>Ga0335070_10004402_pt1 | contig 16470 bp, 12 predicted proteins | sample Lox_Sample_13_FD_206722 | JGI IMG/M metagenome (GOLD analysis project Ga0335070, IMG submission 206722) | Soil microbial communities from Loxahatchee National Wildlife Refuge, Florida, United States - Lox_Sample_1.3 | ecosystem: Environmental > Terrestrial > Soil > Wetlands | place: USA... | reverse complement strand
TCTTGTCGGTGATGGTGCCGAAGGTGTGTCCCGGCTCGAGCACTGGAGCTTTGCCCGGCAGCGGATGGCTCGGCTTCTCGGGCATCTACTTGTGCTCCTCGCGGTTCATCGGGTGGGGACCTTCGTGCGCCCTGCCGATGCCCGTCTCGTGCAGCTCGGGGCTGGGATTGCGGACCTCCGCCAGGTACGTGGTGCGGGGCCGGGTGTTGAGCTCGGCCAGCAGGCCGTAATTCCGGGGGTCCTGCTTCCAGCGCGCCACCGCGCTCCCCTTGTCGTTGATGTCGCCGAAAACGATGGCCTGGGTGGGGCACGCCTGCTGGCACGCCGTCTGGATCTCCCCGTCCCGCACCTTGCGGTCCTGGGTCTCGGCCTCGATGCGCCCGGCGTTGATGCGCTGCACGCAGTAGGTGCACTTCTCCATCACCCCGCGGCTGCGCACGCTGACGTCCGGATTGCGCATCAGCTTCAGGCTGGGCGACTCCCAGTCCTGGAACAGCAGGAAGTTGAAGCGCCGCACCTTGTAGGGACAGTTGTTGGAGCAATAGCGCGTCCCCACGCAGCGGTTGTAGACCATGTCGTTCAGCCCCTCGGAGCTGTGGACGGTGGCGCCCACCGGACACACCAGCTCGCAGGGCGCGTTCTCGCACTGCATGCAGGGCACGGGCTGGAAGTAGAGCTTGGGGTTGTCGGGATCGCCCTGGTAGTAGGCGTCGATACGCAGCCAGTGCATCTCGCGCGAGTTGATGACCTGCTCGCGCCCTACCACCGGGATGTTGTTCTCCGACTGGCAGGCCACTACGCACGAGTTGCAGCCGATGCAGGCGTTCATGTCGATGGCCATGCCCCAGGCGTAGCCCTCGTAGTGATAGGGTGTGTACATGGTCATGGCTTCCGCCGGCTCATCGCCGCGGGCGAAGTTCGGGTCCTAGCGGAACTCGTCGAGCGTGGCCGAGCGCACGACCTCGCGCGCAGCTGCCTCTTTGCCCAGCTCGCTGATGTCCATCACATGATGGTTGCGGACCGTCGCCAGAGTGATCCGCTCCCCGGCCTTGCGCAGGCTGGCGCCGCCGCCGAACCAGGGCGCGCTGCTGGTGCGCAGCGGATAGGCATCGAAGCCCTTGGCGGTGCCGGCGAGTGCCGCCCGCGTCCGGCCGTAGCCGAGGTGTACGGTCACCGAATGGTCGGGATGTCCAGGCAGGATGTACACCGGCCCGCGCATGGTCTTGCCGCCATAGTCGAGATCGACCACGTCGCCGTACTGCAAGCCCTCGCGCTGTGCCATGCGCGCGCCCACCATCACGGCGTTCTCCCAGGTGAGGGTGCTGACCGTCTTCTGGACCTCCTGCAGCCAGCCGTTGGCGGCGAAGCGGCCGTCGTAGAGGGTCGGGTCGGGGCGGAAGATGACCTCGATGCCCTGCACCGCCGGCTTCATCTCCGCCGGCAGGCTGGGAGTCTTGGCGAAAAGTTGTTTCGGAGTGAAGCCGGAGTTGGCGAGCAGGCCGTCGTGCAGCCAGCGCCGCCAGGCACTCTCGAAATCGGCGTCCTTGTACTGGCTTCGCCAGTAGGCGCGCACGATGTCATAGCTAGACTGCTCCGTGCTGACGGTCAGGGCTGCCAACAGTTCGTGGGCGCTGCGCCCGCTGTAGAGCGGCGCGATCAGCGGCTGCACGATGGACACGCTGCCGTCAAAGCTGCGGACATCGCTCCAATGTTCGAGGTAGTGCGCCTCGGGGAGGTGCCAGTCGCAGGCGGCGGCGGTCTCGTCCACATACAGACCGAGATGGATCTTCAGCCCGACTTTCTTGAGCGCTTCGGCTAAACCGAGGTCGGCAGGTGCGTCATACACGGGGTTCACGCCAAGCATCAGCAGCAGGCTGACCTTGCCCGCGTTGATGTCGCTGACCAGTTCGCGTAAAGACGCCCTGCTGTCCACCCATTGTGCCAGCGCCGATTCCGTGTAGGTGACCGTCTGGCCGACATTGCCCAGCGCCGCGTTCATGGCGTGCGCCAGCGCGTGCACCTCAGCGGTCTGGTGCTCGCCGGGAATCACGACAGACCGACCGCGCGCCGACTGCATGTCCTTGACCAGCACTTCGATCCACTTCTCGTGGACGACCTCCGCCGGACCGGCGGAAACGATGCCCAGCCTGCCGGCGATGGCCCGCGCCAGCAGCTGTACCTCCGAAGCGCGCACACCCAGCCGGTGGTCGGACTTGCCGCCGGTGTTGCTGGGCGTGCTCTCCAGCGCGTACAACCGGCTCATGCCCTGCTTGGGATCGCGCCGGCGCTGCATGAAGTCGCGCGACAGCCGCATGAAATCCGGATGGCCGGCCGCCGACATGAAGTCGGCATCCAGCGTAAGCACCACGTCCGCCTTGTCGAGGTGGTAGTGAGTTTCGACCGGCTCCCCAAAGGCCATGACCGCACCATTCCGCGCCGTGTCCCGGTGGTTCGGCTCCCATTGGTGCCACTTAGCGCCGGGATACAGTTTCAGAACTTGCTGGATCTGCGACGCCAGCGTCGGCGACGAGACTGCGCCGGTCAGGATCCGCAAGCCGGCTCCGCTCCCCGGTTGTGCTAGGGCCTTCTTGATCGCCCCCACCAGGCTGCCCCACGGCCGCACCTGGCCGCGGTTGAGGATGGTCTGCGAGCGCTCCGGGTCGTACAGCGACAGAATCGACGCTTGCGCGTACAGGTCCGAGGCCCCGCGGCTGGCGGGATGGTCGGGATTGCCCTCGATCTTGGTCGGCCGCCCCTCGTGGCTCTCTACCAGCAGCGGCTTACCGTAGCCGGACAGCGTCATGGCCGTCGCGAAGAACAGCGGCTTGCCCAGCACCATCTCTTCCGGCTGCCTGACGTAGGGGACGATGGGTTCCAGCGGCTGTTTCGTGCACCCGGCGAGTCCGGCGAAAGCCAGCGACGCCGCCGAGAGCTTCAGGAAATCGCGTCGCGAGAATCCTTTCTCGCCCTCGCGCCACTCCGAGGCGTGCCGCGGGAACTCGCGGTGCAGCATGTCCTCGAACTGGGGCGTGGCCGCCAGTTCTTCCAGGCTGCGCCAGAACTTGGGGCCGCGTGCCTGCGCCAGCTTCTCGCGGACCTCGGCCAGCTCCAGGCGCTCCTCCGCCGCCGCGATCTGGATCAACTTCTGGTCGTGACAGCTTTTCTTACCGTCTAGCATCAATGCGATGAATCCTATCGATGGCAGGTCGAGCAACTGGTCAGATCGCCCGGACTGCGTATGCCATACAGCTTGATGAGGTCCCGCCCCAGCGTCCGCTGGTCGGTGTATATCTTCCCCGCCACCGACACTTTCTTCTCTGTCGACGGCTGCTCGTACTCCATGTTGAAGACTTCGGTCTTCGGCCGCAGGTACTTGTCGGGAGCGCGATGGCAGTCGAGGCACCACTCCATCTGCAGCGAGTTGGCCTCGTAGGTCAGGGGCATGCGGTCCACGCGACCGTGGCAGCTCGCGCACCCCACTCCCTTGTTCACGTGGATCTGGTGGTTGAAATAGACGTAGTCGGGCAGGTCGTGGACGCGGTTCCAGCGCAGCGACTCGCCGCTGCGGTAGCTGTCGCGCACCTCCGCCAGCATGGGACTGTCGGTCCACAGCTGCGAGTGGCAGTTCATGCAGGTCTTGGTCGGGGGCAGGCCGGCGAAGCTGGAGTCTTCCACCGCGGTGTGGCAGTAGCGGCAGTCGATCCCCAGCCCGCCCACGTGGTGCTGGTGGCTGAAGGGCACCGGCTGCGATTGCGCCTCGCCCTGGCGGGTGATCCAGGGAGAGCGCTGGAACTCCGCCGTGGCCCAGGCCAGCGCCCCGATCACGAAGACGAATCCATAGATCGTGGCGCGCGAGATCGTGTTCGTACTGCGGTGGAAGATCTGAGACATCGATCCTGTCGAACTATCTAAGTATGAGTCCGGTTGCGGCGCGGCGCAGCTCCGCGTCCTGCTGGTTCGGGCCCTGAGCCTGGGCGGCGATCGTCGCGTGTGACCGGCGATACTGCATGCTGTGACGCCGGTCACGAGAACGTGAATTATAAACAGGAGAGCTGTTTTCGCCAACCCCGCTCGCGTTTTCGATGCCGCTCCCCGCTCCCGGTTGCGAAAATGCTGCCGCGAAGACGCACGTTCTTCCCGTTGCGGGAAACGACCGGTACGAAATGCGAAAGGGCACGGCGTGCGCCGTGCCCTGCCTTTGCATAGATGGCTCCGGCTACTTGATGCTACCCCCCGGGTTCACCACCAGCAGCCTGCTCTCGGTCATGTCCTCGATAGCGTACTTCAGTCCTTCGCGGCCGATGCCGGAGTCCTTGGTGCCGCCGTAAGGCATGGAGTCCACCCGCCACGACGGAACGTCGCCGGCCATCACCGCACCCACCTGGAGCTGCTCGTAGGCGTAGAAGATGAGTGCGGAATCGCGGGCGAAGACCCCGGCCTGCAGGCCGTAGGGCGAATCATTGACGATGTCCACCGCCTCCTCGAACTTGTCGTAGGGCTCGACGGTGACCAGCGGCGCGAACACCTCCTGGCAGTTCACCTTCATGCTGGGCCTGGTTGCGGTGAGCACCGTCGGTTCCAGCATGGCGCCGTGACGCTTGCCGCCGCACAGCAGCTTGGCGCCGCCCTCGAGGGCTTCCGTGATCCATTCCGCGGCGCGATGCGCGTCGGACTCGCGGATCATGGGCCCGATGTCGGTCTTGGGATCGAGCGGATCGCCCAGCTTCAGCGCCCTCACCTTCGGGATGAGCATCTCCAGGAACTTAGGGCACACGCTGCGCTGCACCAGGATGCGCTGCACCGAGATGCAGGTCTGCCCGGCGTAGCCGAAGCCGCCGGCCACGCAGCGGTCGGCGGCCTGCTCCAGGTCGGCGTCGCTGTGCACGATCACGCCCGCGTTCCCGCCCAGTTCCAGCACCACCCGCTTCTTCCCTGCCTTCTGCTTCATCATCCAGCCGGCGGCGGTGCTGCCGGTAAAGGTCAGGAGCTTGAAGCGGTCGTCGGCGATCAGCGGCGCCGCAGCCTCGTTGGTCAGCGGCAGGACGCTCAGCGCGCCCGTCGGCAGCCCCGATCCCTGGATGATCTCCGCCAGTACCAGCGGAGTGAGCGGCGCCTGCGGCGGCGGCTTCAGCACCATGGTGCACCCGGCCGCGATCGCGGGCGCGATCTTGTGCGCCGCCAGGTTGATTGGAAAATTGAAGGGCACGATGGCCGACACCGGCCCCAGCGGGAAGCGCCGCACGATGCCCCACCGCCCCCTGGCGCTCTCCATCAGGTCGAGCGGCAGCCATTCTCCGTGGACGCGGGTGGCTTCCTCCGCTGCCACCGCGAAGGTGAAGGCGGCGCGCTTCACTTCGACCTGCGCCAGCCGGATGGGCTTGCCAGCCTCCAGGGCCACCAGCCGCGCCAGTTCATCGGCCCGCTCCTGGATCTTCTGCGCGATGCGGTTCAGGATGTCGCGCCGCTCGAACGACGGCATCCGTCGGGTGGTCTGGAAGGCGCGCACCGCCGCCTGGATGGCTTGCTCCAGGTCCGCGGGCGTGGCGTTGAACGTCCGCCCGATCAGCGCCTTGTCATAGGGCGCGTGCACCTCGACCGGATCGCCGCGTGACACCAGCTGCCCGTCGAGCAGGAATCCGTATTCCTTGACTTGGGTGAGTGTGCCTTGAGCCATGGCCCAATTCTAGTCCTCAAGGTCATGTTTGGAGAGCAGCGCAGCAGTCCTGCCTCTCACGGCAGCCTGCTGACGACTGACGACTGGCGACTAATTCACCGAGCTCACCGTGTCCGGCGGGACCATGGTGAAGGTGCACTCGCTCTTGCCGGCGGCGCAGGAGACCGTTCCGCGGCGCAGGATCTTGGTCGGGGTGTCGTCGGGGAACTGGAGGTTGAACCTGGCCCCGCGCAACGCCTCCGCCAGCGCCTGCAGCTTGTTGTCGCCACGCACGAACTTGACCTGGTCGGCTTTGGGGCCGGAGAGCAGGACCAAGAAGTCCGCCTGGGCGGCCTCCTTGCCGATGGCCGGGACGCTCACCGAACGCAGCGCGTCCAGGTCGGGTTTCGCCTTCGCGATCTCGGCATCGACCTTCTTGTCGTCGCCCAGCAGCGCGGCCAGGCGCCCGCGGGTCTCCGGCAGCGGACGAAACGCCGCCAGCGCCAGAGCATACTGGTGGATGGCCGCTTCTTTCTTGCCCCGCTTGGCGTAGACCTGCGCCAGGTGATCGCCGACCTCGCCGTGCTGCATCAACTGCCACGACGCCATGATGTACTTCTCGGCGTTGTCCAAATCGCCTTTCCTGAAGTGGACCCACCCGAGCGTGTCCCAGTACGCCCCCAGCCCCGACACCAGCGCCGAGTCCTGCACCTTCACGTGGTCGAGATTCACGTTCCGCAGGGACGCAGCCACCGCCGCCACCGCCGACTCCGCGTACTGCTGTGCCCGGTCGAGGTTCGCGCCCTTCTCCGCCATCTGGTAGGCGACGTTGTTCCAGATGGTCGGGCTGGGCGCCATCTCCACCGCCTTGTCAAACGCCGCCACGGCCTTGTCCGGCTGGTTCAGGCCGAGATACGCCTGCCCCAGGCTGACCCGCAGGTTGGGGTTATCGGGCTTGAGCGAGATGGCGGTCTCCAGCTCCGACACCGCCTCGCTGTACTTGCTCTGCTCGCAGTACATCGAGCCCAGGTTGCCGTGGGCGTATTCGTCCAGCGGATTCACCTCGAGCTGCTTCTGGAACGCCTTGGCCGCCTCGTCGTATTTCTGCTGCCGCCAGTACACCAGCCCGAGATTGTTGTAGGCGTACGAGTGGAAAGGCTCCGCCTCGATCTGTTTCTGCAGCGCCTGGATGCCGTCGTCCAGGCGGTTCATGGCGGTGTAGACCTGCCCCAGGTCGTTCCAGGCGCTCTTGTGCTTGGGCTCGAGTTCGACCACCCGCTTCAGCAGTTGCGCCGCGACTTCGTAGTTCTGGCTTCGGGACGCCGCCAGTCCGGCCTCGTACAGCTCGTCGGCCTTTGCGTCCTTCAGCGCACCGGGAGCGCCTGCCAGCTTCGATTCCACCGCCACCGCCTGCTCGGCGTCCTTTCGCATCACGTTGCGGAAGCTGATGTAATCGGAGGCCCGGCTCGAGGCCAGCTCGCGTTGCAGCATCTTCAGGTCACGCTCGGCGCGAAAAGTGTTTCCCTCGACCGAATACCGCGCCCGGTATTCGCCGTAATCCCGCGTGACGCTCAGCGGCACCGGCGCGCGGACGGTGAACGCCGCGGGGATCTCCAGCTGCAGCTTGACCGCGATCTCCGTCGGCGACCCGACCTTGATCGGCTCGGCGGACTCGGCCGCGTCCGGCCCCGGGTCCGGGACGGTGATCACCGGCAGGAACACGTAGGTCTGCGATTCCTTGCTCGACCAGTCCACGTAGTTGGGCACGGAGATCTTGTATTTCAGTTCGAAGGGCTGTTTCGTGTTCGCCGGATCGGTGGCTTCCACGTCGCTGACATCGCCCTGCAAGCCGAACCAGCCGCTCATCCGTTGCGCCAGCTCCTCCCACTTGGATCGCGGCGTGCGCCGGAACAGGAAGCGCATCACGAACTCCTGGTCGCCGCGGACGCGCTGCTCCACCCGGGCTTCGAGCTTGCCCAGTTCGTTCACCTTGCCGTTGACCGTGGCCTCGCTGCGGTTCACAAAAGGCGGATCCGGGGGCGTCTCCGCCAGCCGGGTGCTGCCGTCCTCCGCGATCACCACCGCCTGCTTCTTGCGCAGGTTGGCCAGCAGCAGTTGGAATGGCGCCACTTCGGTGGTGGTGTCCAGCCACAGGTACCCGTCGCCGCGCGGGATGGCGGTGATCATGTGATCGAACTGCGAGGGCGCCGCCACCTCGGGATCCAGCTTGCGTTGCGAATGGATGAGCACCGCGTCCGACTGGATCCCGATGGAAGCCAGCAGCGATGCCAGCAGCGTGTGCTTGTCCTTGCAGTCGCCGTACTGGTTGCCCAGGATCTCCCCGGCGGCGTGTGGTTGCAGCCGGCCCAGCCCGAACGACAGGCTGACATAGCGATAGTTGGTCGCCACGTAGTCGTACAGCGCTTCGATCTTCTCCAGGTCGGTGGCCTTGCCCTTGGTGAGCTCCTCCGCCTTGGCCCGGATCTCCGGTGTCGGCGCCACCCGGTCGCGCTCGATCTGCGCGTACCACTTGCCCAGCTCCTCCCATCCCGAGAAGGTGGTCATCTGCACCGCCGGCGGCCGGTCGGCCCCCTCCGTCTTCTTCCTCCGGTTCTTGGCCTCTTCTTTCTTTTCCGGCTGCAGGTTGGAGCTGGCCCAGCGGTAGATGCGGCGGTTGCCGACGTCCTCGGTCTTGGGCTCGAACCCGGGCTGTGTCTTCAAGGTCAGGGTACGGCCGCGCGGGACGTCGACCTCGAGCTGCTCGTCCAGCATGATGGCTCGCTTCTCGAAATCATGGGAGAGCCAGAACTGTCCCGGCACCAGCGGCGTGTGCATCGTGGTCACGATGTCGTATTCCAGGATCTCGCCAGGACGCAGCCCCGGGACGGTGACGTGCTTCTCGCGGAAGTCGGTGTACACCGGCGCCTCGCGCTCGATGGGCGAGGGCAGGTCCTGGGCGGCATCGGGGCCGGCAGTCATGACTTTACCGTCCGCTTTTCGCACCCGCACGTACTTCACTTCCATGCGCTCGTTGGCCGTGCTGTAGCCGAAGACCAACTGCCCCAGCGCCTGTACCCCGGCGTCGCTCTGCACCCGGATGCGGGCCACCTGTTCCCGCGTCCCGGTGCCGTCGTTCTCGAAGCGCCAGGCGAGCTTGTAAAGCTCGAAGACGAAGGGCTCCTGCGAATAATCTGGGCTTGGAGCTTCGATCTTGGGGGCCTTGGGCTTGGTTTTGGTCGCAGGTTTCGTTTTCTTCGCGGCCTGGCGGCGGGCGGCGGATGGCCGCTCGTCGGCGGAGGCGCACAACGACAGCAGAAGCAGCAGGGCGAGCAGCACACGCAGGCTGGACATACGGATTCTTCTTTGTTTACTCCAGCTCTGCCGCGCGCGCAAGTGGGCCTTTACCTTATTCCCGCCCCGGTCCTGCCGAGGGCCGATTTGCTTGGGGTGAGGGCTTTGTTTGTGTTACTTTACGGCTCTCCCAGAGCATTCTCCCTGGGCCGGCTGCTGCAGGCCAGGGAGGCTGCCCAGCCGTCCTGTGGCCCACCCCCCGCCCCTGACGCGCTGTGCGAATGGGAGAGGCCCGGAGTCCGATCCTTATGGCGCTCGGTTTCGGTTTCAACAAGACGAAGGTACTGGCATCGGCGGAGAAGTACGTCCAGCAGGGCAAACTTCAAAACGCCATCTCCGAATACGAGAAGGTCGTCAAGGAGGATCCCAAGGACCTCACCGTCCTGAACACCATCGGCGACCTCTACGCCCGCGTGGGCAATGCCGAGCAGGCGGTGCAATACTTCAAGCGGGTGGGCGATACCTATTCCGGCGAAGGCTTCACCGTCAAAGCCATCGCCATGTACAAGAAGCTCACCAAGCTGACCCCCAACAACACCGACTGCATCATCAAACTGGCCGAGCTCTACACCCAGCAGGGCCTCTACAACGACGCCCGTTCGCAGTACGTGCTGATCGCCGACCAGCACATGAAAGGGGGGCGGACCGAAGACGCGGTCAAGATCTTCCAGAAGATGCTGGAGCTTGACCCCGAGAACGCTGCTATGCAGTCCAAGCTGGCCGACTTGTACGTCAAGCTCGGCCGCAAGAGCGAGGCCCGCGACATCTTCTTCACCGCCGCCCAGTCGCTGTTCGCCCGCGGCTCCCTCGACCAGGCCGACGATGCCCTGGGCAAGGTCATCAACCTCGATCCCCAGAACGCCGACGCCCTCATGCTGCGGGGCCAGATCGCGGTCGATTCCGGCGATCCCACCAAGGCTGCGGCCAATCTGGAGAAGATCCCCAACCTGGATTCGCGGCCCGAAGCGCTGCGTGCCCTGCTGAAGGCCTATGTCGCCCTCGGGCGCACGGCCGATGCCGAACCCATCGCCGGCAAGCTGCTCTCCGTGCACAACGATTCCAACGGCATGACCTCGTTCGCCGAGGCCCTGCTCACCAAGGGAGAATTCGAAGCTGCCCTGCGAGTGTACGACACCCACGCCGACAAGCTGCTCGCGGCCAACCCGCAAGGCCTGCTCGAAGCCCTGCACGGCACCATCGGACGCATCAAGGACAGCGCTCCCGCCCTCAGGGCACTGCGCTCCCTCTATCTCAAGACCGGCGACACCTCCCATCTGACCGAGGTGACCGAGCTTCTGGCGCATGCCAGTGTCGCGGCCAGCGATCTGGTCCAGGGCCGTGACCTCTACAAAGAACTTGCAGAGATGGAGCCGGAGAACCCGCTCCACATGCAGAACTACCGCCAGATCGTCGCCCGCCTGGGCGAAGACGCGGCCGCCCGCCCCCTCACTCCGGAAGAAGGCGCGCAGGCTTTCATGGTGGACGAGCTGGAGATCTCCGCTCCTCCCATCGCCCAGGATTACAGCCCCGAGGTCGCCGAAGCCATCAACGCCGCCATCACCGAATCCGAGCTGATGGATACCTACAACATGCCGCTCAAGGCCCTGGGCCCGTTGCAGGCCGTGCTTCCCCAGGCGCCGACCGACGTCACGCTGAATCAGCGGCTCGCCTCGCTCTATGCCCGCGCCGAACGCTTCCCGGAAGCGGCCGCCTGTTGCGACGTCCTCCAGCAGGTGTACACCGTCGCTGGCCACACCAAGGAAGCGCAGCAGTATTTCGAGATGGCGGAGAAGTACCGCCAGCAGGCTGCGACCGCGCCGCCGCCCGAAGCTCCGGTGGCGGAGATGGAAGCGGCAGCCCCCGCCGTGATGGAGCCCGCCGCCCCTCCCGCCCCCGCCGAGTTCTCCGTCGCGGTGCAGCCGCCGGCGATGACGGCGGAGATGCCCGTCCAGCCGCCCTCTGCTGCCCACGAGATCGACCTGTCCGGTGAGTGGGAGAGCATGACCACCACCGAGGCCCCGACCGCGCCTCCACCGCCGCCGCCGCCCGCTCCCGCCGGTCCTGCCATCGCCGACCTCATGGAGGAGGTCAAGTTCTACCTCTCGCAGTCCATGTACGACGAAGCGCGTACCGGATTGGAGAAGTGCGAATCGCTATCGCCCGGCGCTCCCGGCCTGGCCGAACTCCGCGCCCTGCTGGAAGCCGGCATAGCCGCCGCCGATACCCAGAAGATCGAGGCTCCGGTCGAGCCCGCACCGGCTCCGGTCGAGCCCGCACCGGCTCCGGTCGAGCCCGCACCGGCTCCGGTCGAGGCCGCGCCGGCGCCGGCCGAGGCATCCGTGCAGGCCCTGGTCTTCGACGAGGCCGCGCTGGGCGCAGCCGAGCCCGCTGCCCCGGTCGCCGAGATCCCCGTGGTCCAGGAAGCCGCGCCCGAGGCCCCAGCCCCGGAGCCGGTCGCTCCCCCTCCGCCGCCGCCAGCGGCAGCTCCGCCTCCGGCCGCCGCCTCCGCCAATGTGCTGGGCGACTTCGTGCTCGACCTCGAAGAATCGCTGGGTGAGGACTTCGCCATTGGCGGCGCCAAGGCTCCCGCCAAACCCGCCGCGCCTCCACCGCCGCCCCCGGCCGCCAAACCTGCTCCGCCTCCCGCTGCGGCGAAACCCGCGCCCCCGCCACCTCCGCCGGCGCCCGCACCCGCCGCTGCGCCCGCGATGGCAGCCGCTGCCGCCACGCCCGCCGTCACCCTTGAGCATCACGAGGCCAAATCCGCCCTGGCCGACATCTTCGACGAATTCAAGGAGGATGTGGAAGAGACCCAGGGTGAGCCCGAGGATCCTGACACCCATTACAACCTGGGCGTTGCCTTCAAGGAGATGGGCTTGATGGACGAAGCCATCGGCGAACTGCAGAAGGTCTGCCAGGCCATCGACCGCGGACACCCCTTCGGCCAGGTCATGCAGGCCTATACCTGGCTGGCGCACTGCTTCGTCGAGAAGGGCGTGCCCCAGGCCGCGGTCAAGTGGTACGAAAAGGCGCTCAAGGTCCCGACTGCCGACGAGGAGAGCCGGCTCGCCGTCCATTACGAGCTGGGCAATGCCTACGAGGCCGCTGGCAACAAGAAGGCCGCTCTCGACAGCTTCCTGGAGGTATACGGTTCCAACATCGATTATCGCGACGTCGCGGAGCGCATCAAAGCGTTGAAGTCGTAGAATCCCTGAAGGATGGATCTTGCCCCCAACCGCGAGCCGCGCGGGGATGTCTCGACCCGGGACAACCCGCAGCAGGAGCCCCCGATCGAACCCAACGAACATGAGACCTCGCCCTTGAGCAGCGCCTCCCCGAACCTTACTGTCCTTGAGAAGCCGGCGGGCGGCGCCTCTGGGCGTGCGCCCCACCCCCTGCCCCTCTGGCTGCGTCGGATCATGCTCTTCATCTTCGTCGCCTTCGCCGTGGAGATCGGCATGTTCCTGGTGGTGATGCCCTGGTACGACGGCGGCCGCCTGTGGTCCGAGAACGGCTTGCTGCTTCGCTTCCCCACCCTGCGCGCCTTCCTCATCCAGGACTTCGTCCGCGGGGTCGTCTCCGGCATCGGCCTCATCGACATCTGGGTCGGCATCTGGGAAGCCGTCCACTACAAGGAATCCATCCACAAGTAGCCTGCCTCCTGCTTCCTGCCTCCTGCTTCCTGCTTCCTGCCTCCTGCTTCCTGCCTCCTGCTTCCTGCCTCCTGCTTCCTGTTCCTTGCTTCCCGCCCCTCGGGATAGAATCGTTCCCGATGACCGACCAGAAGAAACCTGAGGCCGCGATCGCTCCCCTGGCCTATGAGAACAAGAACTTCCTGCACGCCCCCGACGGCCGCGGTATCCGCATCATGTCCGAGTACTACGAGCCCCTGGCCCGCTTCCGCAAGGAACGCATCCAGGACACCATCGTCTTCTTCGGCTCCGCCCGCTTCCACAGCCGCTCCGAGGCCGAGAGCGCGCTGCTCCTGCTGGAAAAGGACGGTTCCCGCACTCCCGCCCCGCCCCAGGAGCAGAAGCTGGTTCAGCGGGCCAAGGCCGCCGTGGAGATGGCCCGCTACTACGAAGACGCCCGCAAGCTCTCCTTCATGCTGACCCGCTGGTCCATGACCTTGCCCGGCAAGCGCCATCGCTTCGTCATCACTTCGGGCGGCGGCCCCGGCATCATGGAAGCCGCCAACCTCGGCGCCTACGAGGCCGGAGGCAAGACCATCGGGATGAACATCCGCCTCCCCTACGAGCAGATGCCCAATTGCTACATCACTCCCTCCCTCAACTTCGAGTTCCACTACTTCTTCATGCGCAAGTACTGGTTCGCCTACCTGGCCAAGGCCCTGGTGATCTTTCCCGGCGGGTTCGGCACCATGGACGAGCTTTTCGAGATCCTCACTCTGGCCCAGACTCAGAAGCTGGCCAAGAAGATCCTGGTCATCATCTACGGCCGCCGTTTCTGGAAGCGCATCATCAATCTCAATGCCCTGATCGACTCCGGCACCATCTCCCCCGACGATAAAGACCTTTTTCGCATGGCCGACACTCCCGAAGAGGCCTTCGCCACCCTCAAGAACGGCCTCACCAAGTTCCACCTCCAGGCGCCGCCGCCCACCAAGGAAAAGGCCCCCGAGATCGCCAAGACCCGCGGATGATTCGCCTTGGCCGACGACCGACGACTGACGACCGACGACTTGCTTCTTTACTACATCACCGACCGTACTCGGTTCCCGGGCTCCGAGGCGCAGCGCCGCTCCCGCCTCCTGAAGAAGATCGCCGAAGCCGCCCGCGCCGGCGTGGACTTCATCCAGCTCCGCGAAAAAGACCTCACCGCCCGTGATCTGGAATCCCTGGCCCGAGACGCGGTCGCTGCCCTTCGCGAAACGCGAAACGTGAAACCTGAAACGCAGTTATTGATCAACCATCGCACCGACATCGCTCTCGCCGTCGGCGCCGGCGGCGTCCACCTTCGCTCCGACGACATCTCCGCCGCCGACGCCCGCGCCCTTCTTTCGCGAAACGCGAAACGTGAAACGCGAAACTTTCTGGTTGCCGTCTCCTGCCACACTTCCCGGGAAGTCGCCCGCGCCGCGTCCCAGGGCGCCGACTTCGCCGTCTTTGCTCCCGTCTTCGAAAAGTCCGGACGTCCGGGTTCCGGCCTCGAAGCTCTCCGCCAGGCCTGCGCCCGCGCCGCCCCTCCCGACCGCCTCGTCTCTCCCATGCCCGTGCTGGCCCTGGGCGGCGTCACCCTGGAGAACGCCCGGGCCTGCCTCGACGCCGGCGCCGCCGGAATCGCCGCCATCCGACTCTTTCAGGAAAACCATATCGCCGAGGTGGTGGGTCGGCTGCGTTCCGCCACCTCCATCGCAGGAGTTCATTGATGCTGCGGATCTTTGTGGTGCTGATCTGTACTGTGATTTCTGCCCTGGCACAGTCTGCGCCGCGTCCCCGCGCCCGCGACCTCGGCATCCACGTCGGCGTGCTCTCCCCCGGGCCCCTGAACGCCATCACCGACGTGGAAGGCGTCCGCGTCGGGCACACCACCATCATCAAGGGGGACGACATCCGCACCGGCGTCACCGCCGTCCTGCCCCACGCCGGTAACCTCTTCCGCGAAAAGGTCCCGGGCGCGGTGTTCGTCGGCAACGCCTTCGGCAAGCTGATGGGCTCCACCCAGGTCAACGAGCTCGGCGAGATCGAGACTCCCATCGTCCTCACCTCGACGCTCACTGTCCCCCGCGTTGCCGACGCCGTCCTGGACTACATGCTCTCGCTTCCCGGCAACGAAGATGTGCAGTCGGTCAACCCGCTGGTGGCCGAGACCAACGACGGTTACCTCAACGACATCCGCGGGCGCCACATCGCCTCCGCCGACGTCCTGAACGCTATCCGCAATGCCAAGTCTGGTCCCGTCGAAGAAGGCAGCGTCGGCGCCGGCACCGGCACCGTAGCATTCGGGTTCAAAGGCGGCATCGGCACCGCCTCGCGCCGCTTGCCCGCTTCACTCGGCGGCTACACCGTGGGCGTGCTGGTGCAGAGCAACTTCGGCGGCGTGCTCACCATCAATGGCGCGCCCGTCGGCCGCGAACTGGGGCACGACAAACTCTTCGGTAGAGACGCCCGTCAGGGCGTCTCCCCCGACGGCTCCATCATCATCGTGATTGCCACCGACGCTCCCCTCGACTTCCGCAATCTCCGCCGCCTGGCCGCCCGCGGCATCATGGGCCTGGCCCGCACCGGCTCGGCCGGCTCCAACGGCAGCGGCGACTACGCCATCGCCTTCTCCACCGCCCGCCGCATCTTCCACGGCGAGACCCGGCCCGAGCAGCGCACGGCCCTGCCCAACGACGCCATGTCGCCGCTGTTCCTGGCCGCCATCGAGGCCACCGAAGAAGCCATCTATAACTCGCTCTTCCGCGCTACCGCCGTCACCGGACGCGGCCACACCGTCGAGGCCTTGCCTCTCGATCGCACTCAGGAGATTTTGAAGAAGTACAACGCTATCCGGTAGAGACGCCCGTCAGGACGCCTCTTTTCCAGAGGAGGCCGTGAGTTCTTAGCGTTCGCGCGTGGGTACCAGCCAGCGCAAGAGCATGTTCACCAGCGCCAGCACGATCGCGCCCAGGAATGCCGCCCAGAAACCCCGCACCTGGAAGCTCTTCATCAGCGCCGACGCCACCATGAGCATCAGGGCGTTGATCACCAGCCAGAAGATGCCCAGCGTGAGCACCGCCAGGGGAAAGGTAATGACCTTGAGGAACAGGCCCAGGGTGGCGTTGATCAGTCCGATCACCAGCGCCGCGATCAGCGCTCCGCCCAGGCCGCTTACGTAGAACCCCGGCACGATGTGCGCCACGATCAGCAGCGCCAGTGCGCTCAGTATCCAATGGACCAGCAGTCGCACATTCACCTCCCCGGCGTCATCCTGAGCGGCTTTAGCCGCGAAGGATCTCGGCGTGCAGTAACGATAGAATAGATGCGTGGGTGCACTGGACCGTTTCGCCGCACATAAATATCTCAGTCTGGAGACCTTCCGCAAGACCGGAGTCGGCGTCCGCACCCCGCTGTGGTTCGCCGAGAAGGACGGCGAGCTGCTGCTCTACACCCTCGCCGATTCCGGCAAGGTGAAGCGCATCCGCAATAACCCGCGCGTCCGCATCGCCCCCAGCGACCTGCGTGGCAAGCTGCTCGGCGACTGGCTCGATGCCCAGGCCCGTTTCCTCGAGGGCGACGAGGCCCGCCAGGCCAACCGCCTCCTCAATCAGAAATACTGGCTAAAGAGCTTTTTCGACTGGACCAGCAGGCTGCGCAAGACCCCGCGCGTGTACCTCGCGGTGAAGCCAACCACCAGAGACCAGCAACCGAGGACTTAGGCCTTCCCCCGCATCTTATTTCTTGCGCACCAGGTTGAAGGTCTCGGTCACGTCCTTCCCGTCGGCGCCCCGGAAGTGCCATTCC
>Ga0335070_10004401_pt1 | contig 16474 bp, 17 predicted proteins | sample Lox_Sample_13_FD_206722 | JGI IMG/M metagenome (GOLD analysis project Ga0335070, IMG submission 206722) | Soil microbial communities from Loxahatchee National Wildlife Refuge, Florida, United States - Lox_Sample_1.3 | ecosystem: Environmental > Terrestrial > Soil > Wetlands | place: USA... | reverse complement strand
GCCGGCCTCGAGCTCGCCGACCTCTCGGGCGTGGCCTACAACCCGCTCAACGACAAATGGACCCTGTCCCGCGACCTCGACGTGAACTACATGGCCTTCGCGGTCAAGGCGAAGGACTGAACCGGCGATGGCGATCAGGCAGCTCGACGCCAAGGGCCTGATGTGCCCCCTGCCCGTGCTCAAGGCGCGCCGCGCCATGAAGGACATGGCGGTGGGCGACGTGCTCGAGATCGAGGCGACCGATCCCGGCTCGGTCAGGGACTTCGAGCATTTCTGCGAGGCGACCGGCCATCGTCTGCTCGACTCGAGCGCGATCGGCGGCATCTTCAGCTACCGCATCGAGAAGACCGGCTGAACCGACCGCCGGCCGGCTTTCTTCGACCGCCCGCAGGGTATAGGGTCGGCGCCGGCTGAACGGCTTAGGGAGTAGCGTAACCATGCGTCGAGTCGAGCTGACCATCGCCTGCTGGGACTACGACCGGACGCGGGCGCTGCGCGAGGGCACGGTCGCGGTCGAGGGCTGCGACGTCACCATGCTGTCGCTCGCCCCCGAGGAGGCGTTCTTCCGCGCCTTCCGCCACGCCGAGTTCGACGCCAGCGAGCTGTCGTTCAGCTCCTACACGATGGCGACGTCGCGCGGCACCTGTCCCTATGTCGCCATCCCGGTGTTCGCGAGCCGCGTGTTCCGCCATTCCGGCATCTACATCCGCACCGATCGCGGCATCAAGGCGCCGGCCGATCTCAAGGGTCGGAAGGTCGGCATCCCCGAATATCAGGTGACGGCGGCGGTGTGGATCCGCGGCATGCTCGAGGACGAGTACGGCGTAAAGCCATCGGACCTCGACTGGCATTCCGGCGGCATGGAAGAATCGGGCCGGCACGAGAAGCTCAAGGTCGACCTGCCGCGCGACGTGCGCATGACCGCCATCGCGCCGGGCAAGACGCTGTCGGCCATGCTCGAGGCCGGCGAGATCGACGCCATCATCGGGCCGCGCGTGCCGTCCTGCTACGACCGCGGCGCGCCCCATGTCGCGCGCCTGTTCCCGGATTTCCGCAATGTCGAGAAGGCCTATTTCAAGAAGACCGGCATCTTCCCGATCATGCACGTCATCGGCATCCGGCGCCGCCTGGTCGAGGCCCATCCCTGGCTCGGCTCGAGCCTGTACAAGGCGTTCGAGGAAGCGAAGGCGCGCTGCCTGCCCGAGCTGACCCAGATGGCGGCCCTCAAGATCACCCTGCCCTGGATCGCCCAGGAGGCGGAGGACACGCGGGCGCTCATGGGCGACGACTACTGGCCCTACGGCATCGAGGCGAATCGCAAGACCCTCGACGCCTTCCTGCGCTATCATCACAGCCAGGGCCTGAGCCCTCGGCCGATGAAGCTCGACGAGCTGTTCCTGCCGAGCACCATGGAACGGGCCAAAGTCTAGGAGACACCCATGGACGGCACGCGCGGCAGCGAACCCGGTCTCTCGGATGTCGGCGACCTCGGCGCTCTCGAGGCGGCGGTCGGCCGGCTCAACCTGACGCCCGGCTGGATCAAGCGCGATTTGCCGATCCTGTGGCGCGAGCCGCACACCGCCTTCGTGCCGGCCCATTGGAAATATGCCGAGGCCAAGGTTGCGATGGACGTCGCGGGCCGCCTGATCGGCACCGACCTTGCAGAGCGGCGCAATTTCGTCATGCGCAACCCGATCCCGGGCAACGACATCGCGACGGCGCGCACGCTGATCTGCGCCTATCAGACGATCCTGCCCGGCGAAAAGGCGCGCTCGCACCGCCACGCGCCGCACGCCTTCCGCGTCATCCTCGACGCCCATGGCGCATTCTCGATCGTCGACGGCGAGAAGACCCCGATGGAGACCGGCGACATCGTGCTGACGCCCGGCTGGTGCTGGCACGGCCACGGCCATGACGGCACGCGGCAGGCCTATTGGTTCGACGGCCTCGACGTGCCGCTCACCCATCTGCTCGAGCCGATGTTCTTCGAGGAGCATCCGGCCGGCTTCGAGCCGGCCGCCAGGGTGGCGAGCGAGTCGCCCTACCGCTTCCCCTGGACCGCGACGCAGCGCGCGCTCGACCGTGCCGCGCCGGATCCCGCGGGCCATTTCGGCACGCGCATCGCGCTCGATGCGCCGTCCATGCCGACCATGGGCCTCGTCCTGCAGCGGCTCGAAAGCGGCGCACGCACGCGGCCGTTCCGCACCAGCGCCAACACGATCTATGTCGTCATGCAGGGCGCCGGCCGCAGCACGATCGGCGACGCCGCCATCGACTGGTCCTACGGCGACACCTTCGTCGCGCCGTGCTGGCACCGCATCGAGCACAGGGCGGACGCCGATTCGGTGCTGTTCGCCATGAGCGACGAGCCGCTGATGCGCTTTGCCAAGTACTATCGCTTCGAGTCCCTGTGAGCGCCTTGCCGTCCGCTGTTCCGGTGCCGACGTGACCACCGCCATTTTCAGCCACATCGCCTGCCTCGACCACGACCCCGGCCAATACCATCCGGAATGCCCGGCGCGGCTGAGCTCGATTCTCGACGCGCTCAACGTCGAGAAATTCAAGGGGCTGGCCTGGCGCGAGGCGCCGATGATCGATCCGGCCGTGATCGAGCTCGCGCATCCCGCGCGCTTCGTCGACCGCGTGCTCGGCGCGATCCCGCCGATGGGGCGCGCCGCCTTCGACGCCGACACGGTGGTGAGTCCCGGCTCGCGCGAGGCGGCGCTGCGCGCGGTCGGCGCGGTGTGCGCCGCGGTCGACGCCGTCGCCGCGGGCGAGCTGACCAACGCCTTCTGCCCGGTCCGGCCGCCCGGGCACCACGCCGAGCCCGAGCGCGCCATGGGCTTCTGCCTGTTCAACAACGTCGCCATCGGCGCCTTCCACGCGCGCAAGGCCCACGGCTATCGGCGCATCGCGGTGGTCGACTTCGACGTCCATCACGGCAACGGCACCCAGGCCATGTTCGAGCACGACGCCGATCTGTTCTACGCGTCGAGCCACGAATACCCGCTCTACCCGGGGACCGGCAGCGCCGAGGAGCGCGGCGTCGGCAACATCGTCAACGCGCCGCTGCCGCCGGGCGCCGGCGGCCGCGAGTTCCGCGCCGCCTACGAGCGCGTCGTGCTGCCGGCGCTCGACGCCTTCGCCCCGGAGCTGCTGCTGATCTCGGCCGGCTTCGACGCCCATCGCGCCGATCCGCTCTCGACGCTCGAGCTGGTCGAGGACGACTACGCCTGGATCACGCGCGAGCTGGTCGGGATCGCCCGGCGCCGCTGCGCCGACCGGGTGGTCTCGGCGCTGGAGGGCGGCTACGACCTCGAGGCGCTCGCCAACAGCGCCGCCGCCCATGTCCGGGAGCTCATGGCTGCGTAGCCGCCGGATTGCGACGATTTTCGGCTAATTGCTTGGAATCCACGGTCTTCCTTGCCCTCGGCGGGGCGGCTGTGCTTTAACTCCGGGCTTGCAAATGCGGGGGCGACCCAATGGCCGACAAGTCGATCCCGCCGGACATCGCGGCGATGAGCTTCGAGGCGGCGCTCGCCGAGCTCGAGAGGATCGTGAAGCAGCTCGAAGAGGGTCAGAGCACGCTCGAAAGCGCGATCGGTTCCTACCAGCGCGGCGCCGCCCTCAAGAAGCACTGCGAGATCAAGCTGCGCGAGGCCCAGGAGAAGGTCGAGAAGATTGTCGTCGGACCGGACGGGAGCATCGGTGCTAAAGCCGCAGACCACGACTGAGCCGACGCGCGCGGCGCGCGACCTGCAGGCCGCGCTGTCCGAGACGGCGGCCGCGGTCGGCCAGGCGCTCGACCGGCTGCTGCCGAAAAGCGACGGACCCGAGGGGCGCCTGTTCGACGCGATGCGCTACGCCACGCTCAACGGCGGCAAGCGGCTGCGCCCGTTCCTGGTCGCGGCCGGCGCCGATCTGTTCGACGTGCCGCGCGCCCAGGCGCTGCGCGCCGGCTCGGCGGTCGAGCTGATCCATTGCTATTCGCTGGTCCACGACGACCTGCCGGCCATGGACGACGACGACCTGCGGCGCGGCCGGCCGACCGTTCACATCGAGTTCGACGAGGCGACCGCGATCCTGGCCGGCGATGCGCTCCTGACGCTCGCCTTCGAGGTGCTGGCCGATCCCGCGACCCATCCCGACGCCGCGACGCGCATCGCGCTGGTCGGCACGCTGGCCGCCGCGGCCGGCGGCGAGGGCATGGTCGGCGGCCAGATGATCGATCTCGAGGCCGAGGGCAAGGCGCTCGACCTCGAACAGATCACCCGGCTGCAGGCGCTCAAGACCGGGCGCCTGATCCGCGTGTCGTGCATCTTCGGCGCCATTCTCGGCGCGGCCCCGGCCCCGGCCCGGGCGGCGCTCGACGCCTATGCGCAGGACCTGGGCCTGGCCTTCCAGATCGCCGACGACCTGCTCGACGTCGAGGGCAGCGAGGCCGAGGTCGGCAAGAAGGTGGGCAAGGACGCCGAAGCCGGTAAGGCCACTTTCGTGTCGCTTCTGGGCGTCGCCGAGGCCCGGACTCGGGCGGATCGCCTGGCCGACCGGGCGGTCTCTCATCTTGAAATATTTGGCAAAAAGGCAGACCTTTTACGCGACGTGGCGCGGTTTGTCGTGGAACGGCGAACCTGAAGGGAGCGACGACTTGGCAAAATCAAGCAAGACTCCGTTGCTGGACAAGGTCCGCAGTCCGGCCGATCTCCGACGCCTGAAGGAAGCCCAGCTGCGCCAGCTCGCCGACGAGCTGCGCCTGGAGACCATCGACGCCGTGTCCTCGACGGGCGGCCATCTCGGCGCCGGGCTCGGGGTGGTGGAGCTGACCGTCGCGCTCCATTACCTGTTCAACACGCCCGAGGACATCCTGATCTGGGACGTCGGGCACCAGTGCTACCCGCACAAGATCCTGACCGAGCGGCGCGAGCGCATCCGCACCCTGCGCCAGGGCGGCGGCCTCTCGGGCTTCACCAAGCGCGCCGAGAGCCGCTACGACCCGTTCGGCGCGGCGCACAGCTCGACCTCGATCTCGGCCGGCCTCGGCTTCGCGGTGGCGCGCGACCTGCTCGGCAAGAAGAACCAGGTCATCGCCGTGATCGGCGACGGCGCGATGAGCGCCGGCATGGCCTATGAGGCGATGAACAACGCCGGCGCCATGGACGCCAAGCTGATCGTCATCCTCAACGACAACGACATGTCGATCGCGCCGCCGGTCGGCGCGATGAGCGCCTATCTGTCGCGCCTCGTGTCGTCGCGCCCCTACCGCTCGATCCGCCACCTGACGCGCGAGATCGCCAAGAAGTTCCCGCGCCAGATCGAGCAGGCGGTCAAGCGCGCCGAGGAATATGCGCGCGGCATGCTCACCGGCGGCACGCTGTTCGAGGAGCTCGGCTTCTTCTATGTCGGGCCGATCGACGGCCACAATCTCGACCATCTCGTGCCGGTGCTGAAGAACATCCGCGACGACGTCGAGAGCGGACCGATCCTGCTCCACGTCGTGACCCAGAAGGGCAAGGGCTACGCACCGGCCGAGAAGGCCGCCGACAAGTATCACGGCGTCAACAAGTTCGACGTGGTGACCGGCGACCAGCACAAGCCGACGGCCAACGCGCCGCAATACACCAAGGTGTTCGCCGAGGCGCTGATCAAGGAGGCCGAGAAGGACGACAAGATCGTCGCGATCACCGCGGCCATGCCGTCCGGCACGGGCCTCAATCTTTTCGGCAAGCGCTTCCCCGGCCGCACCTTCGACGTCGGCATCGCCGAGCAGCACGCCGTCACCTTCGCCGCCGGCCTCGCCGCCGAAGGCATCAAGCCGTTCTGCGCGATCTACTCGACCTTCCTGCAGCGCGCCTACGACCAGGTCGTGCACGACGTCGCGATCCAGCGGCTGCCCGTGCGCTTCGCCATGGACCGCGCCGGCCTGGTCGGCGCCGACGGCCAGACCCATGCCGGCTCGTTCGACCTCGCCTATCTCGGCTGCCTGCCCGATTTCGTGCTGATGGCCGCGGCCGACGAGGCCGAGCTGGTGCACATGGTGGCGACCGCCGTCGCCATCGACGACCGGCCCTCGGCGTTCCGCTATCCGCGCGGCGAGGGCGTCGGCATCGACATGCCCGAGCGCGGCGAGGTCCTGCCGATCGGCAGGGGCCGCGTCCTGCGCGAGGGTAACACCGTCGCCATCCTGTCGCTCGGCACGCGCCTGCAGGATGCGCTCAAGGCGGCCGACGAGCTGACCGTGCGCGGCTTCACCACGACGGTCGCCGACGCGCGCTTCGCCAAGCCGATCGACGAGGACCTGGTGCGGCGCCTGGCGCGCGAGCACGAGGTGCTGATCACCGTCGAGGAGGGTGCCGTCGGCGGCTTCGCCGCCCAGGTCATGCAGTTCCTGGCGCGCGAAGGCCTGTTCGACGCCGGCCTCAAGATCCGGCCGATGATCCTGCCCGACGTCTTCATCGACCAGGACAAGCCCGAAAAGCAGTATGAGCTGGCGCATCTCGGCGCCGCCGACATCGTGACGACCGCGCTCGCGGCGCTCGGCAAGGAAGAGGCGGTCCTGAGCTCGGCCCGCGCCTGAGCCGACGCGCCTGACCGGATCGGGGGCGGGTCGCCAGACCCGCCCCTACGTTTTTGCCCCGCTTCCGCCTATCCTCTCCGCCATGACCGATGCAGCGAGCCGGCCGCGCAAGGCGCGCCTCGACCAGGCGCTGGTCGAGCGCGGGCTGGTCGAGAGCCGGACCAAGGCCCAGGCCCTGATCATGGCCGGGCTCGTCTATTCGGGCGAAAGGCGGCTCGACAAGCCCGGCCAGACGGTCGCGGCGGACACGCCGCTCGAGGTGCGCGGCCAGGACCATCCCTGGGTGTCGCGCGGCGGCGTCAAGCTGGCGCACGCGCTCGACCATTTCGGCATCGACCCCACGGGCGCCGTCGCGCTCGACATCGGCGCCTCGACCGGCGGCTTCACCGACGTGCTGCTGACGCGCGGGGCCGCGAAGGTTTACGCCGTCGACGTCGGCCACGGCCAGCTCGCCTGGAAGCTGCGCACCGATCCGCGCGTCGTCGTCATCGAGCGCACCAACGCGCGCAGCCTGACCCGCGCCGAGATCCCCGAGCCGGTCGACCTCATCAGCTGCGATGCGAGCTTCATCGGCCTCGAGACCGTGCTGCCGGCCTCGCTCGCGCTCGCGGCACCCGGCGCGCATCTCGTCGCGCTGATCAAACCGCAATTCGAGGTCGGACCGGGCCAGGTCGGCAAGGGCGGCGTCGTGCGCGATCCTAAGCTCCATGAGGCGGTGTGCCAGCGCATCGCCGCCTGGCTCGCCGCCCGGCCCGGCTGGAGCGTGCTCGGCATCGTCGAGAGCCCGATCACCGGGCCCGAGGGCAACAAGGAATTCCTCATCGCCGCGCGGCGGGCGCCATGAGCCTGCGCGCCGAGGCCGAGGTCGAGATCGAGGAGATCGGCGCGCGCGGCGACGGCGTCGCGCATCTGCCCGACGGCACGCGCGTCTTCGTGCCCTATACCGTGCCCGGCGACCGCGTGCGCGCGCGGCTCTCGGCCGGCGACGGCGAGGGCGTCGCCGGCCGCGCGGTCGAATGGCTGACCCGCGGCGAAGGCCGCGCCGAGCCGCCCTGCCGGCATTTCGGCGAGTGCGGCGGCTGCGCGCTCCAGCATCTGGCGGGGGATTTCTACGCCGCGTGGAAGCGGTCGCTGGTCGAGACGGCGCTGCGCCGGCGCGGCTTCGAGGCGCCGCCGGTCGCCCCGCTCGTGACCGCGGCCCCGGCGACGCGGCGGCGCGCCGATTTCGCCGCGGTGCGCCGGAAGGACGACGTGCTGCTCGGCTTCCACGCGCGCGCCAGCCACCGCGTCGTCGATCTCGCCGAGTGCCCGGTCATGGAGCCGCCGATCGCGGCGCTGCTGCCGCCGCTGCGCGAGTTGCTCTTCGCTTTGCTCAGGCCGTCGGACAAGGCCGGCGTGACGATCACCGCGACCGACAGCGGCCTCGACGTCGTGCTCGAAAGCCCGACCGCGCTCGGCGCCGGCGGCCGCGAGCGGCTCGCCGCCTTCGCCCAGGCGCAGGATCTGGCGCGCCTGTCGCGGCGCCATCCCAATGCGCGCGGCGCCGAGACCGTGGTCGAGCGGCGACCGGCGCGCATGAGCTTCGGCGGCGTGCCGGTCGACCTGCCGGCCGGCGCCTTCCTGCAGGCGACGCGCGCGGGCGAGGCGACGCTGACTGCCTTCGTGCTCGATGCTATGGGCGATGCGCCGCGCGTCGCCGATCTCTTCTCCGGCTGCGGCACCTTCAGTTTCCCGCTCGCCGCGCGGCGTGGCGTCGCCGCGTCGGTGCATGCCGTCGACGGCACCGAGCCGGCCGTCGCCGCGCTGGCGCGCGCCGCGCAGCAGGCACGGCTCGGCCGCGTCACGACGCTCGTGCGCGACCTGGCGCGGCGGCCGCTCAACGACCAGGAGCTCGCGCGCTTCGATGCCGTCGTCTTCGATCCGCCGCGCGCCGGCGCCCGCGAGCAGGCCGAGGCGCTGGCGCTGTCGCGCGTGCCGGTCGTGGTCGCCGTATCGTGCAACCCCGCGACCTTCGCGCGCGACGCGCGCATTCTGGTCGACGGCGGCTATCGCCTCGAGTGGGTGAAACCGGTCGACCAGTTCCTCTGGTCGCCGCATGTCGAGCTGGTCGCGCGCTTCGCGCGCTAGCCGGCCGGCTTCTGTTGGGCGCGCGGTTTGAAGGTCGAGGCCCGGTCGATCGCGGCCTGTCGCACCTCGGGCGGCGCTTTCTGGTCGAGCTCGCGCAGCGCCTCGCCGGCGCCGGGCGCGTTGTTCTTGGCGGCCAGGATCAGCCAGGCCATGCCGGCGACCGGATCCTGCTTGGTGCCGATGCCGCGCAGATAGCTGACGCCGGCGAGATACTGCGCCGGGCCGTGGTCCTGCTCGGCCGCCTTGATGGCCCAGCTCAAACCCTGCTCGGCATTGGGCGGCACGCCGCGGCCCTCGATCAGCGCCACGGCGAGCGCGTATTCGCCCGAGGCGAAATCCTGCTCGGCCGCCTTCTTGAACCACTCGACCGCGGTCGCCGGATCGCGCGGCGCCTCCTTGCCCTCGGCATACATCAGGCCGAGATCGACCTGGGCGAGCGGATAGCCGCCCTCGGCCGCGCGCCGCATCAGCGGCAGCACCTGCTTGCGCGCGGCGGCGGCGCCATAGCCGCCGAGATAAAGCCGCGCCAGCGCGTATTCGGCGGGGTGATAGTTGGCGAAGGCGGCGCGGCCGAACCACTGCGCCGCGCGCTCGTCGCTCGCCGGCACGCCGGTGCCGCGCTGGTAGAGATAGCCGAGCATGGTCTGGGCGCGCACCGAGCCTTTCTCGGCATAGGGCGTCAGCCGCTCGACCGTGTAGTCGGACGCCTTCCAGGTGCGGCTGTCGCGCGCGAAATCCGTCTCGCCCGAGGCGCCGTTCTGGGCGGCGGCCGGCACGGCAGCAACGAGCAGGACCAGAAGCGCGGCGACGAGGTGCGGCGCTCTCCGTCCCGTCATGCCGTCACCCGCATTGCGCCTTGTGACGCAGCCAATGGTCGGCGAGCACGGCCGCGACCATCGCCTCGCCGACCGGCACGGCGCGGATGCCGACGCAGGGATCGTGGCGGCCCTTGGTCGCGACCTCGACGTCGCGGCCGTCGATGGTAACGCCCTGCTGCGGGATGAGGACGGAGCTGGTCGGCTTGACGGCGAAGCGCACGACGATGTCCTGGCCGGTCGAGATACCGCCCAAGGTACCGCCCGCCTTGTTCGAAAGGAACCGGACCTTGCCGTCCGCCATGCGCATGGCATCGTGCGCCGCCTCGCCGCGCTCGGCGGCCGAGGCGAAGCCGGTGCCGATCTCGACGCCCTTGACCGCGTTGATGCTCATCACCGCCCTGGCGAGCTCGGCGTCGAGCTTGTCGTAGACCGGCTCGCCGAGTCCGGCGGGGATGCCGGTCGCCGTCACCTCGATGACCGCGCCGACCGAGGAGCCGGCCTTGCGCACCTCGTCGAGATAGTCGGCCCAGCGCGCCGCCGCCGCCTGGTCGGGCGACCAGAAGGGATTGCGCTCGATCTCGTCCCAGTCCCATTGCGCGCGGTCGATGGCGTGGGGACCGACCTGGATCAGGGCGCCCCTGACGCCGAAGGCGTTGCCGAGCGCGCTCGCCAGCACCTTGCGCGCGACCGCGCCGGCCGCGACGCGCATCGCCGTCTCGCGCGCCGAGGCGCGGCCGCCGCCGCGATAGTCGCGCACGCCGTACTTGGCCCAATAAGTATAGTCGGCGTGGCCGGGCCGGAAAGTGTTCTTGATCTCGCTGTAGTCCTTCGAGCGCTGGTCGACGTTCTCGATGACCAGACCGATCGGCGTGCCCGTGGTGACGCCCTCGAAGGTGCCCGAGAGGATCTTCACCGCGTCGGGCTCCTGGCGCTGGGTCGTGAAGCGCGAGGTGCCCGGCCGGCGCCGGTCGAGCCAGTGCTGGATGTCGGGCTCGGCGAGCGGGATGCCGGGCGGCACGCCGTCGACGACGCAGCCGATCGCCGGCCCGTGGCTTTCGCCCCAGGTCGTGAAACGGAACAGCGTGCCGAAGGTGTTGCCGGGCATGGCCCCTCGCAGCTTGGGCGCCGCGCCCAGGGACGCGGCGTCAGACGACGGAGATGTCGGGCGCGTCCACCGCCTTCATGCCGACGACGTGATACCCGGCATCGACATGGTGGACCTCGCCGGTCACGCCGCTCGACAGATCGCTCAGGAGATAGAGCCCGGCGCCGCCGACGTCGTCGATCGAGACATTGCGCTTGAGCGGCGCATTGTACTCGTTCCACTTGAGAATATAGCGGAAATCGCCGATGCCCGAAGCGGCGAGCGTCTTGATCGGCCCGGCCGAGATGGCGTTGACGCGGATCTTCTGGCCGCCGAAATCGACCGCCAGATAGCGCACCGAGGCCTCGAGCGCCGCCTTTGCGACGCCCATGACGTTGTAGTGCGGCATGACCCGCTCGGCGCCGTAATAGGTCAGGGTCAGGAGGCTGCCGCCGTTCGGCATGAGCGCCGCCGCGCGCCGCGCCACGTCGGTGAACGAGTAGCAGGAGATCAGCATCGTCCGGATGAAATTGTCGCGGCTGGTGTCGGCGTATTTGCCCTTGAGCTCCTCCTTGTCGGAGAAGGCGATCGCGTGGACCAGGAAATCGACGCTGCCCCAGCTCGAGGCGAGCGCCCCGAAGGTGTCGTCGAGGCTGCCCTCGTTGGTCACGTCGCACGGCACGACCAGCTTCGAGCCGAGCTGGGCGGCGAGCGGCCGGACGCGCTTCTCCAGCGCCTCGCCCTGGAAGGTGAAGGCGAGCTCGGCGCCGTGCGCGGCCAGCGTCCGGGCGATGCCCCAGGCGATCGAGCGATCGTTGGCGACCCCCATGATGAGCCCGCGCTTGCCGGCCATGAGCGGCTTCGACTCCGTCATACCCTACCCTTGCTGCAGCCCCCAAAAGCGAGGGCGCATCCTACACCACCGACCCGGCCCGTCAAAGGCGGGCTTGGGTCGGGAAAGGGCCGTGGCGACGCGCATTTTCACAGGCGGCGGCCGGGTTTATGATCCTCGCCGATGGCCGCCCCGACCCCCGCGCCGCGCCCCGATCCGAAGGGCGCCCCGACCGCCCGCAGCCGCCTCGACGAGGCCCGCGGCTTCGCCTTCCACGTGCTGCAGCGCTATGTCGACGACCGCTGTCCCAGGGTCGCGGCCGAGCTCAGCTACACGACGCTGCTTTCGCTCGTGCCGCTGCTCGCCGTCGGCCTCGCCATGCTGACCGCCTTTCCGGTCTTCGCCGGCATGCGCGAGGTGATCCAGGAGTTCATGTTCGCGAATTTCGTGCCGGCGGCCGGCGACGTCGTGCAGAAGCAGTTCTCGAACTTCCTCGACAATGCCGGCAAGCTGACGATCTTCGGCATCATCGCGCTCGGCGTCACGGCGCTGCTCCTGCTCAACACCATCGAGGCCGCCTTCAACCTGATCTGGCGCGAGAAGCGCGCGCGGCCGGTGATCATCCGCTTTCTGACCTATTGGGCGATCCTGACCCTCGGCCCGCTGCTCATCGGCAGCAGCATTGCGCTCTCGAGCTACATCTTCACGCTGACCAAGCTGGTCGGCATCGAGGCGTTCACCGGCCCGATGGGCGGCATGCTGCGCTTCCTGCCGTTCCTCCTGCTCGCGCTCGGGCTGATGGCGCTCTACGTCATCATGCCGGCGCGGCCGGCGCGCTGGCGTCCGGCGCTCGCCGGCGCGGTGGTCGCGGCGCTGCTGTTCGAGGTGCTCAAGCGCCTGTTCGCGCTCTACGTCACGCAGTTCCCGTCCTACGAGGCGATCTACGGCGCGCTCGCAGCGCTGCCGCTGTTCCTGATCTGGATGTACCTCGCCTGGGGCGTCGTGCTGTTCGGCGCCGAGGTCGCGGCGTCGATTCCCGAGTGGCAGGCGCTGAAGCGGCAGCGGCCGGCGCCGCCCGAGATGAACGCCCACGCCAAGCTGAGCCTGGCGCTCGACGTGCTCGGCCTGTTGCGCCGCGCCGTCCGCGAGGGCGGGCGGCGGAGGAGCGGTGGCAAGTTGGCCGACGCCACGCTGGCGCGCGACACGGCGGTCGAGGTCGAGGCGCTCGCGCCGCTGCTCGGCACGCTCGCCGCTGGCGGCTTCGTCGCCCACACCACCGACAATCGCTGGCTGCTGGCGCGCGATCTAGAGGCGGCGACGCTTTACGATCTGTGCCAAGTGCTGGGCCTCGGCCTGTCGATCGACGAGGGCAGCGCCTACAGCGCCGCCTGGCCGCCGCGCGTCGCCCACGCCCTCGCCGAGGCCGACGCCGCGAGCCGCGACCACATGGGCATCAGGCTCAGCGAGCTGGTCGACGAGGTGCCGTAGCGCCACCCGGAAAAACGAACGGCCGGGTCGAGGACCCGGCCGTCGTCAAACTGTGTCGCTGAGCCGTCGGACGGTTAGATCGTCTCCCAGCTGCCGTTCGGGTTCATGCACATCGTGCCCTTGACGTTGTCCTGCTGGCCGTCCGCCAAGGTGATGGTGTGGTTGAAGTCGCGGCACGGCCGGCCGTTCGGGCCGGTGTAGGTGTCGGTGGTCGGCGTCACCGTGCCCGAATTGCCCGAGTCCGGGTTGCGCCAGGACGAGCTGGTGCCGGTCGGCGCCGACGCCATCGAGCGCGATGCCGTGTTCTGGGCATAGGCGCGGTCCTGCTGGTCGAGATGCTTACCGATCTGGTTGCCGATCAGGCCGCCGATGATGACGCCGCCGGCGATCGCCGCGGCACGGCCGGCGCCCGAGCCGATGAACGAGCCGGCCAAGCCGCCGAGACCGGCGCCGACCAGCGTGCCGGCCGTCTCCTTGGTGCCGGCATTCTCGCAGGCGCTCAGCGACACCGCCATGGCAATGGCGGCGACCGACGCCGTGATTTTGGTGAACCTCATGTTCGTGACCCTCTGCGTAGCGCTGTAGTGAAACCGTCGCTTCGACGGCACCTGCTCCCGTGTTAACGATTATACAGCAGGAAGTTCGTCCCCTAGATAGTCATAGTACGGAGCCTAATAAAGAGATATCCACGGCACCCGGTGGATTTTTGGCAACCCGCCCGTGGCCGCTCTGCCACAGGCGGCGTGCCGCCGGCCGGCCAGGCCGGCCAAAACTGTGGCAATATGGCCCGGCGCGGCCTATCACTGCGCCAGGGCCGCCCGCGACGAGACGCCATGAACGCACCGACGACAGCCGATCCGCTGGTCCAGTTCCAGGCCTGGCTGGACGAGGCCGAGAAATCCGAGCCGAACGACCCGAGCGCCATGTCGCTGGCCACGGCGACGCCCGACGGCGTGCCGTCGCTGCGCATGGTGCTGCTGCGCGGCCTGGATGCGCGCGGCTTCGTCTTCTACACCAACCTAGAGAGCCGCAAGGGCCGCGAGCTCCTGGCCAACCGGCACGCCGCGCTGTGCTTCCACTGGAAATCGCTGCGCCGGCAGGTGCGCGTCGAGGGCCCGGTCGAGCCGGTCAGCGACGCGGAGGCCGACGCCTATTTCGAGTCGCGGCCGCGCGGCAGCCGCATCGGCGCCTGGGCCTCGGACCAGTCGCGGCCGATGGCCAGCCGCTTCGACCTCGAGAAGCGGGTCGCCAAATTCGCCGCCAAGTTCGGCGTCGGACACGTCCCGCGCCCGGCCCACTGGTCGGGCTTCCGCGTCGTGCCGCTGCACATCGAGTTCTGGTCGGACGGCCAGTTCCGCCTGCACGACCGCATCGTCTATCACCGTGCCGGCGACGGCTGGACGAGCGAGCGGCTCTATCCTTGAGCGGGACCGACGCGGCGCCACCTGCCGGGCGCAATGCCCACGTCGACCGGCTGCGCGGCGCTGCCATCCTCCTGATGGTCGTCTATCACGCGGCTTGGGACGCCAACTTCCTGGGCCTGGTCGACGTCGATGTCGAGGCGCCGCTGTGGCGCGGCCTGCGCATCGCCACCCTCGTGCTGTTCCTCGGGCTGGTCGGCGTGAGCCTCGACCTGGCGGCGGCGCGCGGCCTGTCGCGACGGGCGATCCTGCGGCGCTTCGCGCTGCTCGCCGGGTCGGCGGTGCTGGTCAGCGCCACGAGCGCGCTCTTCTTTCCGAACGGCCTCATCACCTTCGGCGTCCTGCACTGCATCGCCGTCGCCAGCCTGCTCGCCTTGCCGTTCCTGCGCCTGCCCATCTTCGCCGCCGCCGCGGCCGGCGCTGTCATCCTGGCGCTGGGCGCGCTTCAAAATCCGGCCTTCGACACGCCCTGGCTGAGCTGGCTCGGCTTCGCCACCCGGCCCGCGCCGGCGCGCGACTACGTGCCGCTCGTCCCGTGGTTCGGCGTCGTGCTGCTCGGCCTGGCGTTCGGCCGGCTGATCGACATCGCGCGACGCGCGGTGCCGGCGCCGCGCAGCGGCGGGGGACGGCTGCTGGCCGCGGCCGGGCGTAACAGCCTTGTCATCTATCTCGTGCATCAGCCGGCGATCTATGTCGTGCTGCTCGGCCTGGCCGCGATACTCGGCCACGCGCCGGGCGACACGGCCGATTTCGAGCGGGCGTTCCGCCAGAGCTGCCGCGAGCAGTGCCTCGCCGGCAATGTCGGGCCGGAGGTGTGCACGGCGCGGTGCGAGTGCGTCCTAGGCGCAATCCGGCGCGAGATCCGCTGGCGCGACCTGACGGCCGGCGCGCCGAGCGCCGCGACGCGCGCGCGGCTTGACGCCCTGGTACAATCCTGCACGGAGTCCCATGTTGAAGGACGGGACCGCCGATGAACGACACGCGCGCCGCCACGCCCGCCGCAGCCGCCGACGCCGAAGGCGCCAGGCTGATGCGGCTTGCCACCACGGCGTCGGTGGCCGTCGCCCTTATCCTCATCGTCGCCAAGCTGGTTGCGTTCCTGATCACCGATTCGGTGGCGATCCTCTCCACCCTGGTCGACTCTCTGCTCGACGCCCTCGCCTCGCTCCTGAACCTCTTCGCCGTGCGCCACGCGCTGCAGCCGGCCGACCGCGAGCACCGCTTCGGCCACGGCAAGGCCGAGGCGCTGGCCGGGCTGGGCCAGGCCGGCTTCATCGCCGGCTCCGCCGCGTTCCTGCTGTTCGAGGCGGGCCGCCGCCTGATCGCGCCCCAGCCGCTCACCGCCGAGACGGTCGGCATCGGCGTGATGGCGCTGTCGATCGTGCTGACCATCGCCCTCGTGCGCTATCAGCACTACGTCGTGAGCCGCACGCGCTCGGTCGCGATCAACGCCGATTCGCTGCACTACAAAGGCGACGTGCTGGTCAACGCCAGCGTCATCGTCTCGCTCGTCGCCGGCGCCGCGCTCGGCTGGACCTGGCTCGATCCGGCTTTCGCCATCGCCATCGCCGGCTACATCGCCTATTGCGCCTGGCAGATCCTGCGCGAAGTCCTCAACGTGCTGATGGACCGCGAGCTGCCCGACGGCGAGCGCGCGCAGATCCGCAAGATCGCCATGGCCCATCCCGAGGTGCGCGCGATCCACGACCTGCGCACCCGCCGGTCGGGCATGATGACGTTCATCCAGTTCCATCTCGAGCTCGACGGCGCGATCAAGCTGACCCGCGCCCACGAGATCTCCGACCAGGTCGAAGCCGACGTCATGGCGGCCTTCCCCGGCGCCGAGGTCATCATCCACCAGGACCCGGCCGGCATCGAGGAGGGCCATGTCCGCTTTGCGTGATCCGGTCCCTTGATCGGCGTCAAGGACGATCCGGCGCGCCCGACGTTATGAAGGTTCGATGCAGGTCGAGAACCAGGACGCGGTCATGGCGTTCCTCGCCGATCCACGCACCCATGGCGCGGGCGTGCGCACGGTCGAGCGCGTCGACACGCACATCTCCGCGCTGTTCCTGGCCGGCGACCGCGTCTACAAGCTGAAGCGCGCCGTGCGCTTTCCCTATCTCGATT
>Ga0335070_10004400_pt1 | contig 16475 bp, 16 predicted proteins | sample Lox_Sample_13_FD_206722 | JGI IMG/M metagenome (GOLD analysis project Ga0335070, IMG submission 206722) | Soil microbial communities from Loxahatchee National Wildlife Refuge, Florida, United States - Lox_Sample_1.3 | ecosystem: Environmental > Terrestrial > Soil > Wetlands | place: USA... | reverse complement strand
AAAAACAACAGAGCCAAAACATTTCCAAACACCATCCATAAAATGGAAGTATTTCTCAGTCGCGATTACGATTGGACTGATCATTCTGGCAAGTGTAAGTTACATGTATTTCCAGTCTTCAACCCAAGCAGCCACAGAATACTCCCCACTGGCTGATATCATGAAAAAAGGTGCGTTATTCGAGTCTCAGTACACGCTTAGGTGTATCAACAATGGAAATGGTCTCAACTTGGACGAAGCATGGGCCGTCATATACACTCCGTACGACGGCTGCGTGGTGAATCTTGATTTGGCGATAGACCTCATTTCGTCTCCTTTTTACGTTCCAATAGTTGTGCAGAAAGCGGAAAATGGCAATTTACCCATTGTTTGGCGCTTGAACGCAAGCTTGAGTGGTGAATATCAGGTACAGTTAGCTTCAAGAGGATATTATACGGTGAGTCTCGCTGGACCAGTAGAAACCAAGCACATGTACTTCAATGGCAACGATACGATGGTTATTGAGTTCCCTATGCCCATTGCAACAATAACCGAAAACCTCGACTGTTCGATATCACTGAGCCTAACTCACGACGGCAAGTACTCGCCATTTGGTGTAACGCCATCCTCTTCCTTGGCAGCCTTAACCGACTTGACCGCTCCATGATATCTCGATCAAGAACTGACGCATTTGGTTTGATTCAATCCATTTGATTCTCCACGATCGTGTCCTTGATTTCTTGATTTCTGTGGTTAAGTTTCTTCAATATGGCTCGACTGCTCGCGCGTCGTAATTCACTGCATTGTCGAGAAAAATGTGACAGAGGCCAAATCTGTGTTGAGAATTTGAGCTTCGCTGTCAAGCGACCCAGGCTTATTCCCAAGATGATTTGTGAGGAGGCTTGCAATAGCGGTCTTGCCTCGTGTGGAAGGTAGAATTCATTTGGATACAGAAACATCTTCAGTCTCGCTACTCAGCGTCATGACGTTTGAAAAAGCATGTCCATAAAGGCACGTATTAGCTGACTACGTAATGATTATTAGGTGAATGAGGAAATACCTTGCCTGAATGCAATATGAGTCGTGGGTTCTAATGAGCGAAAGAAAACTTCTCATGATTCCGGGTCCAACCAATGTGGATCCGGCAGTTCTGCGCGTGTTGTGTAAACCAACTCTTGCGCACACGGATCCAGAGTTTGTTGAAACCTTCAAAGAGACGCTTGAGGACTTAAAACAGGTATTCATGACCGAACACCAAGTCTTTGCCATCGCAGGGTCCGGAACCCTGGCCTTAGAGATTGGAGTTGCTAACATAATAGAGCCTGGCGACAAAATCCTAAATGTCGTGACCGGATATTTCGGTGATTATTTCGTAAAAATCTCGAAGGCCCACGGAGCCGCATGCAAGGCTCTGGAGGTGCCATGGGGCAAATGCGCGGAACCGCATCAAGTCAAAGAGGCTCTTGAGGAAGACGACTACAAAGCCGTCACGGTTACTCACGTAGACACTTCCACGGGAGTGGTTAACCCGATTAGAGAAATCGGTCAGGTTGTGAAAGAGTACAGCGACGCATTCTACATCGTTGACACGGTCTGCTCCTTGGGCGGAATGGAAGTTCGAGTTGATGACTGGAAAATAGACGCATGCGTGAGCGGATCTCAAAAATGCATTGGGCTTCCGCCGGGTTTGGCTCTGCTTTCGGTAAGCGACATGGTCCTCACTCTTCTCGAAAACAGAAAGACCCCAGTGGGAGTGTGGTACGGCGATATCAAAAATTGGCTGCCCGTAATGATGGATCCCTCAAAGTATTTCGCCACACCACCTGTTAACATGATCTACGCTCTTTCTGAGTCTTTGGAAGCAATTCTTGCCGAAGGGTTGGAAAAGAGGTTCAGAAGGCATCACGTCAGTGCTGAATCATTCCGAGCTGCGATAGAGGCTCTGAATATCAAATTCGTGGCGGACTGGAAATGTAGAGCAGACACTCTCACGGCAGCCTACTACCCTGAGAAAATCGAGGATGCGTCATTCAGGGGTGAAATGCGAAAGAGAGGAGTAGTGGTCGCTTCGACGATTGGACCGATAAAGGGCAAAGGGTTCAGGGTCGGCCACATGGGGAACGTGAGCGAAAATGATGTGCTTTCAACAATAGGAGCAATGGAAACAACGTTGGCCGATCTAGGTTACAAGTTCAGCCTTGGGGCTGGGTTGGCAGCAGCTCAGGACAAATTCGTCGCTCTCTAATTAGTCTTATTTTTGAAAACCAAACCGAAAACAGTATTCGCCAAGTTGAGAGGGACCTGTCCGCCCTCACTGTGTTTTCAGGGTCAGCGGGCGTGTTGCCCTAAACTGCGGCTAGCCAGGCGAAACTCTTTTATTGCGAATGTCAAGTTTCTAGTTTCCGACTTGGGCTAGGTGAGAGGTAGGACTATATGAAACGTATAATCGTCTGCCTAAAACAGGCAGTGGATGTCTCACAACTTAAAGTTGATCCTGCGACGAGACAGTTGATCACCGCCGGTGCGCCCAGAAAAATCAGCGATTTCGACAAGAACGCTCTGGAAGAAGCCATTAAAATCAGGGAGAAACTCGGCGGGATCGAAATATTCACTTTGACTGTTGACTCAGAGGATGCCAAGGCAGTTTTGCGAGAAGCTCTGGCGATAGGAGCCGACAAAGCTTACTTCGTGAATGATCCTGCAGTTCAAGCAGCGGACACTTCGGGCACTGCTCACATTCTGGCTCAGGCAGTGAGGAAAATCGGAGAATTCGACCTGATTCTCGGCGGTGATGCTTCTCTGGACAGTTTTTCCGGACTCGTGGGTTCAAGGTTGTCAGAACTCCTGGGTTTGCCCCAGATGAGCTCGGTCAGGAAGCTTTCAGTTGAAGGCGACACAATCGTTGCGGAGAGAGCGCTTGAAGACTCAAGCGAGACTGTGAAAGCGAAAACGCCCGCCGTCGTAACCGTGACGAGGGAGATAAATCAGCCGAGAATTCCATCCCTTATGATGATAATGAAAGCCTCCAAGAAAGAAATAGTCAAGTGGACACTGGCAGACATCGGTGTGCAGAAGGAGAAAATCACCTCGAAAATAGAAGTGTTGGAAGTCTTGGCGCCCAAAATGGACAGGAAAAAAATAATCATCAAGGGCGAGACAGTGCAGGAAATTGCAGAAAAACTGGCAAAAGCGCTTATTCAGGAAGGAGTTGTCGGAAGGTGACCGGTATGAGCGAACACGGTGGAATCTGCGTCTTCTCAGAAGCTCACGACCTCACCCTAGAAATGCTCGGAAGAGCAAGGGAGCTAGCAGACAAATTGCAAACGGAGCTTGCAGCCGTACAGTTTGAAAAAAACGCGCAGGAAAAACCAAAGGATCTCATAAGATACGGGGCAGACAAGGTTTATCTGGTTGACAACCCTGCCTTAGAAGTCTTTCAGAGCGAAGGATACCTGAGCGTCCTACATGATGTCGCAGCACGATATCGCCCTGAAACCCTGATGATTGGATCGACAAGAAACGGGAAGCCTCTCGCTGCCAGACTGGCGACGCGTCTTGACGCGGGATGTGTCCCTGACTGCATTCGGCTTGAGGTTGATGGAGGCGGAAGGCTGATCGGCGAAAGGATAACCTACGGCGGAAACGCCGTGGCAAAGGTGGCTTTCAAGTCAAAGCCGCAGATAGTGACCGTACCGGCAAGGGCGTTTGAGAAGGCAACCCCCAAAGAGCGCAAAGGAGAAGTTGTAAAGCTAGACGTCAAGACTGAACCGCCGAAGGTTGAGGTTGTCGAGAGAAAACCGCTTGAGACTTCCAGTGAAAGGGTTGAAGAAGCGGAAGTGATAGTCAGCTGTGGAAGAGGTTTAGAGAAAAAAGACGACGTCACATTGTTGAAGGAGTTGGCAGAGGTTCTGGGTGGCCAAGTGGGCTGCTCAAGACCGTTGGTGGAAGATAGGAAGTGGTTCTCAGAATGGATCGGGCTTTCAGGGCACAAGGTCAAACCCAAACTGTACATAGCCTCAGGAGTTTCAGGAGTGATCCAGCACGTCGCTGGAATACGCGATGCCAAGATAATAGTGGCCATCAACAAAGATCCAGAAGCACCAATATTCGAAATAGCGGACTACGGAGTCGTCGGAAACCTGTACGAAGTTCTGCCGGCACTGAAAGAAGCCCTGAAAAAACAGCTCCAATAATCCTATGCTGCTCCAGATAGGACAAACAAAGGGGGGAGTTAGCCTACTTGTAGGCTATGAACTCCTTGCCCAGTAGTTCTCTGGCTATGACCGTTCTTTGAATGTTAGTTGCGCCCTCAGCGCCGACGCAGTAGGACATTATGCCTCGCAGTCCCATTTCTAACGGGCACTCTTTCGTGTATCCGTACGCCCCGAGCCATATCATCGCGTGTTTGTAGATGTCAAATGCCAGGTGAGGCGCGAGGAGTTTGCAGGCGGCGATCATTTTAGTCACTTCAAGCGGTGTGAACCTGTTCTCTTTGTAGCGCGTGTCCATCATCCATGCGGTGCGGAAGGTCAGTGACCGCAGAGCCTCCAGATGTGCCCAGTCGTCTGCCATCTCAAACTGTATGCCTTGGAATTTGCCGATTGGTCTTCCGAAGGCCTTTCGTTCTTTCACGTATTCGATTCCAGTATCCAGAGCACGTCTCGCTGCTCCCGTGCAAACGGCTGATATCAGTACGCGGGCAGTGTCGAACCCCTCCATCGTCAAGTAGAAGCCCTTGTCCACTTCTCCCACACGGTGCGAGTCCGGCACCTTGACGTTTTTCATTAAAAAGCCGCCGGTTGAGATTGCCATTCTCCCCATGTCTTCGTAGCGTTTGTTGATTTCAACTCCGGGCGCGTTCATCGGAACGTAGAAGCCGGTCATTCCACGATGTGAAGCATCTGGAGGTGCAGGTGAGCTTCGCGCAACGACGAAGTAGCCTCCGCCAAACTTTCTTGCCTCTTCGGTGCCGCTGATGTAAGTCTTTTCGCCGTTGAGAACCCAGTCGTTTCCCTGTTTTTTCGCCGTTGATTTGAACCCTGCAACGTCTGAGCCTCCTCCCGCTTCCGTCGAGCCTATTCCTATGAATGCGTCGCCTTTTATCGCCTTCCGGATTACTGCTTCACGCACTTGTTCGCTGGCGTATCTGTCGACGACGTATCCCCATGATGACTCTACGAGCCAAAGCACGGGCAACGCGATGCTTACGTCCGCGTAGCCCAGTTCCTCCGCGGCGATGCAAGCTGTAACCCAGTCTGCGCCAGTTCCACCGTGTTCCTGTGGAGCGGTCATGATGAGCAGTCCCATTTCACCCATGCTTCGAAGCAGTTCCTGCGGGATCGAGCCTTGAGTATCCATTTCCCTGATTTTTTCAATCGGCAGGTTCTTCTCGCACCATTCGCGCACGGCCTTGCGGAAAAGCTCCTGTTCCTCTGTGAAACTGAAATCTACCATATTGTCCACCTTTTGGAAAGGAGTTGGGAGCTACTGGCATAAAAGTTGTTTGGGCGTCTAGGCGCAAATCTTAGCCTGAAGTTGGTCCACGGGGCTTTGGTTCAAATCCAAGCCCAGCTTCTTCTCGTCGATGCCTAGGGCCAGACCGAGCAGTTGCGTGTAATACACCACTGGAACGTTGAGCTTTGCTCCGACAGTTGCCCCCGCGTCCTTCTGCTTCGCATCGAACATTAACTGACATTCTGGGCAGGAGACGACCATTCCGTCCGCTGGAAGATTCTGTACCGCTTTCAGTTTTGAGCCTGCGAGCGAAAGTGCAGAGTCAGGGTGGCTGCGCAACAGGGCTGCCCCACAACAGTCGAGTTTCTCAGGGTAGTCGATGGCCTCGGCGCCCAGGGCGTTTATCAACTCGTCCAGTTTCTTCGGGTTTTCGGCGTCGTCGACCCTTCTGAGGTCAGTGTACCGGATGATCTGGCAGCCGACGTGGCTCGCCACTTTCAAACCTTTGAGAGGTTTGCTCACGGCTTTCTTGATTCTTTTGAGTCCGACATAATCGTGCAAAAGATCTATAGTGTGCCACATCTTGATGTTCGCGTTGTACTCCAAGCCTTCCTCCTTCAGTAAACCCAGGATTTTTTGACCTATCTTGGTGTTGTTCTGTATCGTTTTCTTTGTTTCAGAGAGTGTGAAGTGGCAGCGGTTGCACGGAACGAGCAGGTCTTCCAATCCAGTCGAGTTTGCCAAGGATAGGGCCCTTGCCGCAAGATAGCTGGCCGAAAAGTTGTTGACGCTCTTGATAGGATCGCCGCAGCATATAGCCTCAGGAAGATCAACCAGTTCGATGTCGAACATGGGTAGAACGTGACGGAGGGACATCTCATAGGCGTACTGGTTAGTCAGTATGCAGCAACCCCAGAAAACCGCCATCTTCAAACTGTCTTTTCCTCCATTGCCTTCATGAAGACAACCTGAAAGCTTTCTTTCGGCGCGCATATCTTGGGAAGTTTCAGGCTTTCACGGTCAACAGTCTCCATCTTCCTGGTCACGATTTTCTGGTAAGTGTCCACCTGCCCGGTTTCCAGTATCTGTGAAACCGCCTTCAAATACCTCTCTGGCACCTTCGCTTCCTTTTCAACAGCAAGGTTTCTCAGGGCTATTATCACGTGGTAGGGGGAGGCTTTCTGGGGGCATCTCTGCACACACTTCAAGCAGGTTACACACGTCCAGATTATGTCCGAAGAAGGCAGTTCGTCCACGAAGCCCAAGTTCACGAGTTTTATTATCTCATGCGGCTTCAGTTCCAGAAGCTTCAAAGCAGTGCATCCGCTCGTGCATTTTATGCACTGAAAACAGTTCACCAGTTCTTTCCCGCTGATCCTGGCTAGAATTTTGTCTCGTGCTTCGATGTTGGGTTTGGCCATCGACATCAAATCGGAGAGACCCACGTCATTTTCCTCCTTCAGCACAGGACTCAGCCAAGGCTGCATCAACCTGTATCATGACTTGCTTGCTGCTGTACTGTTGTATCTTGATGGCGCCAGTCGGACATGCTGAACTGCAAAGACCACAACCCTGGCACATGGCCTCGACAACCTCCGCTCTGGCCCCCTCTTTTCCTTCAATGATGTCAGTTTTCATCTCTATTGCCAAGAACGGGCAAATTGATGCACAAATTCTGCATCCGCTGCACAAGTCTTCGTCGACTATGGCTTTCAAGGGCTCAATCTCAATCTCACCGTGTGAGAGCAGGTCCAAGGCTTTCGCCGCGGCTCCACTTGCCTGTGCCACCGTATCCGGTATGTCCTTGGGCCCTTGGCATGCGCCTGCTAGAAAAACTCCTGCCGCTGCGCTTTCGAGCGGTCTGAGTTTCGGATGTGCCTCTAACAGAAAACCATCAGCGCTCCTTGAAGCGTGAAGCAGTGCGCTGATGTCCGCTAGATCCTTGTTCGGAACAAGGCCTGTTCCAAGAACAACCAAGTCCGTGCGTATCTGTAAGAGCTTGTTTGTTCCCTTGTCGAACACGTCGAAGTAGAGTGAACCGTCTGTCGACTCGTGGATCTCAGAGGGTAACCCTGCTACAAAGTCTACGTCCATATCCCTTGCACGGCCGTAGAACTCGTCGTAGCCCTTGCCGAACGCTCGCATGTCGATGTAGCAGACGTATATCTTCACGTTTTCATGGATTTTCTCTCGCGCCAGAATCGCTTGTTTCAAGGTTACCATACAGCCAACTCGGCAACAGTACTCGTGGAAACGCTTGTCTCGAGAGCCCACACACTGGATGAAAACAATCGTCTTAGGTGTCTTGCCATTCTTCGGAGATAGAATTTTGCCTCCTGTCGGCCCAGACGCGTCTGAAATCCTTTCAAACTCGATGTTCGAAATCACGTTCTTGAAGCGCCCATAACCGAGTTCCGCCATTTGCAACGCGTTGAAAACCTCGGAACCGACGGCCAAGACCACGCCTCCCACTTTGACGTGGATCGTTTTAGGCTGCTCCTCGAAGTCTATAGCCTCTGCTTCGCATGCCTCCTGGCACTTGCCGCAAACGCCCTTTTCATACTTCAGTCTGAGACAGTACTCCGAGTTGATCGTGGCGATATTGGGCACAGCATGCGTCGAGTAGATGGATATGGCACGTTTTTGTGTCAAGTTTTCGTTAAACCTGTCTGGAACTTTGACTGGACACACTTGCGCGCACACTTCACAGCCCACGCATTTCTTTTCGTCAACGTATCTAGGCTTTTTGAGGATTGTAACTTCGTAGTTGCCAACAAAGCCCTTCACGTCGGTGACCTCAGCGTTTGTCAGCATTGTGATGTTCGGGTGTTTGACTACATCAACCATTTTAGGCGTCAGTATGCACGCGCTGCAATCGAGAGTTGGGAAGGTCTTGTCCAGCTGTGCCATGCGTCCGCCGATGCTTGGGGCTTTCTCTACAAGATAGACGGGAAACCCTGCGTTGGCAAGGTCCAGCGAGGCCTGTATGCCCGCGATCCCTCCGCCCACAACCAAGACGCTTTTCTCAACGCTCACTCTGCGCTTTTCAAGCGGTTCTAGGAGTCGGGAGCGGGCTACTCCCATCCTAACAAGCGCTTTAGCTTTTTCCGTCGCCTTTTCGGGTTCATGAGTGTGCGCCCAAGAAACCTGCTCTCGCAGGTTGACTATTTCCGTCAGATACGGGTTAAGTCCACCTTCCGCAACTGCTCTCCGGAACGTTTCTTCGTGCATTCGAGGCGAACACGTTGCGATAACAATCCTGTCAAGCTTCTTGTTCCTTATATCCTCCTGAATCATGCGTTGTCCAGGTTCAGAACACATGTAAGTATAATGCTTTGACACGACGACGTCAGACAGGGTTTTGGCATATTCGGCAACCTTTTCCACGTCGACCACTCCGGCGATGTTAAGGCCGCAGTGGCAAACGTACACGCCAATTCTGGTCATCAGTCAGCCGTCCGTGACTACGAATGAATAAAATGCGCTTGAAGTTCTCTATTATCCTTTCTGTCAAGAACGTACGTTTTTGATATCTGGACCCTGTGAAGGCTTGACCACTCGAAGTGTGCTCAAACTCGTAACTTTGAGGGTTCCACTTTTGATATCTAGTAGATTGAAACCTTTGCTACACCTTTTACGTTCAGTAGCTCTGGAATGAGTTCTCCAGGGATTTTTCTCTCGACTATCAACGTGAGTTTGGGTTCTGGCGAAAGTTCCGGGTCGTCAACGATTGCCTGTCTTATGCTTAGGCCATTCGTTGCCAAAATCGTGGCAGACCCTGCTAATATGCCTGGGGTCTTGGCGTCCACGGGCGTTATTTCAACCACGCCGAGGTTCAGATGCTTGGCAATTTCCCTCAGTGAATGCCCAGCAGACCTTATGTCTTCAAATATCATTCGAAGCTCTCGGTCAGATCTAATGGCCTTCAACGTCTCAACGACTGTTCGTCTATCCACTCCGGCAGCCCGTGCAACTCGAACAGGAGGGATTTCAATTTCGTTAAGATAGATTTTCCCGTTTCTTACGGCCAGCCCGTTTTCTATCAACACGCGAGCTACCTTGAGCCTTTCTGGATGGCCCTGAAAGTATTTTTTCGCGTTGTTCCACATGTTACGGTTTCCTTAATGTACATTTCTGTGCAATAAAGTATAAATATGTTCCTGCATACTAGTTTGACCAATAAGATACACGAACGAACACAAATGTACATGGGAGAGGCCAAAATGACGCAAATGAGCAAGAACAGAGAATATGTGACTTATTTAGACCCCGACGAAATACCAGCATCCTGGTACAACATACAGGCGGATCTTCCGGACCCCCTGCCACCTCCACTGGACCCAACAACGTTGAAACCGATAAGCCCAAACGTTCTTGAAAGAATATTCGCAAAGGAACTCGTAGCACAAGAAGTGTCAGCGGAAAGGTTCGTCAGGATACCCGACGACGTGCTTGACGCTTACCTGAGACTGCCCCGTCCGACACCACTTTACCGCGCCAGAAGATTCGAGAGATTCCTCAAGACGCCCGCCCAAATCTATTTCAAGTGTGAAAACTTCAGCCCGGCAGGCAGTCACAAAACCAACACGGCCATTGCACAGGCATACTACAACATGAAACAGGGAATCAAAAGGTTAGCCACTGAGACTGGGGCTGGACAATGGGGCACAGCCTTGGCTTTGGCGACTGCGCTCTTCGGGCTCAAATGCCGGATATACATGGTCCGCGTGAGTTATCAGAACAAGCTTGGAAGAAGGACAATGGCTCAGCTGTACGGAGCAGAGATGTTTCCCTCACCAAGCGATCAAACAGTCTTTGGCAGGAAGCTGCTGAAAGAGAATCCCAACCACCCCGGGACACTTGGCATCGCCATAAGCGAAGCCATCGAAGACACGCTTGCGCACGAGGACACGCGATATTCTCTTGGCTCTGTCCTAAATCATGTTCTGATGCACCAGACCATAATAGGGTTAGAAGCGAAGAAGCAGTTTGAACACATAGACGTGAACCCGGATGTTGTCTGTGGCTGCATAGGTGGAGGCTCTAATTACGGCGGCTTCTGCTTCCCCTTCATGATGGACAAGCTCAAAGGAAAGACGGACACGGAATTCGTTGCCTGCGAATCGAAAGCCGTTCCACACACAACCAGAGGGATCTACACCTACGACTATGGAGACACGGCAAAGATGACTCCGCTCATCAAAATGCTGACGATAGGACACGACTACGCATGTCCGCCAGTCCACGCGGGGGGCCTAAGGTACCACGGCATGTCACCGCTTATCTCGTACCTGATTTACAAAAGGTATGCCCGTTCAATGGCTTACGATCAAACTGAGGTCTTCGAGACTGCCAAACTTCTGGCGCAAACGGAGGGTATGATAGCGGCTCCAGAAACCGCCCACAGCTTGAAGTTTGTGATGGACGAGGCTTTGAACTGCAAGAAGACAGGCGAAAAAAAAGTCATTGCCATGAACTACAGCGGACACGGCCTCCTCGACCTCTCAGCCTACGAACAGTATCTCGCAGGAAAGCTCGTGGAGTACGAACCCGAAAAAATCGAAGTTCCCACCTTCAGCCACTGAAGGGTGAATCATGTGGCGTCCGCGGTTTTGAAGGTCGACAGCACCGACGCAAAAGTGACCCTGCTGCAGGTTGACCAGCTCAAGCCTCACGAAAAGGGTTCTCCCCTGTACCTTGAGCTTCTGCGAAAAGAAATCCTCAAGGATGGGATGCTGAAGTATCCGATTATTGCCGATGAAAAAACCCATGTCATTCTGGATGGGATGCACCGCTGGCTCGCACTAAAAAGTCTCGGCTACGAGCTGATACCAGCCCTTCTCATAGATGTTTTCAGGAACAAGAAGATACACGTAGGAAAAAGGAGAATACACCGATACACAAATGGCGTCGACAAGGAAATAACCGAAGACCAAGTCATCTCAGCCGGGGTCAGTGGCCACCTGATGGAACCACGCTCAACCAGGCACTTCTTTCCCTTCTCGAAGTTTCAAGAAATCAACTTTCCCTTGTCTTCGCTGAAGAAGAATGCACCTCAAGATGTCTCAAAATACCTCGCGAAAATGACTGCCAGAGAGTGCAGCTTAGCGATGGAACTGTGGCTCGAGGAAATATCCGAAGAACTCGAGTTTCTGTCGAAACGAATGGAAGAGGTCGAGAGAGAAAAGGAAGAGTTCCTCAACAGAGTGAAAGGCTTGGCCAGTAAATTCTAGTCCTCTTTTCGACCTGCAAACTGAATTCGAAAGGCAGGCGTAGAAGTTATTAACACAAAACCGACATTGTAACTTGAAGGTCTTATGATGATATCAATCAATGCTCCCCAGATTGGCGAGGAAGAGATCGAAGCTGTTACAAAAGTCCTGAAAAGCGGTGTACTCACCTCCGGCTTGGGTGCAGGCCCGAAGGTCACAGAGTTCGAGAAGGCCTTTGCCAGGTTTGTACGCGCAAAGCACGGAATAGCCATGAACTCCGGAACGGCTGCTCTTCATTCGGCTATTACAGCAGCAGGCGTCAAGGCTGGTGACGAGGTGATTCTGCCAAGCTTCACGTTCGTAGCCACAGCGGAAGTTGTGGTCTTCAACAGAGCGAAACCAGTCTTTGTTGACATAAGCCCGGAGACGTACACCATTTCTCCGAGGGCGGTTAAGAAGGCTGTGACGAGGAAGACCAAGGCGATAATGCCGGTTGACCTGTATGGAATGCCCGCTGACGTGCAGCAGATAAGAGAGATTGCCGACAAGCATGAGCTCAAGATCATTGAGGATGCAGCCCAGGCTCACGGAGCTACATACGAGGGAAAACCTCCAGGAGCCTTTGCTGACGCTGCGTGCTGGAGTTTCTACGGAAGCAAGAACATGACAACGGGCGAAGGCGGCATGATAACAACGAACAGCGACGAGATTGCGGAAATGCCGCGGTACATTCGAAGCCATGGAGAGAAGAAGAAGTATCAATCTCTGATGCTTGGACACAATTACCACATGCCTGAAATAGCAGCTGCCATAGGTATCGAACAACTCAAAAAGCTGCCGAAGTTTGTGGCCAGAAGACGCCAGAACGCGCGAAGACTCACTGAAAACCTTGAGAAGGCAAAGGGTCTTCAACTGCCGAGCGAACCAGAGGGCTTCAAGTGTTCCTGGTACCTCTACACGGTCCAATTAAAGAAAGCAAATAGGGAAAAGAGGAACGACGTCGTTGAGAAGCTCAAGCAGAAAGGAATAGACGCGTTCATCTGCTACGTAAACCCAATACACCTTATGCCCTACTATCGCAAGTTCGGCAAACACAGACTTCCAGAGACAGAAAAAGCCTCAGAACGAGTGTTCTCGTTACCGGTCCATCCTGGAGTCACATCGAAACAAATAGACTACATAAGCGACAGTGTCCTACAATTGGTAAAATAGCGCTGCAACGTTAAGGTTTATATGGAATGCGCGCGCTAGTATTGAACCCCTAGATTTGGGGTTTTAACGGAGGATTCTGTCATGGAGCAAATCAAGGTTATAATAATGGGCGCGGCCGGCAGAGACTTCCACAACTTCAACGTCTTCTTCCGAGACAACGACGCATATCACGTCGTGGCCTTCACAGCCACCCAGATACCTGGAATAGAAAGACGCCGCTATCCGACCGAGCTTGCTGGCTCAAAGTACCCGAATGGAATACCGATATACCCAGAGGAAGAGTTCCCCAGATTGATTAGAGAGCACAACGTTGACCAGGTCGTTTTCGCTTACAGCGACGTTTCCCATGAGTATGTGATGCACAAGGCTTCTCAGGTGCTGGCGAATGGTGCGGATTTTCGTCTGATGGGGCCAAAGACAACCATGCTGAAGGCGGAGGTCCCCGTTGTCTCCGTGTGCGCGGTCAGAACAGGATCAGGCAAGAGCCAAACCTCCAGGCAGGTTGCAAAGATCTTGAAGAGCAAAGGTCTGAACGTTGCAGCCGTCAGGCATCCGATGCCGTACGGGGATTTAAGAAAACAGGTGTGGGAGCGATTCGCTACTTACACGGATTTGGACAAGTATGAGTGCACGATTGAGGAGAGAGAAGAGTATGAGCCGCACATCGACAACGGAATAATCGTCTACGCAGGAGTTGACTATGAAAAGATTCTGAGAGAAGCCGAGAAAGAAGCCGATGTGATAGTGTGGGACGGGGGCAACAACGACATGCCGTTCTACAGACCTGATCTAAACATCGTCGTGGCCGACCCGCACAGGGCAGGAAACGAGTTGACATACTACCCCGGTGAAACCAACCTGCGAATGGCGAATGTCATCATAATAAACAAGGTTGACACAGCGGATCCGCAAAAGGTCCAACAAGTAAGAGAGAACATAAAGTCCGTTAATCCGAACGCTAAGGTGCTGGAAGCGGCTTCACCCATAACCGCTGATAATCCGGAAGCTGTTCGAGGAAAGAGGGTTCTGGTGATTGAGGATGGCCCCACCGTGACGCATGGCGGCATGCCCTACGGGGCTGGCGTAGTGTTCGCGAAGAAATATGGAGCGTCTGAGTTGGTTGATCCAAGACCGTACGCCGTGGGCTCGATAAAAGACGCGTTCAGAAAGTACACGCATCTGGGGGCGGTTCTCCCTGCGTTGGGTTACAGTGAAAAACAGGTAGCGGAGCTAAAGGAGACCATCGATCGGACACCCTGCGATGTCGTGGTCATCGGGACGCCCATTGACCTCAGAAGAGTCATAGCTATTAACAAGCCCACTGTAAGAGTAAGGTATGAGCTCAAAGTTTTGGGGCCAGTCTCTCTCGAGCAGATACTGGACGAGTTCATTCAAAGAAGCAGGAAAGAAAAATGAGTGAAGAAAAGGCGGAGATATCTCGCGTAAAAGTGAAGTTTATAGTCGAAGGTCTGGGCGAGGCAGAAGGAGAACTGGTTCGTTTTCTCGCGCCCAGGACAGTGGATCTGATAGTTAGGAAACTGCCGATAGAGGGCAGGGCGGCAATGTGGAAAGAGGAGGTGTACTTCGAAACGCCGATTAAGATGGGAGAAGAGAAAGCTAAGGGCACGGTCGAGGCAGGCACCATCGCGTTTTGGCCGATGGGAAGCGCCATATGCATCTTCTACGGCAGCTCGCAGCCTTACAGTCCAGTGAGCATCCTTGGCAAAGTCACTGCGAACCTAGAGCTTTTCAAGAGCGTGAAGAGCGGAACAAAAATCAGAGTTGAAATCGTCTAATACACCCAGTAACCCTCTCTCCACAGCTTCAGGATTCTTCCACACTCTTCTTTAACCTGTTTTTCCTGACTCTTGCCTTCTAACACTTTGAGAAATTCTATGCGTTTCTCGTCTGAACGTTTCTCCGCCGCTCCACCATAGTAGATCTTGCCCTCCAGGTATTCCTTCATCTGGTTGGCCTTTTGCACAAAAAGACTTGCTGCGTCAACGGGATTTTCCACGGCGTACATGTTCGCCCATATTGCCGCGTCAGCCTGTCGGAGCTGGGTCAGGCCGTCAATCTCCTTTATTTCACGAATGTAAGTTCTCAAAAAATCGTAGTAACCCGCGGCTTTGACAAGATCGAGTGCTCTTTTCACCTTTTGCTTGAAAACTGGACTGCCTTCAGATATCAGACTGTGTCTAAATCCTTTCTCAACCAGTTCTCTGGCCTTGTTAACTTCGTCCTGTGTGTAGATTCTCCTGGGAAAATCCAAACAGGTTCTAACCTTCTACAGTCTGTCGGAGACATACGCAGATGAATGAGTGAGCCGAGCTGGGAATGGTTCAGTCTGCCTTGTATATCTTGATGTTGTGGCTTCCAGAAACGAGTTGAATCGTGCCGTTCTGTTGTAGCTCCTCCAAGAAATCCTTGGCGGCGCTAATTCTTATGTTGTATCGAGTGGCTACGGCATAAGGGGTTAAGACGTGCATTTTCTTAAGCTCAGCGATGATTTTGTCGTTTTTCGCGTCTGGCGGAACCACTGCAGAAGCTCTCTTCTCTTTGGGTGCTCCCCCTTTCTCCTTCTTCTTCTTTTCCTTGTCCTCCTCATCCTTCTTGTCTTGCATTCGTTCCATTTGTTTTAGGTTGAGCTTCTTCTTTCCACCCATGTTCATCAGCTTCTGTTATTGAAGTCTAGTCGAAGTTCTTAAGGGTTTTCCACATTAAGACAGCATTGGATAGATCGGTCTGCCCATTTTGATAAAAAGAAAGGAGAAACTGGGAAAAGCGGTTTATTTGCCCATGACTTTTCTGGCTGCGATTTCGATATCTTCAGACTTTATGGTTTTTCTTCCGGCGTGCATTGCAAAATCTAGCGCTTCTTTGGCGATTTTTACGCCGATTTCCTCTAAGGCTTTTGCCAGCTCTTTCGCTGCTGCTTCGCTAACTCTGTCAGCTCCAGCCTTTTTGCACAGTCTATGCATTGGAGCTACGGCCAACTCTAAATCGACCACAAAGAGTCCTCCGTAGCCTCTTTTACTATTTAAAGCCGTATTTAGGCTTATCGGTTCCGCGCCTATACCTGGTGAGACAGTGATTCACGGTTGACAAGAACCGAGACCAGGGAAAACTCACGGATTCTTGGGTTCGCCCAAGAGCAGCAGCATCTTGAAAGCGAACTGTCTGTCTAGACATGAGTGGAAGAAGCTTGTTAAGATCCGGTCCCAGGCGAATTTATAAAAGCAGATGGTGTATGAGTGGTGTTCAAAGTGGTTGCCAATGAAGTTTGTTGATGCTCACATCCATCTTTCAGACGATGATTATGCGGGACGTGTCAGTGAAGTTCTGACTGAAGCCAAAAACTCTGGCGTAGTGGCCTTGGTTTCAAACTCCATGGACCTGAAAACCTGCCAGGGAACGTTAGAACTGGCTGAGCGGCATGCAGGGATGGTCTATGCAGCGTTGGGTATTCATCCCTGGACGGTGAAGGATCTGAAGGAGGATGAGCTTGATCAAGTGTTACAGTTGATTTCAGTGCAGAGGGGGAACAGGGCGTTTGTCGCTTTGGGCGAGATAGGGCTGGATTCCAAGTACACGGAGATATGGGATAAGCAGATAGAA
>Ga0335070_10004399_pt1 | contig 16475 bp, 15 predicted proteins | sample Lox_Sample_13_FD_206722 | JGI IMG/M metagenome (GOLD analysis project Ga0335070, IMG submission 206722) | Soil microbial communities from Loxahatchee National Wildlife Refuge, Florida, United States - Lox_Sample_1.3 | ecosystem: Environmental > Terrestrial > Soil > Wetlands | place: USA... | reverse complement strand
GGTTTGGAAATTAAAATTTTGGGTTTGTTTCGAGTTTCGATATTCGGATTTCGAATTTTAGATCGGCAGGTATTTCTGACAAAGATGATGAGGAGCTAGGCATGAAGACGGAACAGCTTAAGACTTTATTGTATGATGAAATCGCCAAATGCAATCGATGCGGGTTTTGTCTGGCCCACTGCCCGGTTTATGCGGTCAAAGGGCGGGAATGGGCAACCCCCCGGGGGAAGAACGCCCTTGTCAGGGCGATCATCGAGGGTAAAATCGGTTGGACCCCCGAAATCGAAGAGACCCTTTTTCGATGCACGGGCTGCCGGCTCTGCACGCAGACTTGTTTCCCTGCCGTGGAGACCAATCAAGGGGTCCTTGCAGGAAGAGCCTGTTTAGCGGATATGAAGCAATATCCGAAAATTGTGGATCGAGTTTCAGAGGCCGTGGAGAACAATTTCAATATTTCAGACGAGCCGAATGAGGAGCGCATTGCATGGGTGGAATTTATCAAGAATGCTCCGGATCACATGTATCAGAAGGAAAAGGCAAAGGTCCTGTACTTTGTGGGGTGTGTGGCTTCTTTCTTCCCTCTCGTCCAGAAAATTCCTCAAGCTTTTGCTCAAATTCTGGATAAAGGTGAAGTTGACTTCGCTACCCTTGGAGGAGAGGAGTGGTGCTGCGGTTTTCCTCTCATTCAGATGGGGATGCCCGATAAGATGCAGAAACTGATCGACCACAACCAGGAGAAGGTCCAGAAGCTCGGGGCTGAAACGGTTGTGTTCGCCTGTCCATCGTGCTACCACACCTGGAAGGAGAAATACAAGATCAACGCTGAAATGCTCCATTCGACTCAGTTTATGGAAAGGCTGATCACTGAGGGCAAGGTTAAATTTAAGAGGGGGTTCAATAAAACGGTAACCTATCATGATCCATGTGATCTTGGAAGGAACAGTAAGATCTTCGACCCGCCGAGAAATATTCTGAAGGCAATCCCCGGCCTCAAGCTGGTGGAAATGGCGAACAACCGGCAGCTGTGCATCTGTTGTGGGGGCGGAGGAGATCTGGAGATGATTGATGCAGAACTTTCCGCCGCCATTGCTGAGAGGAAAATTCAAGAGATCAAGGATACGGGCGCCGAGGTCGTGGTGACCTCTTGCCAGCAGTGTATCCGAACGATCTCCGGATACGCGAGAAAGCATGAGATCGATCTGAAAGTGATGGATATCACGGAAGTGGTTCTGGAAGCGTTGGGCTAAGAAAGCATAGAACATAGGGCATGGAGCATAGAGCAAGTATTGAATCTTAAGGTGAACTCCATCCCAAGCCGCCGAGCGGCGCGGGTACTATCTGTTCTTTTTATACCAATCCACGAATCGCTCGATACCTTCCTCCATTTTCACTCTGGGTTGATATCTCAACATTCGTTTCGCTTTGGTGATGTCTGCATAGGTCACAGAAACATCCCCAGGCTGTGACGCCACCATCTCGATATTTGCCTTCCTGCCGAAGGCTTCTTCAATCAATTGGATCAATTCCTTCAAAGAAGTGGTTTGAGATTCTCCGAGGTTGTAAATCTCAAACCCTTTATGATGACGGATGACGCCAAGAATCCCGTCGATGAGATCATCGATATAGGTATAATCTCTCCGAGAAGAGCCATCTCCGTAGATTGGGATTTTCTCCCCTCGGTCGATCAACCGGGTAAATTTGTGAATCGCCATTTCAGGTCTCTGCCTCGGCCCATAGGCCGTGAAGAATCTCAGACAGGCGATATTTATCCCGTAAAGATAGTGATAAGAATAACAGAGAAGTTCTCCAGCCCGTTTGGTCGCTCCGTAGGGGGAAATGGGCTGGATATCAAGATCTTTCTCCGTAAAGGGGACTCTCTGGTTTTCTCCATAAACCGAAGAAGAGGAAGCAAAAACGAAGTTCTTGATTCCATGCGCCTTGCAGGCTTCCAACAGGACGACGGTTCCACGAACGTTCACGTCCTGGTAAAGGAGGGGATCGGAGATGGAGGGCCTGACACCGGCTCTGGCGGCCAGGTGGACAACGAAATCAATTTGTTTTTTTTCAAAAACCCCTTTGAGATGGTCAGGGTTTCGAATATCTCCTGTGATGAGCTCAAACAACTCGGGGAACTTCTTTTTGACTCCCTCCGCATTTTTGATCTTTATATTGGGATCATAAAAGCTGTCAAAGTTGTCGAGGCAGATCACGTTGACTCCCTCGCTTAGGAAGCGTTCGCATAGATGGGAGCCGATAAAGCCGGCTCCGCCCGTCACAAGAATTGTGTCCATCCGTCCCCTATCTTTTCTCAAGAGGATACTTTACGAGCAAAGTCAGCGCCGCTGCAAGGAGAGGCAACACAAAAACTGCTTTAATGGCCATCGGAACACCCCAGCCATCTGCGATGGCTCCGAGAAGGGTTACTCCGACTCCCCCTGCACTGATGGTAAACCCGACCATCATGCCTGAGGCCATTCCAAGATATTGGGGGAGGAGGGCCTGGCCCATCACGGTCGTCAGGGCGAACGACGAGACTAACACCAGCCCTGCCAGCCCTAAAAAAATAAAAGCCATGAGGCCGCTGCTGTAATAGAAGAGGAGAAGGAGAGGTAATGACAGGATCAAGGTGATCAACAGGAATCTTTTATGGCCCCATCGATCCGCCAGCGGGGCGCCCAAGAGTGCTCCTAAAACACCTGCCATGAGGAAAGTTGTAACGAGTTTCCCGGCATAGAGAGGATTTCCTTTAAGGTAGTTGATGTAATAGAAAGGAATATAGGCAACCAGCCCCGCCTGAATCCAAGATCGAATCGTGGCGATCGTCACGAGAAGAGAAAACGAAGTTAGTTGATTTTTGGACAGGGGCGTTTTGATCTCCCTCTTCGCCTCTCTGTGGGCGGCCTCCACAGGCGCGGTGAGAGTCGACATGTTGAAGAACAAGAGGATGGCGATGAGAATTCCGGGCAGGATTAAGCTCAGCGTTCCCTTGGGACCGTAGGAGGTGACGAGTGTCAGTGCCAAAATTGGACCGATGGCAATCCCAAAGTTTCCGCCCACCGCGAAAATCGACATCCCCGTTGCCTTTTTCTCACCCGTAAAATAGTACGCTGTCTTGAACCCTTCCGGATGAAAGCTGGCAATCCCGATGCCCGTGATGATGACACAAACAAGGAGGAGAGGGTAATTAGAAACCAGACCCGTAAGCGCCAATCCGAGACAGGCGATGAAGGGAGCCAGTGGGAGAAACCACCCGAAGGGGTGTCTGTCTGAGAGATGTCCAAACGCCGGCTGAATAATCGAGGAGGTCAGATTTGCAGCCAAAAGAATGACACCCGACGTCGTATACGACAAGCTAAGCGCCTCTTTGAAAAAAGGAAGCAAGGCGGGCAGGGATCCCTGATTGACGTCTGTGACAAGATGAGCAGCGCTGAGGATGGCCAGCGCCTTTTTATTGAGCGGCATCCTTCTTCCTTTTATAAAGTATCATTATTGATAATCACCCTCTTTTTGTCAAATCGAATCTGGATAACCCGTCGGTCTCGGGCACAGGCGGGTTGAAGGGGCCTCCCCTCCGAAGCCTTTTCTCCGGAGAGGCCACCCCATGCCCAAAAATGAGGGATGACGCAAAGACGTTTCTTAAGAAGGTGTCTAAGCGCCGATAGACATTTGGTGATTTTTTGATTATGATTAGCATCGGAGGGAAAAATGAAAATCGCCATCTCGGGAAAAGGTGGGGTAGGGAAGACGACCTTAGCGGGGGTCTTGGCGAGGATTTTGGCACATCAGGGCCGGAAGGTCCTTGCGATTGATGCTGACCCCGATTCGAACCTCGCTTCGGCCATCGGCCTCCCAAAAGAAGTGCTTGACAAACTCTCGCCCATCGCTTCAATGACCTCCATGATCGAGGAGAGGACCGGTGCGAAAAAAGGAAGTTACGGGACGATGTTCAAGCTCAATCCAAAAGTGGATGACCTTCCCGATGATATGGGAGTAAATTATCAAGGAGTCAAGCTCCTTCTCCTGGGCTGTATCCCCCAAGGAGGGGGAGGTTGTTTCTGCCCGGAGAATGTCCTTCTGAAGAATTTGGTTCGTCATCTTCTGGTGCAGAGGGAGGAAGTCTTGATCATCGATATGGAGGCAGGTTTGGAACATCTCGGCAGGGGAAGCACGGGCTATGTGGATGCTCTCGTTATTGTTGTGGAACCTGGCCAGAGGGCGATCAATACAGCCAAACAGATCAAGAAGCTGGGTGAGGACCTCCATATTAAGAAAATAATGATTGTTGGAAACAAGGTGAGCTCAGAAGAAGACAGAAGAATTATTGAGGAAAACCTTTCCGATTTTCCGGTGTTGGGCCACATGAGTTTTAACCCGAAGGTGCTTCAAGCGGACAGGGAAGGGAGATCTCCCTATGATATTGACGAAAAAATCAAAGAGGAAGTGGGAGCTGTCCTGACGGAACTGGAAAAGAGAATAGAATAACAGAAATTCGAAGCACGAAATCCGAAATTCGAAACGAGCACGAATGTCGAAAATCCAAATGTTCCAAACAAAAGTTTTATGTTTGGAAATTTCGAATTTGTCTCGAATTTCGATATTCGGATTTCGGATTTTTATCATATTATGATCCGTACAATCTTTGTTTGGTCTTGTATTGTCATCGCCACATTGGTCCTCGGAGTGCTTACCTTCGTTGCCTATCCTTTTGACCGAAAGGGGAGGGCAGGTCATTCTTGTGCAAGACTCTGGGGAAAAATCGCCCTACTGGCCAACCGGGTGAAGGTTAGGGCAGAAGGGATGGAGCATCTGAACGGGAAAGGTCCCTATATCTTCATGTCCAACCACCAGGGCTATTATGACATCTTTACCTTGCTGAGCCATCTTCCCTATCAGTTTAAATGGTTGGCCAAGAAAGAGCTCTTCTCCGTTCCCATCTTGGGCTGGACAATGGCCGCCGTAGGCTATATCAGTATCGATCGGGGGGGAACTCGGGATACAGTGGAGGCTATGAACGAGGCAGCTCAAAAGATTCGAGATGGGATGTCCGTGGTTATCTTTCCGGAGGGGTCAAGAAGTCCGGATGGTTCGATCCAGCCGTTTAAGAAGGGCGGCTTTACCCTGGCGATCAAGTCGAAGGTCCCTATCATTCCGATTGCGATCAGTGGAAGTCGTGACATTATGCCAAAGGATAGATTGATGGTTACTGCCGGAAAGATTCGAATGTTCGTAGGGCATCCCATTGAGATCCGGCACTATTCTTTAAAGGACAGGGAGTCGTTGATGAGGAAAGTGAGAGAAGTCATCACAGAGAAATTTGAGGTGATCTCTCGGGAAGAAAACGGGGAAAAGCGGTGATGGAGGACGGGATCAAAGAAAAGCTGAAGCATGAGATTGTGGGAATCCTGCTGATTGCCGTAGGCGTCTTTCTCCTCCTGAGTTTGATTTCTTACCATCCCATGGATCCCTCTTTCTTCTCTTATTCTTCCTCGAAGGTCAAGGGGATTCATAATTGGATGGGGATTGTAGGAGCCTACCTCTCCGGCCTCCTGTTCCAAAGCTTCGGCTACACTTGTTTTTTGATTTCCTTCGTTCTAATTTTCTTTGCCGTCAGTTTCATTTTCAGGTGGAAATGGAAATTCTTATCTCTAAAGGTAGCCGGTTGGGCGGTGATTCTCATCGGTACGTCTTCCCTGGCAGGTCTCTGGTTGGGTTCAATGTGGGGAGGGTTTATCGGCGAGATTTTTTCAAGAAATCTTGTTCGATATTTCAATCGCCCGGGAACGACCGTTCTCTTATTAATGATTTTGATCCTTTCCTTTGTCGTGGGGACGGGAATTTCGTTTATCTCTCTCGTCAAGTATTCGGGAGAGGTACTTCAAAAACTGATTGAAAAGATGATGACGTTCAAAATGGTTAGAAAGGAGGGGGCGGAGAGAGAGAAGAAATTGGTGAAGCAGAAGCAAGAGAAAAAGGAAGCGAAGGAAACCCTCCCGACAGTCGTCGTAGAGAAACCCTCGCTTCCTTCGAAAAGAGAGGAGGAGATGAAACAGGAGGCATTTGAGTTCTTACAGTCCTCAAAAGCCTTTCAGCTTCCTCCCATTTCTTTGCTTGAAGCCGAGATAGAGAAAAGGCAGAAGATTGACCGGGAAAGTTTGATCATGAATTCCCGTATCTTGGAGAAGAAACTTCTGGATTATGGGGTGGAAGGAAAAGTGGTCGAGGTGAGGCCCGGCCCCGTAATTACGGTCTACGAATTCGAGCCTGCCCCGGGTGTAAAGGTCAGCCGGATTGTCAACTTAGCGGATGACCTTGCCCTGGCCCTGAGTGCCTTGTCGATTCGTATTGTCGCTCCCATTCCTGGCAAAGCGGTCGTGGGCATTGAAGTGCCGAACAAAAACAGGGAGACCGTCTATCTCAAAGAGATTATCGATTCCGATCCGTTCCGGGCTTTTAAATCGAAACTCTCTTTTGGGCTGGGAAAAGATATCTCAGGGGAGTCTTTCGTCGTCGATCTTGCCAGAATGCCCCATCTCCTCGTTGCCGGATCAACAGGTTCCGGGAAGAGCGTTTCCATCAATGCCATGATCTGTAGCATCCTCTTCAAAGCCACCCCGGACGAGGTTCGTTTCCTCATGATTGACCCTAAGATGCTGGAACTCTCCGATTACGAAGGGATCCCGCATCTGCTTCTGCCCGTGGTGACGAACCCAAAAAAGGCGGCCGCTGCCCTCCGGTGGCTCGTGGAAGAGATGGAACGGCGATATACGGTTTTAGCTGAAAAAGGAGTAAGAAATATTGATCATTACCATCAGAGGATGGAGAAGGAGCTGAGAGAGAAAGGGAAGGTTTATAAACGGAAAGGGGATGTTTTAGAGGGAAACGAGGAGAAGGCGACGGAGCCGATGGAAAGGCTTGCTTATATCGTGGTGGTGATCGATGAATTGGCAGACCTGATGATGACCTCTTCAAAGGACGTGGAGGAATCGATCACACGGCTGGCACAGATGGCACGGGCGGTGGGCATCCATCTGTTGCTTGCCACCCAGCGGCCTTCTGTGGATGTGCTCACCGGTATTATCAAGGCAAACTTCCCCGCGCGGATTTCGTTTCAGGTGACCTCGAAGGTGGACTCTCGAACCATTCTGGATACCGTTGGCGCTGAACACCTTCTGGGGGCCGGGGATATGCTCTTCCTTCCACCTGGCAGCTCGAAACTGACACGTCTTCACGGGGCATTTGTTTCGAGTCCGGAGATCAAACGGATTGTTGAATTCTGGAAGCAACAAGGGAAGCCTACTTATTTGGATCCTTCTGTTCTTGCCGAGGTGAAGAAGGACAAAGAGAGCGTAGGAGAAGAGGACGCCGAATACGACGAGAAGTACGATGAGGCAGTGGCCTTTGTCGCCGAGATTGGCCAGGCGTCCATCTCTCTCATTCAGAGGCGATTTCGAATCGGTTATAATCGAGCGGCCCGCATCGTTGAGAAGATGGAAGAGCAAGGAGTGGTAGGACCTTCCGACGGGGTTAAGCCCAGAGAGGTGCTGGTCAGAAAGATTGAATAATGCAACCCCTCACCCCATCCTTCTCCCTTGAGGGAGAGGAGAAGGGGGAGGGGAGAAGCAAGAGGTTATCGAAAGATGAGAAAAATATTTCTACCGAGCTTTTCTGTGGTGATGCTGTTGCATCTCGTCTTCCGTGGAGTAGCTTTTTGCGCAACCGGCCAGGAGGTACTGACCGAGGTCCAAAACCGGTATGAAAAGACAAACGACTTTGAAGCCAGTTTCATTCAAGAATATATCGGCAAGGGGTTTGGGCAGTCGAGCCGCGGCGAAGGAAAGGTCTATTTCAAGAAGAAAGGGATGATGCGGTGGGACTATACGGTTCCGAATCAGAAGTTCATATCGGATGGTCACACCCTTTGGTACTATCAGCCCGAGGAAAAGCAAGTTCTCGTTTCGGATGTCTCCAGCATCCTCAAAGAGAGAACGCCGTTGGCCTTTTTGGCCGGGGAGGGAAATCTCAGCCGGGACTTCAAGTTCCTCAATCTGAATCAATCTGTCTCTGATAAAGAGGACAACTATGTCGTCGAGTTGGCCCCGAAAGAACCCATGAGCACTTTGACGAAGTTGGTTTTGACGGTTGACAAGAAGACGTATACCGTCCTACAGGCCGATGTCTTCGACGGATTCGGGAATTTAACTCGAACCCGTTTCATCCATATCAAGACGAATGTGGGCGTTTCTCAATCCTTCTTCCAATTTGTGGCTCCTTCCGGGACAGAAGTCATCCCGATGCAGGGGCCTTCAGTACCTGCATCGGGGGGAAAGGGACCCAATAAGAAATAGTCTGGCCGGAATAGGGCCAGTGGATGGACTTGAATGCCGAAATCTGAGCAGCTTAATCAAAATGTCAAATGGCAAAGGCCCAAGTTCAAATGAAATCCAAAGCTCAAACGAGAAAATTGGGCGAAGAAGAGAAAGTTTCGACACTTTGTCATTTGGATTTTGATAGTTGAACTTTTCCCGTTTTGGGAAGTTTGTTTCGGGTTGGTCCGAAACGGACGCTTCGCCCGACAATCGGATTTCGAATTTTATTTGGTTGCGAGATGCCTCTCTTCAAGACAAACGCCATTGTCATTCGATCCACAAACTACGGCGAGTCGGACAAGATCGTCACCTTCTTCACCAAGGACTTTGGGAAGCTCAATGGAATTGCCAAAGGGGCGAGGAGGAGCAGGAAGCGATTTCAGAATGCCCTTGGCCTTTTTTCTCATCTTCACCTCACCTTTTTCGAGAAAGAAGGTATGGGGCTGGTGAGGGCAGAGGGGTGTGATATCCTTCACTCTTTTCCAAAAATTAGGGAGGACCTCAAGAAGATTCTTTATGGAAACTACTATCTTGAATTAGCGAACGAAATGGCCGGAGAACGGGAACGGAATCAAGAAGTCTTCGAGCTTCTTTTGTCCTTTTTATCCGATCTTGAAGTTGTGGAGCCTCAGGAGGAGCTATTGAGACTTTTTGAGATCCGGATGCTCTCTCTCTTCGGCTACCGGCCCAATATGGGGAAATGTAACTTATGCAAGAAAGATTGGGAAGATTTGAAAGAGGCTCCGGGAGTTTATTTCTCAATTGAAAAAGGGGCTTTGGTTTGTGAAAGGTGCTCGCAGACGCGGAATCAACTTATCCCTTTTTCCTTAGGAACGGCCAGATTGATAGAGAAGATCTCCCAGATGGAATTAGACAAGATCCAACGGCTGAAATTCACTCATCAGTCCTTGAACGAGAGTCGAGAGATTCTCCCCAGATTTATCAGTTATCAATTAGGAAAGGAACTGAAGTCGCTGAAGACGCTAAGGGATATAGAAGGGGGATCTAAATTCGAAGCACAAGACCCGAATTTCGAAACAAGCACGAATTTCCAAAACAAAAATTACCCAAACAAATATGAGTAGTTTTTAATTTCGAAAGTTGACATTTGGATTTGTTTCGAGTTGGTCCGAGGCGGACGCTTCGCCCGATATTCGAATTTCGGATTTACGATTCATTCCGGGTTGACATCCGAGATGCAAAAGTGCTAAACCCTACTCCGTAAAATGAAAAATGTTGGGGGCATGATGAATTTCCAGGAGTTGATTTTCGCGTTGGAGCGATTCTGGGCAGATCAGGGATGTGTGATCCAGCAGCCGTATGATACCGAGGTGGGGGCTGGGACCTTTCATCCCGCGACTTTTCTCAGGTCTCTGGGGCCCGAGCCCTGGAGAGTGGCCTATGTCGAGCCTTCCCGCCGTCCCACCGATGGCCGATACGGTGAGAATCCGAACCGGCTCCAACACTACTATCAATACCAGGTGATCATGAAGCCGTCTCCCCTGGATATTCAGGACATCTATCTCAATAGCTTAAAGGCCTTCGGCATCGATCCCCTCGATCATGACATCCGGTTCGTCGAAGATGACTGGGAATCCCCAACGCTGGGTGCGTGGGGGCTGGGGTGGGAGGTCTGGCTGGATGGGATGGAGATTACCCAGTTCACCTATTTTCAACAGGCGGGGGGCATCGAACTGAGTCCCATCCCGGTGGAGATCACCTACGGGACTGAAAGAATCGCTATGTATCTTCAGGCGGTGGATAATGTTTATGATTTGGAGTGGGTCAAGGGGGTAAAATACGGAGATGTCCACCACCAAGGGGAAGTTGAATTTTCGAGGTACAATTTCGAGGAGGCCAACGTAGAGATGCTCTTCCGCCTCTTTGAGATGTTTGAAAAAGAGTCGAGGAATCTCGTTGACAAAGGGCTGGTCCTTCCGGCTTATGACTATTGTTTGAAGACTTCCCATGTCTTCAACCTTCTTGACGCCCGGGGTGCGATCAGCGTGACCGAACGGGTAGGATACATCCTGAGGGTGAGGACGCTGGCGAGACTCTGTGCGGAAGCATATCTCAAACAGAGGGAAGAAATGGGATTCCCACTATTAAAGAAAGGCTAAGCGTGACGACTGAATAATACAATGAACGATGAACTACCGATCATAAACTGACGACTGATTATCGACGAATGACTATTGACCAAGGACTAAGGACTAAATGATGAAAGAACTTCTTTTGGAGATCGGGGCAGAAGAGATACCGGCCGGGTTTGTTCAGCGGGCCTTGATCGATTTGGAAAACATCGTTCAGAAGGAACTAGGGGCATGCCGGATCGATTTCAATGGGATGAGGACTCTTGGGACTCCGAGACGCCTCGTCCTGGTGATTGCATCTGTCGCGGAAAAGCAAAGAGATGAGGAAACGAGAAAAATAGGCCCTTCGAAACAATCTGCCTTTGACGCGAAGGGGAACCCCACGAAGGCAGCCATCGGTTTTGCCAAAGGTCAGTCTGTTCCTGTCGAATCCTTGACCGTGGTCCAAACCGAGAAAGGCGAGTATGTCTGTGCGACCAAGAAGGAGCAAGGAAGACCAACGATCGAACTCCTCTCGACCCTACTTCCTAAATGGATACTTTCTATTCCGTTCCAGAAATCGATGCGCTGGGCAGATGTCCCGATTCGATTTGCCAGGCCGATTCACTGGATCTTGGCCCTCTTCGGCGGAGAAGGCGTTCCCTTTGAGGTGGGGAACATCCGAAGCGGAACGGTTACTTACGGCCACCGGTTCATGCACTCCGGACCTATTCCTGTGAAGGATTTTCAATCCTATCTTCAAAAGACAAGAGAAGCCTCTGCGATCGTTGATCCTGTAGAGCGGAAGAAAAAGATTGAGGATGAGATGGTTCGAGAGGGGGCCAGGGTGTCCGGGAGGATCAATCGAGACGAAGATCTTCTCACGGAGGTCAATTTTCTGGTAGAATATCCGGTAGCCTTATGCGGAACGTTTGACCGTAAATTTCTTTCCCTTCCTCCAGAGATTCTCGTCCATTCGATGAAAGAGCATCAGAGATATTTCCCTGTGTCGGATGACCATGGAAAATTGCTCCCCCACTTTGTCTGCGTCAGCAATATTGACCCGAAAAGTCGAGAGGTCGTGGTGAAGGGAAACGAGAAAGTTCTCAGGGCGAGGCTCTCGGATGCGGCGTTCTTCTTTGAAGATGATCTAAAGGTTCCTCTCGAGAACAGGGTAGAGCAGCTGAAGAAAGTTGTTTTTCAGGCAAAGCTGGGGACTTCTTATGAGAAGATGGCGCGGTTTAAGCAACTAGCGATATGGATGGTGGAAAGAATTGATCCCAAACTGCGGGACGCGGTTGAAAGAGCCTCTCACTTATGCAAGGCCGATCTGGTGACCGGCATGGTCGGCGAGTTTCCAAAACTTCAGGGCATTGTGGGAAGGGAGTATGCCCGTTTGTCCAAAGAAAGGCCGGAGGTTTCGGAAGCGATCCATGAACACTACCTTCCTGCTTTTGCGGGGGATCGACTTCCTTCCGGCCCTATCGGAGATATCGTCAGCATTGCTGACAAAATGGATACTATCGTTGGGTGTTTTGGAGTGAGCCTTGTGCCAACGGGAACAGCCGATCCCTTCGGGCTGAGGCGGCAAGCTCTCGGAATCATCCGGATCATCGTTGAGAAGAAATATCCTGTTTCTCTGAAGGAATTAATTGAAGAAAGTGAAAAACAGTTGAAAGAGAAGCTCGAGCGTCCTGTCGAGCGGGTAAAAGAAGAGGTCCTGGATTTTTTTCGGGTTCGTTATCAAAATCTGTTGCTGGACAGGGAGGTCCCGTTTGATGTGACGGAGGCGGTTCTCTCAATTTCGTTTGATGACCTGGTGGACGTCCAGGGAAGAATCGATGCTCTGAAGAAAGCAAGGGATTGGAAGGATTTTGAATCGATTGTCATTGCCTTTAAAAGGGCGATGAATATCTTAAAGGGGGCTCCTCCAAAAGGACAAATCGCCCCGTCCCTTTTTACCGAAGCGGTGGAGCAGAACCTCTATCAATCTTTTCTCGAAGCGAGTGAAAAGATCGGTTCCCTTCTTAATAAAAGAGACTATCATTCTGCACTCCTCGAGATGACTCGGATGAAAAAACCGATTGACGGATTCTTTGAGGGGGTCATGGTGATGGTCGAGGATGAAAAAATCCGGAATAATCGGCTTGCCCTGCTCGATGGGATCGGAAAACTCTTCCTCCGAGTCGCCGATTTCTCAAAACTCACCTGATTATCGGTTTTTTGCTTTCTATCCCCCTTTCAGCTACCTGCGACAGGAAGATGACGCAAATGGGAAGGGTACTACTTCCTCCCTTTAGTAAAGGGACGAAGAGAGGGATCTGGGAAAGCTATTTTTAAGCATCTTTCACCTACAAGCCATTAGGTCTGCATAGCCATATCCATTGAGGATTTGTGGATGTAATAAACAAAAAGGCAGAGCCATTTCTGACCCTGCCTCGCTCTTTGTTCCCTCGATAAATCAAAATGTTTAAGCTAAAGTTCCTTCCTATACTTCTATCTGAACAAAATACATATTATGAATATCAACACTATCACCGGCAACCAACTGTCCCCACTTCACAATTGATTCCTGAGTTATCCTTAACGGGTTCTTTCTCCTCTCTGGCAAAACGCCAAGTAAATGACATTCTTCCATATCGTCCTCATGTAAATAGAATTCATAAGCTATCATTTTCTGTCCTCTACCTGTCCTCTACCTGTTCTCTCCCAAAAATGAGGACAACCTTCTCCATGGAGCTTGCCACCCAGAAAGCCGCTCTCTTACCGATTCTCTTTTTGAGCCAGTAATAGAGAGATAAGTTTTTATTAATCAGGAAACTTCTCATTCACATCTCCATGTTTGTGAGTCCGGTAGAGTATAAATAGCAATATCAATGCCAAATAGTGTCAATTGGTGTAAACACAGGAATAATCTCAACATTTTCAGAAATTCTAATTTTAAGCAAAAAAAAGAGTGGAAGGGGTTTTCACAGAAGTCCCTAATAGCTTCTATGAGTATCCAAAAAATTTCAGGTGTTTATTTATTTCGGTCGAAATCTTCTATTTTGAAAGAAGGCCGATAAATGAGGACTTCAGAAAAAAGTCCTCGGAAAAGAGGATTGCGAACTTCACCTACCAATCTTCGATTGAGCATGAATCTGGCGGTTGATGATTGCCGATTGAAATAAGCACAACAAGAAAAGCAGGGCCATTTCAGACCCTGCTTTTGCAGACTTCCTCGCCAACACGCTCCAGAGTAGTCTATTTGATAATCCCCTTACCCTGTATCGCGTTGGCGACCTGGATACTCCTATTTTATAGATATTGCTTTAACAAAATCCTGGGTTGTTGTCACCCACCCAAAAAGTGCTTCCACGTTCCAAAGCGTCGCCTGCTGCGTGAAAGGAGGGCCTGCGTTGTTCGTGGCATCCGACACAACGATCGGCCAATATTCACGGAAAAAAGCATCTCTCAAAGTCGACTCCAGACAGACGTTTGTTGCAATCCCCGTGAACATCAAATACTTGATGTTATAGGTTTTGAGGATTTGCTCCAGATTCGTCCCCACGAAGCCACTGTATCGAGCTTTCCTGATGATGATGTCTTCCGGTTTGGGTTTAAGCTCGTCGACGACAGCCTCATCCCATGTGCCCCGGGTAAGAATCTTGCCCTTAAGCTCCGGTTTCTGTCTCATCACGACGATGCCGAATTCCTTATGCCAATTCGGAGAATCAGGTCCTCCACTATTCGAAAGATCGGCATCATAGCTAAAGAGGAGATAGATGATCTTCATTTTTGCCGCCCGGGCGGCATCAATCACTTTTTTATTTGCTTCTATGACTTTTTTTGCCCCGGAAATATCCTGCCCGACAAGATCAAACATCCCGCCTTTGGTCGCAAAGGCGTTTTGCATATCCACCACAATCACGGCACTCCGATTCGTATCTATTTTGACCTCCTCCGGCTTGGCAGGGATGGTCATCACCTCCGCCTGAACGGACAAGCTCGTTAAACATAACATCACTGCGATAAGAATCGTGCAAGATAAAGTCTTTGCCATATGTCCGTATCCTCCTTTCATAATATTAAACCTAAACAGAAATTATGATTTGTACCTTTTTCCTCCGAAGGTTCATCAGCAGTAACCTTTGTAGAATGCACTTTATCCATTCTATGTTAGTACATGAGTATTGAGTGGCCTCCAAGGGAATGAAAGAATCCCTCGGAGGCTTTATACTTGGAAGCTTTAGGAAACCCATTTTCATATTCCGCTCCAAGAGGTTAGAGGTTGGGTTGGGAAGTTGACCGAGGGGCAATGATTTGATAGGATGCTACTACTTTGGCATGAAAAGGTCAAGGCCATTTAGGATTATCACTTGAAATCTGGTATAACGAGCTTAATCCCCATTCTGAAGAGGAAGTAATGTTTGGGAGAGATAGATTAGATTTATAGACCCTCCAAATATCTCTGTTGGCTTCCTTCCCCTGCTACTTTTCAGCTCTCTTTTTTGAGAAGGCGGGATTTGATATTTTCAAATCAGAAATACAGATTTGCCTCGATAAATGGCGTAGCAATCTGTCGAAAATTGAATCTAAGCCCATTTCCTGCGAAATAAACCCTAAAATCACTTTTTCATAAATAGGAAATCCAAGAAAATCCAAATGGCAATAGTGGTTCTCGATTCTAAGCCATACCGGACTTTAGGAAAAGAAGAATCTCCTCTCAGAAAGCAAGATTTCGAGGAATCCTGGGCATTCCGGTTGATGGGGGAAAACCCAAAATAAGAGAGAATTAAAAAATAAGGTATCTGCCAATCTCGTTTCGGTTCCTCCATTACCTCAGTCCGTTTTGAGACCCCATTTAAAGCAGTGGATTCAGATTGAACGAATCCACCAATCTGAGTAACATTGGAATCCCTCCCTATATCGTGGAAAATTAGGACTCCCCCTACTGGATTCGGTGATGGAGGAATGTCAATGACATTCACCGCAACTGTTTTCTCTAAGACTAATTTTGTGGGATAGGGAAATAGAAATAACACCGACAAGTGTTTACTAGGAACCATATTCAAGAATCGAAAATTACGGGTTGAACATCCTCACCCAGTGGAAGAATCCAGGCAAAGTTCTGGGAATTAGTTACCCGCGTCATGGATAAAATTGTAAGTAATTATCTCAAAGTATGCATTAAGAGCACAAAGTCCAAACCACGGAACCGGAGACCTAACACGACCACTGCGGTGTAGCTTCAATTCCGTGAGCATCTTGATGATATTTCGGGTATCTTGATTCCCCACCATCCTTTTTGTATTATCTGCATTGTTGTAAAATGAACTGCGGCTGTTACCAATGTGGATCTGGTCAAGATATCTAGATACCTCCCGCCGATACCCCGTCGTTGAGGAGCCGAAGTTAGTAAAATCACCGACATCCGCAAAATAATGATAAGCTGCGCCAAGTTCATGAGCAGCAAGCCAAAGTTCTTGGGCTTTAGCATCAGGCTTCAGGTCCATTCGCCGATATTCCTTGTAATGGTTAATGGCATTATTATAACAACGCTGAGCTTTCATTTCCTCATTTCCGTGCCCAATGTCTTTACCACCATCAGGCACTTCTGACAATAACCCCAGGAACGAGTATTGTCCAAAATTCGAGTACTGATTATTCCCGTTTAAAGTAAATTCCTTCACGTCATATACATCACGTCCCCCCACTTGATGGTAAATAGGTTCCTTGACATTGACTACCTTAAGCCTGCTGTCTCTTTGACCATACATTCGAAACAACAGGTGATTTTGGGGCCATCGAATCAGATCCGTAATACGCTGGTGTTGCGGATAGTTCCCTTCTTTATCGAGAAAAGTCCAAAAGGCAAAAGCGTTCTGGAGTGGCACGAACACAAAACCTACCATAATAATAATCGTATAAAAGAACAATTTGGCTGGAACACTGTTGAATTTCAACCCAAGTTCAATAAGCAAGTGCAACACTTTAGGTTTTGAGGCTTCCGCATTATGATTGCGGATGATGCCAAAAACCTACAAACAACTAAACC
>Ga0335070_10004398_pt1 | contig 16477 bp, 11 predicted proteins | sample Lox_Sample_13_FD_206722 | JGI IMG/M metagenome (GOLD analysis project Ga0335070, IMG submission 206722) | Soil microbial communities from Loxahatchee National Wildlife Refuge, Florida, United States - Lox_Sample_1.3 | ecosystem: Environmental > Terrestrial > Soil > Wetlands | place: USA... | reverse complement strand
CAGCGCCTGCAGGATGTTGATTCCGGGGTTCATGATCAGGGCGCCGGGCTTGTTCACCTGTCCGACCACGTAGGCAACGTTGCCGTTCACCTGCGTCACGGCGATGGTGACGGTGGGCTCGGAGACGAACTTCTTGAGTTTGCTCTCCATCTCGATGCGCAGCTGCTCGACATTCTTGCCGGCGGCGGTCAGTGTGCCGATGAGGGGAAACGCCAGTTTGCCATCGGGAGCCACCGTGATCTCGACGGGCTGCATCTTCGGATCGTCGTACAACCCCAGCAGGACCTTGTCGCCGGGATGGATCTTGTAATCCGGCAGGTCGGCCGCCAGGGCCGTGCCCCCCAGCGACAACAGCAGTACGGCGGACAGCCGTGGCAGGCGCGCGACAACGTGACGATCAAGCATAGGATTCCCTCAAGCAAGGCGCATGCCGGGGAGCGATCCTGCACGCGTGGACGCCACCCGCGGCCCGGCCACCCCGGTGCTGGCGCGCGCGCGGGTATGCCTGAGCGGTCCGCATACGATCGAGTGGCATCGTCGCTATCCCCGGTCTTTATGCCGGCAGCGCACGTAAAGCTCGTGCGTCTGCGAAGTTCCGCCGCGATGCCCGGCTCATTAACATATGGCCCGGAATTCCGGGCACTTAGGCTGAGCGCGTCGGTGCGTTGCGCAGGGGCAGTATAGCGCCGAAAGTCGCACGGCGACAGGAATCGGGAGCGCGCCGATCCAACAAACGCAGGCTCGCGGGCGTTCCTTCGAATAAGACAAATGACGGCCGGCGGCGGTCTGAAAGCGTGCTGCAAGGAACCGCGTCACATCTTGAAAACCTGACGCGCTCATGCGCCAGGTTCCTGCGACGAATGGGTGGTCGCGTGCACCAGAACGATCGCAATATCCGGGGTCAGGCCCTGCCATGCGACGCTCCAGGGTACCGTCCCGAGGCTCGCCTGCAGTGCCGGCAGCCGGCTCGTCTCCATCACGATCCACACCTTGCGTCCAGTGCCGATCTGCGTGCCGAGTGCCTGCGGGGAGTGCAACAACGGCAGGTTGCTCCAGCGCTCGAAGCGTCCGCGGCGGCAAGACCAGCTCTCGAAGCGCACATCGGACTGGTCCATCCAGTAGAAATTACTGTGTGGATAGTAAAAATCCACGCCGGGGAAGCTGTTGATCACGATATCGCTCGCGCGGTCCACGTGGCTCGTCAGCCAGTCGGCCGCGCCGCGCAGGTCGCTCCTCGGCTGGTAATGTGCGATCTCGGCGGGCGATGCGTTCAGACGAAAACTCACGGCCGCACTGTCGATGTTCCACAGGTGTACGGGGCGAAAGTCCTCGCTCAGCGTGAAGGCAACGATCGTGAGCCACGCGGCGCCGAGTCCGGCGGTGGATTCGTTGCCTGACACGGTGCTCACGAGCCATCTCGCCGCCGACAGTGCCAACACGATCGCGAGCGGATACAGAAAGAAAACATAGCGGGTTTCGTGGCGCGGCGGATGACTGGCACTGGCTGCAAGCAAGAGGATCAGCAGCAGTCCCAGCAGCGCTCGCTCGGCAAGCAGAGTGCCGCCTGGCGCACGGATTACCCGGGCGCATTCGACGACGAGCAGCACGCACAGACCCAGTCCCAGCAGCGGCACGGTGCGCGCCCACGGAACGGCGACCTCGCGCACGAAGTCCGGAACGCGTACGAACTGGTAACCAAGCAGCAGGACGGTACGCACGGGCGTGAGGCCACTCGCGTGCCAGTCATGAGTTCCAAGGCCAAACAGACTCCAGTAGAGGGTACAAGCGCCGATTGCCACAAGGAATGCCATCGAGGCGGGCAGCATCAACTCCCGCCAGCTGCGGATCGACAGCACCGCCATCACGAGGAGCAGCGCCGCGGCGAGTGCGAACTGTTGCAACAGGGCGCATCCCAGCACGGCAATGCATCCCAGCAGCGCGAGGGGTGAAGTGCCTGCGCGCACCAGGCGCACGATGGCGATGACAGCGAGGACCAGCGGCAACGCAAGGGCCAGCATCCACAGCGGATGCAGATGCAGTGTCGTCCAGGGCATGGCGGCCGCATCGAGCCGGCTCAGATGGATCTCCGGCGGCGCCTGGTAGTCATCGGGCAGGATGGGCTCATCGCCACCGGCGCGCAGGTTGGCTGTCGCGAGGAGGTAGCCGGGCACGCACAGCAGGGCAGTTCCCAGCAGGTATTTCCAGTCGGCGCGGCTGAGCCGGCCGGAGGGAGTGCGCAGGAACGGCGGCAACAGGTTGGTCAGGGCGAGGAACACTCCGCCTTCCCACACGAGTACCGCAAGGAGTGACAGCAGCAGCATCGGCAGCAGCGCGCGGCGGCTGCGATCCAGGGTGTAGGCCAGGAAGCAGACCAGGTACCAGAGAAACACGGCCTGGAATGGCGCATACATGCGACCGAACCGTGCGAGCTCGGTCTCCCAGACCGACAGGGCCAGCAGTGCCACGGCGGCCAGGCCCAGCGCGCGGCCACCGAGCCGGCGGGCGAGCAGGTAAGCAGCCGGCAGGGACACGAGACTGCACACGGCAGCAATCAGTCGCGGGGCGAGCTCCGGGCCCACGCCCGCAAATTGCAGTAGCGCCGCCAGGTACTGCAGGGCGAGACCGCGCACGTACAGACCGCCACAGGCGTACTGCGGCAATCCGCTGCGCAGCACGTTGAGTACCGATTGTTCGAGATAGTACTCATCGATCGCCAGGGGCCACTTGCCCAGTCCATGGAAGCGGGCGAAGGCGCCGAACAGCACGCAGCCGGCGGCGAGCAGAGCCAGGGCCCGCAGCCAGCCGTCGCCAGAGTTGCCGCGTGCAGCGCTCACGCCGGGCAATTACCGCAGCACTACCCTTTCAAGCGCGGGATCCCGCGTCGTACGCGGCGCCGCGGGCTGCGGTGGGTACTGGATGATTTCCGCCGTGCGGTAGTCCTTCAGATGCTGCGCGTGGGTGAAGATGATCAGCTCGGCGAGCAGTCCCAGGGCAAACAACTGCAGGCCCAGCACGACCACCAGGGCGGCGAGCAGCAGCGCGGGGCGATCGCTCAGGCTCTGCCCGAACAGCAGCCGGTCCGCGACCAGGTACAGGATGATCAGGCCGCCGGCTCCAAACATCGTGGCGCCGAGCGTGCCGAAGAACCGCAGCGGCTTCTTGGTGAAGCGCACCAGGAAGAACACCGTGAACACATCCAGGATGAGGTGTGCATAGTCTCCCGGGAGATACACGCCTTCAAAGCGGTCGAGGCGGGACTGGCTCAGCTCGATCTCCGCCACCTTGAATCCCTGCCGGTCGGCGAGGATGGCCAGCAACCGGTGACGATCGCCGTACAGGCTGAGTTCCTCGAGCACGCTGCGCTTCAAGGCGCGGGCGCCGCACCCCAGATCGTGGAGGCGCATGCCGGTCACCATCCGCACCATGCCGTGGAAGGCCCTGCGACGCAGCCTCTCCAGCACGCCGCCGGCGCGCGGCCAGCGCCACCCCACCGCCACGTCGGCACCGTCCAGGGCGGCCACCAGCTTGCCGATCTGGCCGCCCTCGACCTGATGGTAGGCCGGCAGAGTCAGGATCAGATCGCCCGAGGCCCGCTCGAAGCCGGCCATGAGCGCGGTCGATTCGCCAAAGCGCCGGTTCAGACACACCAGGATGAGGTTGCCCGCGTCGATCAGCGGCTCGAGCTGCCGCAGGACATCCGGATGGGGTCCATCGAGCACGAAGATGAATTCGTGCGTCATGAGCAAGGGTTCGAGGCCGGCGCGGTACTCGGCAAACAGCTCGGCCAGGTCGGAGTGACGGGCGCCGACCGGGATGATGACTGACAGCTGTACCTTCCGATTGCGTTCGATCATCGGGCCTGCGCCTCAGTGTTGGGCGCGCGCGTGCGCAGACGCTGGGTCAGCGTCGCGTATTGATGCTCGCGGGAATCGCCCAGGTCGTAAATCAATTCACCTATGGCACCGCTGCAGAACAGGATGAACGCCGATGCCAGGAGGATGAGTCCCGAGCCCGCCAGGGGCAGGGAGGGTGTGGCGCCATCCAGCAGCGCGCGCACCAGCGAGTAGCCCAGCAAGCTCGTGCCGGTGAGCAGCAGGGGCAGGGCGAGCAGGCTGAACCACATGAGTGGTCGGGCGGCGAAGGAGGCGATGGTCTTGATCACGAGCAGATCCAGCAGGACCTTGTAGATGCGTGACAGACCGTACTTGGAGTTACCGAAGCGCCGTGCATGGTGTCTGACCTTGACCTCGGCGATGCGTGGACCGGCGATGGACGCCATGGCAGGAATGAAGCGGTGCATGTCCGAGTAGAGCGGGATGCGTTTGATCACGCTGCCGCGGAATGCCTTGAGCGAGCAGCCGTTGTCGCGGATCGGAATGCCGGTCACCTTGCCGATGAGCCAGTTGGCAATCCGCGAGGGGATCTTGCGCGAGACCAGCTTGTCCTGGCGCTGGAAGCGCCAGCCCACCACGATGTCGTAACCCGAATCGATCTTCTGCAGGAACTGCGCGATGTCCGCCGGATCGTTCTGCAGGTCGCCATCCATTGTCACGAGAATCTCGCCGATGGCGTGATCGATGCCGGCGGCCATTGCCGCCGTCTGACCATAGTTGCGCCGGAACCTGACGAAGCGTACCCGCGGGTCGCGTTCCGCGATGGCGCGGGCGCGCGCCGCGGTGGAGTCCTTGCTGCCGTCGTCGACAAACACCATTTCGAAGGTGATGTTCAGCGGCTCGAGACCCGCCACGACAGCGGCGTGCAGCGGCTCGATGCTTTCCTCTTCATTATAGAAGGGGACGATGACCGAGACCTTCGGAACCGCGGCCCCGGTGCTGTTGGTGTTGGTCGTGTCGGTACGCACGGGATACGCTCTTCTAGAGAGCGGCTCCGCTCGCGGCGTACGCGCTGAATGTTCGCGACAGGCCGTCGATGAGCGGCACGCGCGGTCGCCAGTTCAGCATCCTGTGGGCCTTGGAGCAGTCCCAGCGCACCGGTGTGATGCGATTGCGGATGCGATAGCGGGTCGTGGCAGGCTCCTTCTTCCGGGCAGCAGCGGCAATCTCCGTCAGCAACCCCAACGCATAATACGCAGTTCGCGGCATCCGCAGGACACGGGGCGCCCCGCCCGTGGCCTGACGCAGCAGGTCCATGTACTGCTGTTGCGTCAAAACGTCATCGTCGACGATATTGAAGGATTCGCCGCTGATTCCCGCCACCTCGGCGCCCAGGATCAGCGCTTCAACCGCGTTGTCCACGAAGGTCAGGGGCAGGGGCACGCGGCCATTTCCGTACATGACCACCAGATTGGGTCCGACCTTCTGGCACACGTGCGGCGGATAGATGCCGGCGCCCTGGCCGCAGACCAGCCCCAGCCGCACGATCACCCCCTCAACGGTGCCGGCGCGGACGGCGTCCTGGATGAGCCCTTCAGCTTGAACTTTGGCACGAGCGTAATGACCCAGCTGGCCGGACTGGTCGAAGGGACAGTTCTCGTCGATCACCGCACCTGCGCGTTGCCGCGCCAGTGGGTACGAGGCAAGTGTCCCCGCAAATACGATGCGCCGCACGCCCGCCCGGCGCGCTTCCTGCAGCAGATGCCGGGTTCCCTGCACGTCGATGCGGTCGAAACGTGCGGCATCGCCGTACATCGCGGATCCGAGGTGGAAGATCACGTCGGCTCCCTGGGCTGAGCCCTCGATCGTGGCGGGATCACTGAGATCACCGACGCAGATCTGCGCTCCCGCCTCGGCGAGGCTCGCGGCCTTGGCTGGATTGCGTGCCAGCGCCCGAACGGCATAGCCGCGCCGCAGCAGCTCCCGTGTCAGATGTGATCCGACGAACCCGGTCGCTCCGACCACCACGGCCAGCCTCCGGCCTGCACCGGCCGAGGCGTCAGCCATGAGTTCCGCTCCGGTGACAGTTGCGACCGCGGGCGCCTCGGCCCGATCGCGCTCGGGCCAGATGGCTCGCATCATGGCGATCGATTGAGTCCCTTCGACGGGCCCGACCGGTGCCGGCTTGCCAGCCTTGATCGCGTCGTAGAAAGCATGGATCAAAGGGGCGATACCGTACGAGCCATCGACCTTCCTGCGCAGCAGTTTCCACACCGTTCCCGCCGTGCTCGCCACAAGCTGGGTTGCCACGTCGAGATTGCCCAGCCCGCGGCCGATCTTCTGGGGGACCGGCAGTTCGCGCTGAACCGTGACGGTCATGCTGGAGATGTTGAGTCGCAGCAGCATCTTCTCGCAGACGATTTCGACCTGACCCATGTCGGGCTTGCCGCGCAGCGAGACTGACAGCGTACCGAGACCGCGTTCGGCATCGACCAGGGCGCGCACGTCGGCCGTGCCACCGTCGGGAATCATGGGCGCGCTGCGGCGCGCAGCGGTGGTCTTCAGTGGGCCGCCCAACAGCCGGATCAGCACCGAAGCCGGGTGAATCGCCAGATCCTCGGCCAGTCCGCCGGGCAGATCGCCGGCCCAGTGACCCTGGCCGTAGCTGGCGTTTCGCCGCACATCGAAGTTGAACGAGCTGGATGCCTGCAGCACCTGCCCGGTGGCGCCCGACTCGATCAGCTGTGTCGCGCGCAACATGGCGGGTGAGTACAGCCAGCAGTGCCCGACGCACAACTCGCGCCGCGCGGCCGCTGCCGCCTGCGTCATCAGTTCGCAATCCTCGACCGTGAGAGCCATGGGCTTCTCGACATAGACGTGCGCGCCGGCCTGCAACGCTTGCACGGCAAGCGCGGCATGCGATGCCGGAGGTGTCAGGATGTGCACCACATCGGGTTTGAGCTCGAGCAGTTCGGTCAGGCTGGCGAACGTGCGACTCACGCTGAAGAGGGCGGCCTGGGATCTGGCACGCGACAGGTCACGGTCGGCGATGCCGACGATCTCGGCGCCCGGATAGCGGCTGGCCGCCCACAGGTGGTGGCCCGAGATCATTCCACTGCCGACGATACCGATCTTCATTTGGTATAAGAGTCCCGTGCGGTTTTCGGGGGAGGCCGGTGCGGCGTACCTTGTCTCAGGCTGGCTTTTGCCCGGCTGCGTCATTGCGCCCCGCGGCTACTTTAGCAAAGATCGGTCCCGCGCAAAGGCGGGTCGATCCGGGACGGGCGGGGCACCTGACTTAATCCGCCGCAAGTTGGGTTCTCGCGGGCGGCGGCGCCCGTATTTTGGACGGCCAGGCGTCCGCGCGCACACGAAAAGATACAAGTGCAACAGTCAATTCGCCCACACAGCGCACCCGGTCCGCGAGGGAACGGTACGGCGCCGCGATGAAGGTCTTCACGAACGCCGCCTGGCTTGCGCTTTCGCGGGCCTCGACCGACGTGCTCAGCTTCGTGTTGTTCGCGGTGATCGCGCGGACATTCGGACCGGAAGGCAGCGGCGAGTATTCCTACGCCTTCGCGCTCGCCACGCTGTTGGCTCTCTTCACCACTTCGGGGCTGGAAGAGTACGGCATCCGGCAATACGCCCGCGCTGCCGGCGAAGAGCGCAGCCGGATGTGGTCCGATCTGGTGTGGACACAGGGCGCCCAACTCGCATGCGGCTTCGCGGTGTTCGTGTTGCTCGCGGCCGCCGGAGTATTCAGGCCGAGCCGCTGGGTGGTGGTCGCCGAGCTCGCCTGCTATCTGGTGGGCTGGATGATGGCGCGCACTCTCTTCATACCGGCGATGGCCGCTCAGTCCATGCGGGTACCCGCGCTGACCGACCTGGCCTGCCGGCTGTCGGCGATCGTGGCTGCACTCGCGCTCGGTCTGTTGCTCGAGCCACCGCTCCCCTGGCTGCTGGTCGGTTTTCCGCTGGCGGGCCTGCTGCTGCTGGCCCTGGCCGCGCGCAATGCCGCGCGACAGGGAGCCGCCTGGCGTCCGGTGCCCAACTGGCAGGGCATCCGCGCCACGGCGCGCCAGGTGGCGCCATTCATGGGTTCCGATCTGCTCGGTCAGTTCTATGCCCGCGCGGATCTGCTGCTGATCGCCTGGTTCCTCGGCGATGCCTCGGTGGGTCTGTATGCCACCGACATCAAGTTCATCGAAGTGGGACTGCTGCCCCTGTTCCTGCTGGGCACCGCGGCCTATCCACTGTTGAGTCAGTATTCGCTGCGTGACGAGGCGGTGTTCGGGCAATCGGCGCGCGACCTGGTTCGGATCATCTTCCTGTGCGCTGGCTGGCTGAGCGTCGGTATCTACTGTCTGGTGCCGCTGCTCATCGTGCCGCTGTTCGGCGGCAAGTTCATTCCGGCCGCGAAACTGCTGCCGTGGATCGCGTTGCTGGCTGTCGTGAAAGGTGTCGAAACGGCGCTCTACCGTGTTCTCTACGCGGCGCGCCGGCAGACCACCTATCTCGTGGGCCTGAGCGTCGGTACCGTTCTGATCGTGATCCTCAACGTGACGCTGATCCCGCGCTTCGGGCTGCCCGGGGCAATCCTCGCGGCGACCGCCAGCACGGCCTGCGTCAACGCGATCTGCGCTGCCCGGCTGGCGCAGCCGCTCGCGGCGAGCTTCCTCCCCCTGGCCGTCCTGAGGCTGCTGGCTGCGCTCGCGGCGACCGCCGGGCTGCTGGCCGGCGCCCGCTGGCTGGGATTCGGTCCCTGGCTGACGGCCGCGACCGGTTGTGTTGGGTTCCCGCTGCTGGGAGTGTTGTGTGGGCTCATGCCCGACCCCCGGCGCAGCCGGCTGTTTCACCAGAGCGAACCGGTGGTGTCCTGATGGCCGGTGAACCGGCGCGCGAGCCGCGCATCTACTGGCTGACCGAGGAGTTCTTCCCGCCCGAGATCGGTGGCACCGGCGTGATGGCCGCGTGCCTGTCGCAGGGCATCGCCGGGCTCGGCTTGCCGACGGTGGTCATCACGCGCCAGACCGACCCACCTCATGCGGTCCGGGAGCGGATCGGGCCGCTGACGGTGCGGCGGATCTCACCGGCGGGCCGGATGAAGGGCGCCGGCTGGAAGGCCTTCCCGGTGATGCTGTTGTACCTCGCCCGGTTGTTCCTGCTGTTGCTGTGGGAGGGCCGGCGTTACGACATCGTGGTGACCTCCGGCATGAAGATCATTCCGCTGGCGGCGGTGCCGGTGTGCCGTCTGCTCGGCAAGAGATGCATCGTGCGGCTCGAGTCACCTTTCGAGCTGGCGGAACCGATCTCTGCGGAAGCCCTCGGCGCCATGCAGGGCGGCGCGGGCGGTCTGCTGCCCGGAATACTGCGGCGTCTGCAGCGTGCAGCCCTGCGGCGCGCGGACCGGGTCATCGCCATTTCGCGGGATATCGAGGCGCGGCTGCTTGAATGTGACTTGCCGCACGAACGCATCGTGCGCATCCCCAATGCGATCGACCTGAGCCGATTCCATCCGGTTGCCGAGGCGCAGCGGCATGCGCTGCGCCAGAGACTCTCGCTGCCGGCCGGTCGTGACCTCGTCCTGTACGCAGGCAGGCTGTCACGGGCCAAGGGAATTGCGATGCTGATCGAGGCGTGGCCCCAGATCCTGGGGCAGCATCCCGATCTGGTGCTGGTCATGGTGGGCAGCGGCCAGGGTTCCTGGGATGACTGCGAAGCTCAGGTCACCCGCTTCGTGCGCGAGCACGGCCTGTCGGACCGGGTCATCTTTACAGGACAGAGTGAACAGGTGTGGCAGTACATGCAGGCGGCGGATGTGTTCGTGTCGCCCAGTGAGTACGAGGGCTTTGGCCTGACTGTCGTGGAGGCGATGGCCAGTGGTCTGCCCACGGTCGTCACCTCCGTTGGGATCGCGCCCGAACTGATAGAGCAGGGCGTCAACGGCTTCCTGTTCGAACCGAAGAATCCGCGGGCTGCAATGGAGGCCGTCGGGGCCTGCCTGGCGGCCCGGGATCGGTGGCGGGCCATCGGCACGGCTGCGCGCGAATCGACGCAGCCCTTCGACCTGAAGCGTGTATTTGCCGCCTATGTGCAGCTGTGCCGCGATCTGGCCGCGCCATGACGACCAGGACCTACGATGTCTGCATCATAGGTGCCGGAGTCGCCGGGGCCCTGGTAGCGGCCGAGGCGGTCCGTCGGGGTCGCACTGTCGTCATGATCGAAGCGGGACGACGTTTCGACATCCGTGATCGTTACGCCCAGTTGCGACACTTCCAGAACCTCGGTGGTGATCCCTGGCCCTGGTATCACGAAGGGCGTGACGGGTTCGTCGACTCTTCCTATGAGTCGATCGGCTTCCAGTACCACCTGGAGCACAACCGGATGAAGGGTGTGGGGGGCACCACGCTCCACTGGGAAGGGCGCGCCCGAAGATTGATGCCGAGCGACTTCCGCACTCGTTCGACCTACGGTCTCGGCATGGACTGGCCGTTTGGCTACGAGGAACTGGAGCCGTTTTACTCGCAGGCCGAGTGGGAGCTGGGTGTGGCCGGCGAGCCCGGCGATCTGGATCCACCGCGCAGCCGGCCGTTTCCCATGCCGGGCTTTCCGATTTCAGTCGATGAGGCGCACTGGGCGCCTGTCGCCGAGCGGCTGGGCGTGCCGCTCTGTATCAGCGCCTTCGCGATCAACTCGCAGCCTTACGCGGGTCGCGGGGAATGCGCTGCGATTGGCGCCTGCCAGATCTGCCCGAGCGGTGCCCGCTACAGCGCCGATCACCACGTTGCGAAAGCAGAAGCCTCCGGCTTGTGTACTTTGCTGAGTGAGACTGTCGCGCGTCGCATCAAGGTGGACCGGTCGGGTCGCGTGCGCCACGTTCAAGCGACGACCATGGGCGGCGCGGACCTGGAGATCCGCGCGGAGACGTTCGTACTGTCAGCTCACTCCATCGAATCCGCGAGGCTGCTGCTGCTCTCGGGTCTCGGGAACCAATCCGGTCAGGTCGGACGTAACCTGTCCGATCATGTTTACGCCGGCACGGGCGGCTACGCACGCGACCGGCGGTTTTACCCTTACCGGGTCGGCTATGAGAAGCTCGAGAGCCTGTTCTGGTACGACGGCGAGGAACGTCGTGAGCGTGGGGCGATCAAACTGGAATTCACCTTCGAAATCGATCCCTTGCAGGAATTGAAGGATGGCCGCCTGTGGGGTACCGCAATGGCCCTTCACGATCGCGAGAGTTTCGGTCACTGGCTCGGAGTCGCCGCTGAAACCGAGTGGCAACCGAACCCTGACAGCCGCGTGACCCTGCACGGCACCAGGAAGGACATGTTTGGCGATCCCGTTCCGCACGTGCGTCTCGCGTTCTCCCAGACGGATCTGCGCACGCAGGCGCGTGCGCGTCAGATCGGGACGTGGCTGCTGAATGAGTTCGGAGCGCAGGATGTGCATCCTCTGACGAACTGGTTCGGCTCCCATCAGATGGGAACCTGTCGCATGGCGGACGATCCTGCTCGCGGCGTGGTTGACCGGGACTGCCGCGTTCACGGCATCGAGAACCTCCATCTCGCGGGCGCCAGTGTGTTTCCGACTTCGGGTGCGGTGCAGCCCACTCTCACCATTGCGGCACTGAGCCTGCGGCTGGCGCTGCACCTGTTCGGGCCCGCCTAGAGGCGACTGAGACCCGTGCCGGGAACGGCTGCGGTGCGATCCTCATGCGATCGCGTCATCAGGATTTCAACAACCTTTCCAAAAAGCCGCAGTCGGTCCGGGCCGACAGTTGCACTACACATTGTCAAATGTGGACTACGTTCACAGCAAAGACGGACGCGCATGAAGTAACATGTGACAAGGGATCGATCCGTCTCCTGGCGATAACCAACTACAATGATGAGCGCGCAGGCCGTGCTGCCGCGGAGTCGAGGGACAAGAAGGTGAGGCGCGCGAAAAGAATGCTGCTCAAGTATCTGAGCCGCAAGGCGCGACCGTATGTGCGCACGTTCGGACTGCTGCAGACTGCCAAGGTCTTCAATCGTACCGCGCTGGTGTGGGAGCCAGGTGACGAGCGCGTGCTGGTACTCTCGCCGCACATGGACGATGAGACCATCGGATGCGGTGGCACACTTGCGGCGCATCTTGCCCGCGGCGGCCGCATCACGGTGGTGTTCCTGACCGACTGCACCAAGGGCGGCAAGCTGGTGCCGCCGTCGCCCGCAATTCCCGCGGATCCCGAGAACGAGCTTTCTGAGCGCCGGCGTGTCGAAGCGCGCCGTGCGTTGGGTGTACTCGGCATCGATGATATCGTCTTCCTGGGCGGACGCGACGGCAGTCTCGCGGTGACACCCGATCTGGTCAGGCAGCTGCGGGACATCCTGCTGGATGTCAGGCCGATGATCGTTTACCTGCCGTGCTTCCTCGAGGCACATCCGGACCACCGCACGGTCAGCGAGCTGCTCGTGGCTGCGAGCGAAGGCCTGCCGTTCGAGGTCCAGTGCCTTGCATACGAAGTGTGGACGCCGCTGTTTCCGAATTGTTTTGTCAACATTGACGCGACGATGCACGTCAAACGTCGCGCATTGTCCGAGTATGTCTCCCAGTTGGCGGACACGGACTACCTGCACTCAGCACTGGGTCTGAACGCCTACCGGTCATCGGCATTTCTGGGCAAGACCTGCGCTTTTGCCGAGGCCTTCCTCGCCGTGACGCTGGCTGAATACAAGGAGCTTTATGGCGATTTCCGTCATACGAGCGGCTAACGGCAGGCTGATCAGCCGTCGCCACTGGGTGCTGGGATCGGGCGCTGGCATTCTCGCTGCCTTCAGTGTGGGCAGCTGGCTCGTGCATGACAAAGCGGCGGATCCTGACGAGAGCGAGCCTCCACTGGAATTCGTTGCACCGCAGATGATCGCTTTCATTGGTGCCCTGTTCGGGCGGGACCTGACGCAGGAGGACCGGCAGGAGCTGGCGCAACGCCTGGCCGATGCCGTTGCCGAATCAGTTTCCCTGGCGCGGGGCTGCGCACAACTGGCCCGGACGCTCGGGCAGATCGCGAGGTCAGTCGGCGCTGACACGTTCCTTGCTGCTACCGCCGTACAGTCGCAGCTGGTGGTCGATCGGTTGATGCTCGAGGGAAGGCCAACCCTGAAGCAGCGGGTATGGTCGAAACTGTCCGGCACGCACCGCGAATTCCTGCATGCTCAATCTCAGACCATCGCGCAGCTCGCATGGCTCTACCGGCATTCCGGAGCACCCTGGCGAGCACGGGGATATTCTCGCTGCCCGGGTGTGCCGGGTAATTGGCGGGAGGTCCTGCAGGCGGGGGGAGCCTATCGCTGATGCAGCTCGGTGCGTCGGAACTCCGGCGGTACGAATAAGGTGCGTGCAATGAACTCCAAAACGCAGAGCCATGTACTACGCGCCGCAGGCTGAACCGTCAGCGATCCGTTCGAGTACATCGAGCGTCTGCTTCGCGCAACGCTCCCAGGTGAAGGGCAGCGCCCGCGCTCGACCGCGCACGATGAGCTGCTCTCGCAACGCCGTATCGGTCAGCGCTCGGTGAATGCCCTCAGCGATGGACTCGACCGAGAGCGGATCGACAAGAATGGCCGCATCCGCGGCAATCTCCCGCGTCCCGTAGCAGTTTGAGGTCACCACCGGGCAAGCGGATGCCATTGCTTCCACGATGGGCAGGCCGAAGGATTCGAACAGCGACGGCAGCAGCAGCGCTTCGGCCATTTGATAGAAGGCGGGCAGCGTCGCCGGCTCGATCCACCCGGCCCAGCGAACCCAATCTCCCAGATTCTGGCGCTCGGGCTCGCGCAGCTCGTCCTCCGACAGGAAGCGGTTCTCGCCTCCCGCGATGACCAAGGCCACACCCAAGGCTGGCCCGACGCGGGCGTACGCCTGGATGAGCCGCGTGAAATTCTTGGGCGGATAGACAGCGCCGGAATACAGAACGTAGCGCTGAGGTAGCTCGTAGCGCGCGCGGACGTTCCGCAGTTCCTGGGCACTCAAGGGCCTGCGGTATGCCTCGTCGATGCCCGAGTAGACCGTGTGGACCCGGTCCGATGGCACGTGCAGATACTCCATCACGTGCTCTCGCGTAATTTCGGACACCGCGACGATCGCGCCAGCGCGGCGCGCATACCTCGGCACCAGGTAACGGTGACTGAGACGGTCGATCCAGCGGGAGGCCCACGGCATCACATACCAGTCCAGACCATGGCACACCCAGGAGACCGGGTAGCGCCCCGTCAGCGGAACCGAGTACTTGGGATTGAACAGCACGTCGGCGCCCAAGCGTCGCAGGGCGCGCGGCACTGCGATTTGATCCCAGGCGAACACCGAGCGTCCCGTCACGGCAACTTCCCGGACGTGTGGATGTCCGGAATAGCTTCCCAGGAGCGCTGGATCGTTGAACAGCAGGATGTACTCGTGCTCTGGGTGTCCTTCAATGAACTGCCGCAGCAAGGCGCGCGTGTAGACGCGGACGCCTCCGCCATGCTGGTTGTAATGGCGGAGCATCAACGCGATTCGCACCTGATGAAATCCTCGCAGGTCTTTGATCGGACAGGCCAGCGGCCGCAGTGCGTCACTATAGCAAACGACTCAATCCGACAGCGAAAAGCCGCCGCCCCGATCCCGCACGCGGGATTCCCCAGGGAGAACCGGCATTACCGGCCACGGAAGAAGCTTGAGTGATCGCAGCATCATCGCCAGCGAGCCGACTGGTTGGCGCGCGCGTGTTGACTGCGGTGTGACGGTAACGCGCGATGCGCCTCTACCGTGTCCCGGTCAGCCGAGATTGAAAGCGCGCCGAAAGCTTGTTGAAAGCTGTGCTGTAAAGCGTGCCGACGCGCGGTCGCGAAGATTACATATTGCGGTGTGAGTGCACGCGATGTTGGTTTTATTTTTCATTCACGTGTTGCGACATGCTTCAAAAGTGCCGCGGCGAAGTCTATCGTGCGCTGGCTCCCCGACGTCGAATGGATCGGCCGGTGCTTCGAGTTCTCCTACCAGGGTTATCCTCTGCCACGCGCGCCACCTCCGCGGGCGCGGCTGGGGACAGTGCCGCTGCGCGTCCGGGCAGTCGCGTCGCGGTGCTGGACGGCTGGCGGGGCATCAGCATTCTCCTCGTGATCGCCTCTCATCTGGTGAGTTACCGGTATGCCGAATTCGCGCCGGCATCGCCCGAAGCCCGGGTGTGGGAAGTGCTGGCCACGTTCGGAGTCTGCGTATTCTTCGTCATCAGCGGCTTCATCATCGTGCGACTGGCGCTGCAGGAGCGGGAGACCGAGGGCAGGTTTCACGCGGGCGCCTTCTACATCCGGCGCTGCTTCCGGATCCTGCCGCCTTACTTCCTCTATCTGGCTTTCGTGTTGGCTGCTTCCGCGCTAGGGCTGATATCCCAGCCGGAACGGCAGACGCTCCCGGCGTTCGTGTTCGCATGCAACCTGCCCTCGGTCAAGTGCGGCTGGTTCACCGGTCATTCCTGGTCGCTGGCCTACGAGGAGCAGTTCTACATTCTCCTGCCGCTGCTCATGCTCTGGGCCCGGGTGCGGCCGCTGCTCGCCACTCTGACCGCCCTGCTGGTGGGATTCCCGCTCCTCACCCGCTTCGTGCTGCATGCCGGTCATGCGAGCTTCGTGCTCGGGCACGCGGCACATTACTTCTCGTTCATCGCGATCGGGGCACTGGCTGCCGCGCATGCGCAACTCCTGAAGCGCTGGGCATCGAGCCGCCATGCGGACTGGATCACGGTTGCCGCGGTGGTTGCGCTCGGCTGCGCCCTGTGGCTGGAGGTCGTGGCGCGCGATCCAGCTGGAATCGCGCGTTACGGCAACCTGGAGACACTGTTCGTTCCAGTTATGGAGCCGGTCAGCATCGCGTGGATCGTCTGCAGTTCGGTGTACCGGTCCGGACCTTCCGTGCGGCTGCTCTGCAACCCGGTATTGCAGGTCATCGGGGCCATATCCTTCAGTCTGTATCTGTGGCAGGAGGCGTTCAGCGGCGAGCCGGCGTTCTATCCGACGCGCAGCGCTCTGTTGTTTGCGCCATTGATGTTTGTCTGCGCTGTGCTGTCGTACCGCCTGATCGAGCGGCCGTTCATCAAGTGGGGGCGGACGCTGGCGGCGCGTCCGGCGGGCGTTGCGCCGGCTGCGGCGGCGAATGCTCAGGCCGCGGCGGACAATCCGGCTGCATCCAGTTCCGCGCGCAACGACTCACGGCTGCCGCCCTGAATCATCATCCGGTACCACAGCTCCGCGTTGATCAGCAGCCACAGGCGATTGCCGTGATCGGCCTTGCCGGCCAGATGTTCGCGCAGCAGCAGATCGATGGGACCGTGGTTGAGGATGCCGTCCCTCACCAACCGCGAATCGGGGAGGAAGCGCTCGTACAGCGTGCGGTATTCGTGCCGCAGCAGGTAAGGCAGTGCCGATGAGAATCCCTGCTTGGGTCGCTCGATGACCTCGCGCGGCAGGTAGCGAAGCGCCAGCTTCCGCTGGGCCCATCGCAGCGAGCGGCCACGCAGCTTCATGCTGGAGGGCAGGTGTGCGGCGAACTGCGCCAGCCGGTGATCCATGAACGGGCTGCGCGCTTCGAGGCCGTGCGCCATCGACATGCGATCGCTGATCATCACCGGA
>Ga0335070_10004397_pt1 | contig 16478 bp, 15 predicted proteins | sample Lox_Sample_13_FD_206722 | JGI IMG/M metagenome (GOLD analysis project Ga0335070, IMG submission 206722) | Soil microbial communities from Loxahatchee National Wildlife Refuge, Florida, United States - Lox_Sample_1.3 | ecosystem: Environmental > Terrestrial > Soil > Wetlands | place: USA... | reverse complement strand
GCCATCAAAACCGCCGCTGGCAAAAAACCGGCCGTGGGGGTGAAATGCCAGGGCAGTCACCAGGTTTTCGTGGGCGTTCAGGCTCTTCAGAGCGAATCCATCGGGGAAAGACCAGATCTTTACCGAACGATCGCGGCTGCCGCTGACCAGGTATTGTTCATCGGGGCTGACCGCCAGACTGGTCACAGTATCGGCATGCCCTTCCAGGGTTCGAACCAGGGTTCCAGAAGGAAGGCTCCAGATTCGGATCGAGCGGTCCGCGCCGCCGCTGGCTGCCAGCTCGCCATTCGGATCGAGGCTAATCGCGAAGATTTCCCCCTTATGGGCGGCGATCGACTTGATCTCAGGGCCGAATGGGATGCGCCAGATCTTGAGCTGTCCATCGAACCCGACGCTGATCGCGGAACGGTTATCGGAGGAAACCGCCAGCCCGCGAACCGTACCTTGATGACCCTCGAGGGTCTTGACCAGGCGCTGATCTTCCAGGCGCCAGATGCGAACCATGTGGTCGGCATGGCCGCTGAGAAGGTGCTGTCCGTCGGGGCTGAAAGCCAGAGTCCAGACCTGGCCCGGCGAGGTCTGGATGATGCGGGCGACCTGTTTTTCGGGGAGGCGCCAGAGATAGATCGAGCTCTGCGAATTGCCCGCCGCAACCATATTTCCTGAGGGATTGGCTGCCAGGCAGTTGATCTCAACGGCCGGACCGCGCAAAGATACCGGTGAGTGCAGGAGGATAGGCATGCGGCTGCATTCTTCGGCCAGGTAGGCCAGCCTTTCTAAGGCATTCCGGTTATCCTCATCGGGAGGAGACCAGCCGCTTTCCCGTAAGCGGAGAAGCATGCGCGCGCTCCAGATCGGCGGCGCGGATTGGGCCAACTGCCAGTACTCCGGCCATTTTTGATCCCGCTCGAGGAGCTGAGTAACCGCTTGCCAATCAAGGTCGGTCATATCGGCCAGCCAGCGGATCTGGCGGCCGTGGTAGACCTTTTGCATCCAATCGATGCGACCCGAGCGGCGAACCGTGGCGACAATCCTGCGGCGCAGGTCCTGAGGGGCGCCTTCGTAAGCGGAAGCCAGCAGGCTTTGGTTGAAATCCAGGGATGCGTATTTCTCCCACTGCTCGGTGAGGAAGAACCATAAGGCGCGGCGAACGGGGTCCTGGGGCAAGATAGCTTTCTGGGTGATCCGCTCGCGGGCAGGAGCATAGTTCTGGTACAGGTACAGGTTGAGGAGCGTTTTGCGGGCATCCGCATCCCCAGAATCGACCAGGTCAGAAATCAGGTCAAGGCCCAGGGCACGGAGCGAATCAGTAGATATTTTTGGCAGCATATCCGTTAGAGCGAAAAGGCTCTCACCTTTGGAATCGACAGCCGCCTGGACGACATGGACCCACTCCTCCAGACCGGCCCGGGAGGCCGCCAGGCGGATGCGCTTGCGAACCTCGGGAAGGCTGGACCGATACCGATCGGTGAGGAGTTTTTGGGCGGGGTCCAGTTCCGCATAAGCGGGAATTTGATCGGTGAGGAGCAAGAATGCGGCCTGGTTGGCCCGGTCGATGGGCAGGTATTTTTGATTCACGGCTATTTCACGCGCCTGGGGATGATCCGCATCAACGGCGAGGAGGCAGAGGCTGTCCCAGGCAGGTAGGCTGCCCTGAGCGGCCAGAATGACCAGGAATTGAAACGCCAATTGGGAAACGGATTCGGGAACCGGCCCGACGACCAGAGCCTCGAAGACCTGAATGGCATCCGGGGAACCTACCTGGAAGAGCGTAGCCATCGCCCCTTTGATGATGAGCTGGTCCTGGGCGATTTGGCCGAGACCTGTGGCCAGGCGTGGATTGGCGATCAAATCGAAGAGAATGCTGGTCTGGTCGGCATCCAAGGTAAAACTCTTTCTCCTGGTCACGCGCTCCAACGAAGAGGATCGATCCCACTCAAGATAATCTCGCCGCCCGGGTCGATCATGACCTCAGCCTCGGCGGTCCTGGAGAGATCCGCCCAGGAATAGCGGTCGCTGAGGAAGTGGACGGTTTTGTTCGCGGAGCCGATCAGTCCCTGGGCCAGGCGCCGGTTGGAATCGTAACGACCGGCGATGAGGATATCCACAAGCGTAAGCAATGTATGAATGCCGGGTATCCGGTTGATCTCATCCCAGGTGTAGCCGCTGAAAAGGATCACGGAGAGGGAGGTGGAGGAGCGGACCTGTTTGAGCAGGGATTCCAGCGGCCGGCGCTGCTGGAGCGGCTCACCGCCGCTGATGGTGATCCCTTCGAGCGAACCCGAGAGATTCTGGATGCGATGGACCAGGCTGGAAATTGGGACCACTTCGCCGCCGCGGTTGAGGTAGGTCTCGGGGTTAAAGCAGTCCGGGCAGCCCAGGGTGCAGCCCTGCACCCAAAGAACCGCGCGCCGCCCCGGCCCGTTGCTCAGGCTGGCTTCCAGAAACGAGTGGATCCGAATGGTCGTGGAGTCCAAGGACATCCTCCCGGCTATTTCTTACGGCCTTTCCCCACTTTTAGCGGATCCGGCAGCGGTTCGCCGACCTTCTCATACGCTTCCGGCCGCATCTCGCGATCTACTACCTGTCCGCCTAAAGCTTCCTCGAGCGAGCGGGTCAGATCGAGGCACCGGGTGCCTTTCACGCCGCGGACCTCGATGCGCACCTGGCCATCCTGATCGATAAACACTTCGATTTCTTGTAAGTCCATTCGAATTCTCTCCCTCAGGCTGCGCGACGGAGAACGAGGTGGATGCGGCCATCCGCCTGGACTTCTTCGGAGGTGAGCGTAAAGCCCTGCTCCTCCAGCTTTACCCGGGCGGCGTGGTAAGCGTAGCGTTGGTTGAGCTGCTGGACGAAATCTTTCTGGCTGATGCCATGCACCCCGAACCAATCGGCGACGACCTCATAGGTCCCTTCGCCTTTGCGAAAACCGATCTCGTAGCCGAATTTACGCGCGACTTTCAGCTCAACCTTCGTGCGGTCGCCGCCAAAGCCGCGAATGTAGAGCTCACCCTCTTCGGGCTGGTAACCCAGTTCCTTAAGTGCCAGGATGAGCAGCTCTTTTTCAACGATCAGGGTTTTGAGCCTGGAAAAATGCGACATGAAATACCTCCAGTCAGCAAGCGGTCAGGAAAGCTTCACCACCGGGAAATCGCGATGGGTCAGACGGTTGGTCTTGATATCGCGGGCGGTGATGAGCAGGCGTTTGTTTTCGTCGATATTAAATTCTACCTCGAAACGAGGTTCGCCTTCACCCGCTGGAGGATCGGCCTTGAGAAAGGTAGGGGTTTGTTCGTTCATCCAGAACAGCGTGCGGCGCTCGGCTTCATCAGGCGTGACCTTCATGATGCGCGCAGCACCCGAGGGATCGAAGACGAGCTCAAAAGGCTGTACGTTGGGGCGGGTCTTCTGGACGCCTATTTCAAATATGGCGATACCAAGCTGCGCCTGGCCGGGATAGGTGGCCTTGATGGCCAGCTTCGCCACGGGGGAAGATGTCGGGTAAGGAGTTCCACGAGGGACGATCACGCGGTAATCGTAGTCGCCATTAGCCGCGTCGCGGTAGCGGATGGCGTAGTCGTGCTGAATGTGATCGAAGAAATCGACCCCGGCAACGAATGCGGCGGCTCCGCGGGCGACTGCGTCAAGGGGATGGTGGGCAAACACGTGGTCGTTGCCAAAAATCTGGCGGACGGTCCGCTTGACCGAGGGGATCTGGCTGCTGCCGCCGACCACGAGCGCAGCCTGGATGTCATCCTCGCTGAACCCACGCTCGCGGGCAGAGTTGAGGGCAGCGCGGATGGTGCGGTTGATTTCTGCATACACATCGTGTTTGTCGAGCAAGTCTTCGAACTCCTGTCGGGTAAAGCTGGCGGTCAGGAGGCTCCCGGTATGGGGGTTCATCAGGGATAATTCTGCCTGATCCTTGAAGGAAAGAGCCTCTTTCACCCTTTCGCATTCCACCAAAAGACTGTTGCTGATCGGGCGGATGTCATCATCCATATCCGTTCGCTGGTTGCGACGAAGGGTCTCCTCGAACAGCCACTGGTCGATACTGGCGCCGCCGATATCAACGCCTGCCTTTCCCAGGACCCTGCAGCGACGGCCCGTGGCAGTGCTTTCTTCGTCCTCGATGAGGATCACGGCGACGTGGAGCGTGCCGCCGCCAAAATCGAGGATCAGGTAGACGCTTCCCGGCTGGATGTGGGCGCCGTAGCCCAACGCGGCGGCGGAAGCCTCGTCGATCAGACGAAAGCGGGGCATGCCGGCTTCTTCGGCCGTCTGGGACAGCCAGTCTTCGTAATGTTCATAGGCTTCGACTGGAATTGAAAAGGCGACCTCTTCTTCGCCGATCCCCAGCTCCTGGCTGGCGACCAGCAGGATGGTGGATAAGAAATCTTTACCGGCGTCCGACGGGGTGGTGTCGCGGCCATCAATCCGGATGCGGATCGGGCTGCGGCTGCTGATATAGCGCTTCATCCAGCGGAAGGTGCGCTCGGACTGATACAGGTTGTGGGCGAGCACCTGGTTGCCGATCCAGCGGGTTTTATTGGCGCCATAATGGATCAGAGAGGGAATTACTGAAATCTGCTCACCCTCCTGGGCCAGGAGGCGGCCGTAATCGGGGATGTGATACGGAACTGCCTCTCCACGGGTCTCATCCCAAAGGGAAAGTACAGTATTGGATGTACCGAAATCGATGGCTAATCTGCCGGGCATACGTACAGATCACTCGACTTTCTCAACGATGGATTTAGACAGAATTTTCCCCCCATACTGCACGCCGGAAACGAGGATGCGCACCGGCGCGCCAAGGGGAATATCGATCCCTGCAGCGGAAACGAGATGGAGATTGGGATCAAATGCGGCGACCTCACCTGCCTGTCCGACGAAGATCAATCCTAATCCTTCCAACGAGCGGACCAGGCTGCGAGCGGCATTCAGCACGTCGCGAGCCTGCACCTGCCGTCCCTGTTCGAGCAAATGAGCCTGGGTCATGATCATCACTGCCGGGCGACCTGCTTCTACCAGGACCGTTTCGATGCGATGATCGGCAATCTCCTGAGCATTCCCTGCGGAGTCAAAGCGGGCGCGTTCCAGTTCAAGGGAAAGGTGCTGGATGGTCTTCACCTTTTCGTCGAGGGCGATGTGAAGAGCCTGGATTTCCCGTTCGAGGGACAGTTCGCGCTCAGCGTGGTTATTTGAGTCGATGCTTTTTTCCATAAAATTACTCGATCATAATATCAAACTCACCGGCGCGGACGGTGCGCAGCTCGTCAAGCTGGATGTCAAAGCGGGTCCGGTGGTGGATGACAGTTTGGATATAGCGGGCGCAGGCCCGAACCTCGGTGGGCAGGTCGGCGCGGGTGTGGAGAGAATGGACGGCGGCAAATTCGCGGGAGGCGAGGAGAGAGAGCGGCTTCTGAGCCAGGTCGGACAGGTCCAGGGCCTGAAAATCCCAGAGACAGAGGGAGGCGTCGCTGTCGCCCGAGGCCATAAAGGCGCCATCGGTGGAAACCGAGAGCGAAGTGAGCCGCTTACCGCCCGTTTTGACCCTTGCGACCAGGACTTTTTCCGGCCAGCGGTAATACTGGATCTCCCCCTGGGCGAATGCAAGGACAATCAGGCCATGGCGTTCCAAAAAGTCAACACACCGGACCTCGCTCCACTCGTTGGCCAGAGGGACGCGATCCACAACGGTGCTTTGGTCGCCAATGGGAGTAAAAACAATTGCCTGACCGGTCGATCTGCCGAGAATCAGGCCTCGCGAGCCCTGGAAATAAATCGCAACCGAGGCTACCCCGTGCTGATTGGCCTGCCTCGACCGGGTCGAATAGCCGGCTTTCTTGAGGAAATTCAGATCAGGCAGGCTGATGAAGGCGACCGTACGATCCAACAGTACCGCTTCGCTGCCATCCGGGGAAACTCGCGCTGAGCGTGGCCAGAAGTGGAGGTCTTTCTGGGAAACCTGTTTGCGGGAAGAGAGGTCCCATAGATAAACCATCTCATCTTTCCCGGCTGATAAGGCGCGTTGGCTACCGACCGGCTCGAGCGCGGTGATCGACCCGATGTGGGCGCCCAGCGGGCAAAGCCCGGCGCCATCCCAGGTATAGAGGCGGCACAGATCGGTGTTCACGGCTGCGCGCTCAGCGCAAAGCAAGATTCCACCTGGGGTGAAGGCGACTTTTCCTACGGAATGCTCGAACCCGCGGAGGACCTGTTCCACGGCAGCTTTTTGAAAATTCCACAGGACCACCCGGCGGTTGCCGGCTGCCAGTGCGATCAGCGGACGATTGGGGGAAATGGCGACGGAGTTTACCCGGGCGGAGATGTGTATTTTCGCCTGGGGAGTAACAGGAGGGGTTGTTCGCAACCATTCTGCGAGACTGCGGTCGGGGAACGTATCGACCAGGGAAGCGAGGATATCGAAGGTTTCACAGTCCGGCTGAGATTCGGGTTTCCAACCAAACTGGCGCAGGGTGCGGATGATGCGTGCGCTCATCTGAAAAGGCACTTCCAGGCTCAGATCCCAGAGCTTTTCCCACTGCTGGTGGGATTGGAGCATATTGACGACCGGCTCGATTTCACCCTCGCTCAGTTCGGCCAGGGTAGAATGTATTGCGCCGGTGAGGACACCCAGGAAATCGACCCGTCCCGAGCGCTGGAGCTTTCGAGTGATGCGGCTACGCAACTCTCGGTCGGCGGTTTGAAAGACGGCCTGCATGAGGCGGCGGTCGAAGTCAAGGGTTTCGTATTCATCCCAGCGCTCGAGCATAAAGTAAAACAGCGCCCGGTTTTCTGGTGTTGTGGGTACGTAGCCGGCCTGGCGGGCGATTTCAGATGCGAGTGGATCTTCTTTTTCGGCTGCCAGGCGGCAGAGGGCATCCCGGGTTTCCGGCCCGGATAGGCCAGAGAGCGCCTGGCGAACGAAAATCCGGATGCTCTCATCCGGGTCGGACCGGACGATTTCGACAGCAGCTTCGATCTCTTCCGGCGCGCAGGCGGTTATCGGTGTAGATATTTCGCAGTGGGCTGCCGAAAGGAGACGAACCCGAGCCGGCTCGCGGGCCACGTAACCAGCAACGGTAATGACCTCACCCAGCCAACCGGTCCGTCTTTCAACCCAGGATGCGCAAAGCCGGTCGATGGCAACGGGATTCAACAATTTCCCGACAGCTTGCCTGGCGCTGCCGCGCACGGCCGGGTCTGAGTCCACACAGGCCTGGAGCAGAGAATCCACCACATCTGCACTACCTCCGGTGATGAATTCAGGGCGGTTGTTGACCAGGGCAGAGTATACCCTGGCAGCCGGCGGCGATTGGGCCAGGTAACGTCCTTCGCGGACTGCGTCTTCCAGCAAGGGAGTCCGGCTCTGCACCCAGAGATCGCAGAGGGCGTCGATAGCTTCCTGCTTTTCGAGCTGCGCCAGGCAGTATTCTGCCGAAGCAGCCAACTGGGCATTGTTATCCTGGCAGGCCTCAATTAAAAACGGGACGATTTCTGCAGAACCTTTGGTAACCAACTCCAGCTTTTCCAGGCGCAGGGCGCTGTACAGGCGTGCTTTTGGGGGAGCGGAGGCCACCCAATTTTTATCCAGCAGAATCTGGAGCAGATCCCGGCTGCGGGTGGCGATCCAGGCCATCCAGATTGCATCGATCGAGGGATGAATATCGGCGCTGAGGATCGCCTCACGGGCCTCCTTTTTCACTGCCTGGTCTTTGGTGGCGACGAAGGCCAGCGCCAGCGTGTTCATGGCCTGAGCGTTTCCCTGGCTGGCGGCCTGTTTCAGGAGGCGGGCAGCTTCCAGGCGCAGCCAGCCGCCAATCACCGGGATGCGGTTGGTTAATTGCTGCTGCCATCTTTCGGTTTGTTTCTCCGCCGGGGGCTGTACCACGAGGATCTCTGCTTAGCGATTTTTGAGCTGGAGCTGGACAAACTGCTGTTCGGCTTCCTGGGCTTCCTGGAAAGAGGCGGACTGGGCGCGGCCTTCGCGGAGCCAGTTGCGCAGGGCTTCGATCGTCTCGCGCTGAGAGACAGACAGGGGGACCTGACGGTTCAAGGCGTTGCGAATGTCCGCGGTGTTGAACTCTCGATTTTCGTTAAAACCCACGTACATTGCATCGATGATGGCCTGCTCGATTTCCGCGCCGACATAACCCTCCGAATTTCGCGCCAGAGGTAGAATGTCGAAATCCAGAGGGATCCGCTGGCGCTTGCGCAGGTGGACAACGAAGATTTCCTTGCGCTCTTCGAGGGAAGGCAGGTCGAGGAAAAAGATCTCGTCAAACCGGCCCTTGCGAAGCAGCTCGGGAGGCAGACTGGCGATGTCGTTGGCAGTGGCCACGACAAAGCAGGGAGCGGTCTTTTCCTGCATCCAGGTCAGGATGGTGCCAAAGACGCGGGTGCTGGTGCCGCTGTCCTGGCTGCCATGAGCGAGGGCCTTTTCCATCTCGTCAATCCAGACGATGCAGGGCGCCACGGTCTCGGCGAGGCGCAGGGCGCGGCGGGCGCGCTCCTCGGATTCGCCGACCAGGCTGCCGAAGAGTGATCCCACGTCCAGGCGCAGAAGGGGCAGGCGCCACAGACCGCCGATCATCTTGGCGGTCAGGCTTTTACCGGTACCAGGGATGCCGATGAGGGCGATCCCTTTGGGGGCGGGAAGACCGTAAGTACGAGCCTCCTGTGAAAATGCGCGCTCGCGCAGGCGGAGCCAGTCTTTGAGCATCCCAAGCCCACCCACATCGTTGGGGGTCTCGGTGACGGAATAGAATTCAAGGGCTTCGCTCTCGCGGATGATCTGTTTCTTTTCCTCGGTGACCAGGTCGATGTCGCGGTCGTCGATCATGCCATCGCTGACGATTGCCTTGGCAAAGACACGCTGCGCCTGGGAGGCAGTCAACCCCAGGGCGGCCTGGACCAGTTTTTCCCGTCCGAGGGGAGTTAGGTTGATCTTGACGCCCGAGGTCTGGGTCAGACCCTGGAGGACGCTTTCCAGCTCTACGCTCGTGGGAGGTGGGAACTCCACCACCACGGTCTCATCTTTCAGCTCATCGGGCAGTTTTCCCTGGGGGGTGGTGATCAGAATTGATTTTTTGCTGAATTTGAGGCGCTGGACGACGCTGCGCAGCTTGCGCTTGATCTGCGGGTTGGACCAGGCGTCGTGAAAATCTTTCAAGACGTAGAGAATATTCCCTTCGGCTTTTTCGATTTGTTCGAGAGCGCTCAAAGGATCGCGGGCTGCGGGGGTGGCGCCGGCGGCGTTGGTCAACCATTGAAATCCATCGGCAACGTCCCAGGTGAGGCATTTGCGCTGGCTGTCCTCGCAGACCTGGCGAATGATCTGCAGGGCTCGCTCTTCTTCAGGGGTTATTAAAACGATCAGCGTAAACCTGGCTCGTAGATAAATGTCCAGTTCTTCGTTGAATTTCATATGAATTCCTTGGTTAGAAATGATTACAGCTTTGCGAGAAGCTCAGCTTTTTTGCGCTGGAACTCTTCGGGGGTGATGATACCCTGCTGGCGAAGGGTATCCAGGCGAGCGATGAGGGCGGGGATATCTTCCTCGGCTTCCTGGCGCATCGCACGACCGCTTTCCAGCTCTTCTTTGGCGTTTAGCATCGCAGTCTTAAACCGGATCGGATCGCCGATGGTTTGGAACAGGTTGGCGCCAAGCTCGCTGGCGGTGAGGATCTCGACGTCGCCAAAATTGAACAGCCGCCCCCAGAAGGACTGCTCCATTTTGACGTCGTTCACTTTTTCGAGCGATGAATCGGTCACATTCTTGTTGATTACGCCAGAAATCTGGATCACACGGCGATTGGTGACGACATACTTCTTGTTATACCAGACCAGGAAATCGCGCAGAAAGCTGAGGATAGGGATAATCAGCAGGATTAAACCCAGGTAGGAAGGAATCGCAGGGTAGACCAGTATGAGCACAGCTACCCCGACAACGATCAAAATAGCCAGGAGCAGTTCAGCGATGACCGCCCGAAGCAGGACAAACCAGTGCTGGCGGGTTTCCAGGATCAGCTTTTCGTGTTCGCCGAGGAGGCTGTTGAGGTATTGGTCGACCATGATGACTTACTCCTTCACTTCTTGAGACTGGTTCTTACTGCCGATTTCGACTAGCTGGATCTGCAACTGGTAGCGTTTACCCTCGAGTTCGATCTTTCCGTTGGCGTAATAGCCGCGGGACCCGGTTTTAAACTCCTTGGGAGGAACTGCCAGCGTGGCCAGCGAATTGCCCTTTTCATCTTTCAGGTCAGCTAGAATTTTCATGGGATCCTCGTCTGTGTCAATTCAATTATCAGCCAGGTCCCTCAGTTCCGTTTTAAAGACGGTGACCGCCTGCCCCGAGAGTAGAACCCGATCACCTCGCATACATACTCTCACGATCCCGCCGCGGGGGGAAGCCTGGTAGGCGAGAAAATCTGTTTTTCCGCTTATCCCCTGCCAGTAGGGACCCAGGCAGCAGTGGGCCGAACCGGTTACCGGATCCTCGTTCACGCCCACTGCGGGGGCAAAAAAGCGGGAAACAAAATCAAACTCCCCTGAGGTGCAACGGGCGGTGACGATCACACCGCGGATGGGCAGCTCCCCAAGCCGGGTGATATCCGGTTGGAGATTGCGGATGGTCGCTTCGTTTTCGACCTCAACCAGGTAATCAAACTCGTTTTTACCAATGAAAATGGCTTTAACTCCCAGGGCGGCTTCCAGATCCGCGCTATGTATCACAGCTTCAACGGGTTTGGCCGGGAAATCCATCTCGATCCAGTCACCGTTGCGACGGGCGGTCAGCGGCCCACTGAGAGTGTGAAAGCAGGCCATCTCGCCAGCACTAAGATAATTCTGCTCCCAGAGGATGTGGGCCGAGGCCAGGGTCGCGTGGCCGCAGAGCTTGACTTCAGCTTTTGGGGTAAACCAGCGCAATTTAAAGCCATCTCCTACCGGTGTTAGAAAGGCTGTCTCCGAGAGGTTCATTTCCATGGCCAGGGCCTGCATCCATGCGGGTGAACGCTCCTCAGCGAGATAGGCTACCCCGGCTGGATTGCCGGCGAATGGGGAGCGGGTAAAAGCATCGACCTGGTACAACGGAATACTCATGTATTACTCTCCTGACGTTTGCATCCATTGTTTTTTAATTGTACCTAAAAACCGTCCCCGGGAATATGGTTTCCCAGGGACGGGAATAACTAGTTGCCGTTTGTACTGAATCAGTTATTCCAGAACCAGTTGTAGGCGAAGAAACCGGAGGTCTTATCCTCGAGGCGGATGGAGATCTGCCTCAATCCTTTCAGTCCTGAGGGAATATCAAAGGTCAGGGTCATCGTCTCACCCGAGCCGGAGTCGATGGATGTGACCAGGGTGCCGTTAATACCCTGTGTCCACATCTTGCCCATCTGCACATCGAACTTCTTATTCTTGGGGAAGTTTGCAGTCTTGATGGTCACCCGGGAATCCTTTTCTACGCTGACAATCGAGAAAGTGGGGATGGTCGCAGCAGGTGTGGTCGTTTTCGTGGGCGTTCTGGTGGGCGTCAAGGTCGCTCCCGGAATGCTGGTTTTGGTCGCCGTAGGAGTTACAGGCGTGGCGGTCGCCCCGCGGGTCACGTTGTTGAACCAGTTATAGCTGAAAAATCCTGTCGATTTGGATTCCAGCCGGACCGAGATCTGGCTCAATCCCTTCAGCTCAATTGGGATCGTGTAGGTAGCCCCGATGCTGCCGCCTTTGCCGGAATTGGTAGTGGTCACGAGAATGCCGTTGACTCCCCGAGTACCAATCTTGCCCATGCGGACCTCAAAGTTAACATTGGCGGGAAAATTCTGGGTCTGAATGGTGATATTGGTGTCCTTTGTCACACTGGTCACATCAAAGGTAGGGATCGTCGCCAGGGATCGAGCGTCTGCGCTCGTCGGGTGGATCAGTGAAAACCCGATCATCGCTACGGCGATGATCAAAAAGATGGATGCAGAGATAATCCTTTTCAATTTGCCCTCCTATTGTCAGATAACGATTTCATGGATTGTAATTGAAACGCAACTTCATTTATTTTATTTTCTTCCTCCTATAGGACGAGCTATTGAGCGGATTTGTTCCAGAAAAGTTCAAGGGCAGTATAATCAGGGGTTGACTCTTTTCGTTAGCGTAGGTTTTGTGCAAATAAACGCCGAATCGCAAAAAACGGCGGAAAAAATGAACTTTTCCAACTGAATAAAAGGCGGGTATGCTCAAAGCGATCCTGTTGAGAGGAAATCGCTGTGAGCCCAACCGAAGCACCCTGCCTGACCCATCATGCCCTGTTAGTCGCCTGGGGGCAGTACGCCCAAGCGATGGGCGTCATCGACGCCATCGAAGCGATCCCACTCCACCAGAAAACCATCGATCACCGTCCGCAGACCAAAGTGCTGGAATTTCTGGTGGCCATCCTGGGTGGTTTCGAGCATCTGAAAGACATCAGCCTCTCGGCCCACCCCCTCGACCGGGATCCCGCTGTGGCGCGTGCCTGGCGACAGCCGGGGTGGGCCGACCACAGCGGGGTCAGCCGGACCTTGAGCCAATTGAGCGAGGAGGAGGTACAGGCCATTGGGAAAGCCCTGGATTGCCTCACCCAACCGATGATTGACCGGGAGGCGGTGTTGGCCGCCGGGAGTGGCCGGATCGTCCTGGATGCCGATTTGTCTCCTCGCCCGGTGTCGAATACCAGCCAGACCTATCCGGATGCGGCCTTCGGGCACATGAGCGATGGGGTGGGATTGGGCTACCAGGCGGCGCTGGTCTCCCTGCGCAGTCCCACCTTTGGCCGGTTGCTTCTCTCGGTGGCCCAACATCCGGGCAGTACCGTGTCCTCCACCCAGGCCGAAGCCCTGGTCTTGGCGGCCGAAGCGCGGCTGGGGCGCCGACCCTGGCGACGCGTGGATTTGCTGGAGCAGCGCATTGCAGGGTTGTGGGCAGGGTATGAACAGCAGCAGCAGCGGGTCGCCCAGGCTGAGCAAAATCTGCTCCTGGCTCAGCAGGATTGGCGCTCCCTCGCGGCGCAACAGCGGGCAGCCCAACGCATGCTCCAGATCTTGGAGCAGACTTACCAGGAGCAGCAGCGTCCGGAGCGACCCCACAGCCACCTGGCCAAGGCCCGCCAGCAGGTGGCGATGTACGCCCGGCGACTGGGGCGCAGTGAACGGGATCAAATGGAGGCGCAGGCCTGGCTCGCCCGGCAACAGAATCGGCTGGCCGAGCAGATGGCCGTTCTGCAAGGCTTGCTCGATCGGCTCAAGCGGTTTCGGGGCGAGAATGCCGAGAATGCGGCACCCCTGCCCGTGATGGTGCGTATCGATGCAGGATTTGGCACAGCGGACAATCTGGCTTTGCTGATTGAGATGGGCTATGAGATCTACAGCCGACCGTACGGCACCTGGTTATCGGGCGAACTCCATCAGCGGGTGCAGGCAGGCGTCCGGTGGCAGCGAGTGGGCAGCAATGCAGAGATGGTGGCCTGGAAGGGAGTGTCGCTCCCCGATTTCCCCTACCCACTGGATTTGGCCCAAGAGCGGTTCTGGCAGGGTGAAGGCCGCTATCGCTATGCCGCCTTGCTGCACTTCGGTCAGGATCCGGTGACCCAGGATTTATCCGCCTGGTTTCAGGAATACAACGCCCGTCAGACGATTGAAGCGGCCAATAAAGAAGGCAAACAGGTCTTTCAAATCCGGCATCTGAAGGTGCGCGCTCGCCCAGCGCTGGAATTGCAGGAGCGCTTTACCCTATTCGCCGCCAATTTCGTCCGCTGGGCCTCGCCCTGGCTGGCCGAACAGTGTCCCCAAATTCCGGAAGGCTGGAAACAGACGGATCAGCCCCAGGTGAAGCAGCAGGTCAAAGTGGGGGCTCAGGCCGATGCCTGGGTTCGTTGGTTGGATCAGGAGGTTCTGTTGTTAACGTTCGAGGAACACAGTTTATTTGCGGGTCGCTCGCTGACGGTCAAACCGGTCCTGGCGTATCAGCCCGTTTTGCCGTTTGCAAAAAATTACTTTTTTTCATCGATTTGAGCGATTCTCGCTCTGTTTGCACAAAACTTACGTTAGAGGTTCGGTCTTGAATCGTATCTGTCAAACCTGGCGGGTGAATAGCCCTCCGCACAGTGATCCCAATTCGGGCCTGTTGCGGCCCGTGCAAATGGCGCCGCAGCCCAAAACCCTCGACCAGGCTTCGCTGGCACTGCCCTCGGGAGTGTATACGACTTTTCGCACTTACCAGCGAACGCGCGTCTTCCGGTTTGATTCTCACCTGGCTCGACTGGAAGAAAGCGCCAGGCTGGCCGGCGTCCCCATAAAGTTGAACCGCGAACGATCCCGCCAATCGGTGCGAGAAGCAGTCCGTTTGTATGGTGAAGAGGAAGCCCGCATCCGTCTGACGGTCGATCTTGAGGTTGAACCAGGCAGGCTGTTCGTATCCATAGAGCCGCTGGTCGTTCCTCCACCAGAAAGTTACCGTCTGGGAGTACGCACCATAACCCGGTGTATGCAGCGCGCCAACCCTGAGGCGAAACTCACCTCTTTTCTTACTTCAGCAGCCACTCTCCGCACCGAGCTTCCACCAGGGGTGAACGAAGTGCTGATGATCGACGGAGAGGGTCATTTTCTCGAAGGATTATCCAGTAATTTTTTTGCGGTCAATCATGATCAGCTATGGACGGCCGGCAGCGGTGTACTGAACGGGATTACTCGAAAAATTGTGCTTGAAGAGGCGGAAAATGTGGGAATCCCTGTCGTGTTATCAGCTCCCAGCATCAGGTTGCTCCAGGAATATCAAGAGGCCTTTATCACCAGTGCTTCGCGGTCAGTCCTGCCGGTGGTTCAGGTCGATGGCCGGCTGGTTGGCCCGGGTAGGCCAGGTCCGGTCAGCGAGGGTATCCGCCAGAAATATGAGTCACGTATTCTTGCCGAGGCGGAGGAAATCTGAAAATACAGTTCTATTCCAGTTCCTCGTCTGTGGCGTCTTTTTCCAAATCACCTCGTTGATAGGCCTCAAGCAATCGCTCAGCTTCCGCAACCAGAGCAATGGGCACAAGGATTTCTACCTCTCCCAGGGAGCCCACGGTGAGACCAAGGGTATGCCCGTAGCTTTCCTGATCCATCTGGGCGGGGATTCCAGCCGATTCAAGTAGCATGACGATCAGTTGAGCATCAGCCCGGCCATTTGCAGTGTAAATTGGTACAAATTCATCGCTCATTTAATCCCATTCCAATCACTGCGCAAAATTTCGGACAAATTTTATCAATAAGTATCATACTTAATGTTGGCTTAATTTTCAAGCCTGGATTGTCAAACCAGGCGGGCGACTAGGCTGGCTGTGGCTTTTTTATAGCCATCATGGGTTTCTTCCCAGCCTTCCCGGTAAGCGAGGATCTGCCAATCTGAAAAGGCTGCCCTCAGCTCGCCAGGTTGGAGCAGATAGCGCGGGTCGATGTCCTGCCTTTCCTGGTTCATATCGAGAGTCAGGGTTTCGAGAACTAGGATACCGCCTCTGCGGAGAACCCGGCGGTACTGCGGCCAGAGCGACCGTTCCAGATAATAGAAGGTCAGGATTACGTCGAAGGAATCAGCGGAAAAGGGAAGCGATTCGCTCAAGTCGGCGATCACTGCGTCCAGGCGAGGATGATCCTGCTTTGCCTGGCGGACTGCCACGCCGGAGATGTCCACCCCCGTTACCGTATATCCGCGCTCGAGCAGGAAACCCGCGTTGCCTCCCAGGCCCATGGCCAGGTCCAGTGTATTGCCGGGACCAGGGATCTGGTCTATGTTCTCGACCAGGAAAGGCCTGGGCAGGCGAAAGTTGTCAAACTTTTCGTGGACGTACCGCTTGTTCCAGCGAAAAGCATCCTCAAGCGGCATGGCCAGTTATTTCCCATAGGATGATTTCCGGAGAACAAAGGAAGCGAGCCCGGGGAGCAGCAGCTCCCTCCAATCCGATGCCACGGGTGATGTAGAGGGTCATGCCGTCGATCTGGCTACGACCGGCCTCGAAGATTTTCCCATACAGGGACCCGGTAAACAGAGCGCCGATGAGCGGCAGGCGGATCTGGCCTCCATGAGTGTGGCCGGAGAGTTGGAGATCCACACCTGCCTGGGCGGCTTCGGGCGCCAGGTCCGGGCTGTGGTAGAGCAGGATGGTTAGATTCGGCGATGAGTCGGGAATTAAAGAAAGCAGGTGGGGCCCATCTAAAAAAGGTTTGTGGGTGCAGGCTACGCCAACCAGATCGATCTTCTGTTCATCTTTTTCCAGGCTGACTCTTTTTTGGTTCAAGAGGGTGATGGGGATATCTTTTAACAGGATTGGAACCACCTCATCCAGGTCGACGGCGGGGCTGCCGGTGACAGCGAAAACTCCCATGGGAGCCGACCATTTCTGGAGTATCTCCCGAGCCATCTGCCAGGCCTGGGGGTCGCAGAGATAGGAAAGGTTTAGAAAATCCCCAGAAAAC
>Ga0335070_10004395_pt1 | contig 16484 bp, 11 predicted proteins | sample Lox_Sample_13_FD_206722 | JGI IMG/M metagenome (GOLD analysis project Ga0335070, IMG submission 206722) | Soil microbial communities from Loxahatchee National Wildlife Refuge, Florida, United States - Lox_Sample_1.3 | ecosystem: Environmental > Terrestrial > Soil > Wetlands | place: USA... | reverse complement strand
TGCGAAAAATCGCCAGAGGTCGTGATTGAGGAGATCGATATTGTGTCTGTTCCGGTGTTCGTTAAGGTTACCGTCTGTGGTGAACTGACTGTGTTCACCGTCTCGCTTGAAAATGTCAGCGTCGAATCTGACAACTGAATGGTTGCACTCTGAGTCGCAGGCTTAATGCCACTGGAAGCGCCGCCCGTGCCGCAAGAAGTCAGACTAATCAAAACGGTGACAACCAGAACCGATAAAAGATAAGAACGCCACGAAGTTATTTGCCGCATCCGCTTACCTCAGCCTGTCGCTTTGCCTATCGGCAACCGACAGTTACTTCGCTCCATGGTCGAGAATGCTCTGAGGCTGTTGAGGCAGCAACTTACGAAGGGTCGAGTTACGCAGGTAACGGTGCAAGCACTTTAGAAACGAATGGCTTCGATGGAAGCTCTCTTGGCTCGCGGTTCCTGCCTTCGCTCAGGCGATAAGTTGCTGACTCTGCTCAAAACAGAGCCGACAATGGGCCCAAGACAAAAGCGGCGCAGAAGGGCGGGATACACGAACTGCGTGCGCTTTACCAGCGCGGAAACTTTAGTGTCTATCCCGAGTAGTTGAATTGATCATACACTTCCGTCACAGCTTCCCGGATGAGAAAAACGCCCCGCACGTGATGATTTTGGTTCACGTACGGGGCGTCTCGAATTGCCGCAGAATTAGGGCGTGGGTACAGTGGCCGAAGCTTGGGTCGAGTATGCACTCTCGACCCCGTTTCCATCGACTGCGGTCACCACGTAGTAATACGTCGCACCGGCGGTTACGGCCGTGTCCACGTACGATGTGCTTGAGATCAAGGTGCCGTTCATCTTTGTGTAGCCCGAGCCAGAAACAGTTGAGCGGTAAACATTGAATCCCGCCACGCTCGCGCTTTCAGACCAGTTCACCGTGACTTGGTGCGGTGTAGCAACAGGTGTACCAGTTCCACTCAGCGCGGCCGAAAGCGTCGAGTTGGTGGCATTGCTTGAAATCGTCATCGTGCTCGAATAGCTCGTCGCTGTGCTAGGAGCGAACGCGACGTTCAGCGTCACCGATCCACCCGCCGCGACAATAGCCGGCAACGTCACACCGCTCACGGTGAACGCGGCATTTCCGGTGCTGATCGCCGAGATCGTCACGCTGGCCGAGCCAGTGTTTGTGATCGTCAGGCTCTCGCTCGTGGTCGTGCCAACCGTTGTGTTGCTGAACGCAAGGGAGGAAGCACTGGCCGAGAGCGTTCCTGTCGCAGCCACACCTGTTCCGCTGAGTGCGATCTGCTGTGTCCCGCTGGACGCGTTGTTAGCGAACGTGATGGTTCCTGTGCGCGTGCCTGCGGCAGTCGGCTTGAACGTGACTGCGATGTTGCACGATGCGCCGGCTGCCAGGGTGGAGCCGCAGCCGTTCGTAATCGCGAAGTCACTACCGCTGAGAGCGATGCTACTGATGGTGAGCGATGCCGTTCCAGTGTTCGAAACAGTGACGTTCTGCGCGACGCTCGTTGTGCCCACCGTCTGGCTCGCGAAAGTCAACGAGGCAGGCGACAAACTCACAGCGGGAAGGCCCGCCCCCGTGCCGCTCAGTGAAATTGTCTGAGGACTGCCGGTTGCGTTGTCGGCAATCGAGAGAGTTCCCGTCCGCGTGCCGGCTGCGGTCGGAGTAAATTTGATGCTGACCGAGCAGCTTGAGCCTGCGGCGAGGCTTGTGCCGCAGTTGTTGGTCTGCGAGAAATCGCCAGTGGCGGTCACTGACGTGATGCTCAAACTCGCAGTGCCCGTATTGCTCACTGTTACCGTCTGCGTGGCGCTGGTGGTGTTCAATGCCTGGCTCGCAAAAGTCACGCTGCTCGATGAAAGGCTAACGGCAGCAGTCGCTGCCTGCCCTGTTCCCGAAACGCTGATGTTCGTCGGTGTATTTGTCGCATTGCTGTTCACGGCGATCGTGCCCGTCTGTGAACCCGCAGAGGTCGGAGCAAAAGTCGCGGTCAAAGTCGTGGACTGACCTGCTGCAAGCGTCAGTGGGAACGAGATACCGCTCGCCTGGAACGCAGTGTTCGTGCTGTTTGCACCGGATAACGTTACGCTGCCCTTTCCGGTATTCGTCAGCACCGTGGAAGATGTTGTGCTCTGGCCAGTGGTCACCGTGCCGAACGACAGGGTCGAAGGCGATACGCTCAGAGTGCCTGTTACCGGGGTTGAGACAGTCGACTCATACGCACCGATGTCATAGGCTGAGCCCTGCGGACGCAGCACGCCGTCAAAGTCGGTCGCAAGCTGCACGCTCGCACCCGAGTCGATTGCTGGACTCGAAGCTTGAAGGTGGAAGTTTCCATTCGACGCGCTCACGAACTGCGGATCAGCAACGATACTGCTTGCGAATATTCCCAGCGGATTACCCGCACCGTAGAACAGGTTGTTGGTGCCAGTAACGACGCTCACATTCGAGTCTGACGAGACGTACTGTTCACCGCTCGCGAGGTAGACAATGTTGTTTCTAAAATTCGCAGCCGCTTGTGCGCGGAACGCAGCCGCGTCAGGCCCGCCCATCGCTCCGGCGTCATAAATGGTGTTGTTATAAACCTGCACCGGGGTGCTCGAACTGCCTCCGATGCCAACTGCTGCGTAACCGATGCTTGTGGCAGTGCCGCCCGGAACTGGTCCCGTTCCGGAGTGCACGATGATGTTGTTGTACACGTTCACTGCACCCTGGGAGGGGGCCACGTCGCTCAGCGAGATCGCTTCGCAGCGAGTGTTCTGAATAAGGTTGTCATGGATGTTGAAACCGTATAGCGCAGAGCCGTTTGGGTCGACACTGATCGCGTTGCAGCCACTCGTATTCAGAATCTGGTTCCAGCCCACTTCGGCCATGTTCGTACCGAGCAGCAGGATCGAGTCATAACCGGCGAGATCGGTGCTGGAGGTTAGACCGCTGTCGTGAACCTGATTGCCGAGCAGGGCGATCGACGAGCTGTTCGCTATGGCGACGCATCCACCGCGACTATGTCCGGCCGGACACGACATATTGCTGCCCGCAATGCGCACGCCCGTCACGCCATTGCTTACGACCGCAATTTGTCCTCCGCCGAGTGTCAATCCAGCAAGGACCCAGTTACTGCCGGAGATGCCGATACCGTACGTGACCGAGGTACTCGAGCCAATGGTGGCCGTGCTGTTTGGATACGCAACAATCGCCATGGGTGCTGAACTGGTTCCCGCTCGACTGAGAATGAGGGCTGCACTGTTCGACTGCGCGGTCGTCTGCGAGTACCCGTTTTCGAGATAGACAATGTCGCCCGCTTGCATGATCGCAACCGCATGGGCCACCGTCTTCCACGGCAAGCTGTAGGATCCCGATCTCAAATCTGACCCGTTCGGGGATACGAAGTAGATGTTGCCCGATCGCACCGTGAACGGCACGCTGTTGCTCGCCACGCCGGCAACGTTGACGACAATGTTTCCTGTCTTTGCGGCCGAGCCGAGTTGGAAAGTAATCGCGGAATCAGACCACGCCTGATAGCTGGCGACCCGCGCTCCGCCAACGGTTACGTACGATGAGCCCTGCGCGCTCCCGAAGCCTTTTCCGTGAATTGTTATGAATGCGCCCGCGTTGTTCTGACCGCCGGTATTGGGAGCAGAGGTTAAGTCTGAATAAAAGATCGCTGAGGGTGCGGTTTGTGCGACTGCGAATGCAGTTACAAGTATCAGCGCAAATGCACAGATCAATTTCTTCATCGGTATGCAGCTTCCCGATCGAAGACGAACGCAGTTGCTACGGACGAATTCGATCTTCAGAATCGTTCGGCATTCGCGTCCCACCACTGTTGCGATTGGTGCGCTCCGCCGCTGCAAAGACACACGTGTCCTATCCGTTCCAAGGGGTCTGAACGGCGGAGCCCGGCGGCAGATTTCGGCGGGAGTGCTATTCACTCACGGAAGTGTGAGTGCCGCTTGCGCGGCTGCCTTTACTGCTGCGGTTCGTGTGATTCTTTGCTGATTCGACACTAACAAACAGAGTTCGACAGTGCTCGTGGAAACGAGAGTAGATGGAACCCTAAGTGTTCTGGACTCGCTGAACACACGGTCAGTGTCCGGAACGTTCGCCTTACTGAGATCGACCTCAGGTGCTTGACTGATTGTGCGTGCGCTCACAAGCGCACGTGATTGGACTCAACTTGGTATTCGTGGACTTAGAGTGACCTTTAGTTTCGCTGTGCCATTCGTCTCCGCGGACGGCTTGTGTTCTCGTTCCTTCTCCGTAAAACAGCGATGAATCAGCAGATAACAGTCAGGGCTCAGCTTGATGCCAAGCACGCTCGCGGCCTCATGAGCGCGGAGGGCCAACGATGAGTCCTTATTTTCGTAGGATGACCGCCTGACCTCCGGAGCAGGGACCTAGGTGTATGTGTCACCCATGTACCAAGGTTCAATGCCGGCCACCCATGGGATGGATTATGGCTTCTCCAAAAGTGAAATTTCTTCCCATGCCGAATATGTCCGAGAGAACTTTCATGGTCGCCAATAGGCAACTAGTTTCACATTCTGCTCTGGAAACACAACTTCGGAGCGCATGACAGGGGCTGAGGCGACGCCAATTGACGGCTTTGCGCGCCGGCGCCCCTCCGTGTAAGGCGCCCAAGGATGTTTGAATGACGCACTCGCCAACCCTGCAGTTGGCAAAAGTTTTGCACACAAACAATCGAATAGCGGTCTGTTCGCCATCCATCGCCTCGAGTAGTGGATGGTTTGAGAGAGGTCTCTCCGACCATGAGAAAACTGCTTCTTCTCTCGTTTCTTGCCGCCGCCCAACTGTGCGCGCAAACGTTCGCTCCTGGGAATAACACCTCGGCAACGTCCACAACCATTACAAAAACAGCAACAACTGCTGCCAGCCCATCCGATTACTTGATCGGCAGCGAGGACGTTTTGCAGGTAAGTGTATGGAAAGAACCGGACTTCTCGGCGACCGCCGTTCCAGTCCGCGCCGATGGGAAAATCTCGTTGCCTTTATTGAACGATGTCCAGGCCGCCGGGCTGACTCCGCAGCAATTGGCCCATGATATCGCTGACCGTCTACGCCAGTATGTCGCAGAACCCCGTGTGACGGTCATTGTGACCGCCATGAACAGCCGGCGCGCCTTCGTGATGGGCCAGGTCATGCGGCAAGGCGCAGTATCGCTCGTTTCGAATATGACAGTTTTGCAGGCCATCTCCTCAGCCGGTGGCCTCGCCCAATTCGCCAACGGGAAAAAGATCTATATCTTGCGCACAAGTAACGGAAAACAGGAGCGCTTGTCCTTCAACTACAACGAAGTAATTAAGGGCACCCATGCTGAGCAGAACATTCTCCTCAAGCCGGGTGACACAGTCGTGGTTCCGTGAGGCCGCCCGTGGTCGAAGCACGTCACAACCGATCCTCCGCAATTCTGTTCCTTTTCTGTGCAATCAGCTTGGGTTCATCAGCCTTCGCGCAAGCGCCGGCGCCGTTGGCACCAATTCAGGACCAGCTACAACCCGTGATGGTTACGGAGCCGATTCAGACTCAGGTGACTCCGGATCAAAATCCCTTGACCGGCGGACAGAGAGTGGGTTTCGGGTCGTGGGGACCACGGCACAGCTTCATCGTTCCCTCCGTCCGATTCGCAGAAACCTTAGAATCCAACCCACTGTTGCTCAGCAACGCTAACGACAGCTACCGGGGGTTCAGCAGTTTCGGAGGGGATGCTCAAGCCGTGCATTACTTCGGGCGCGACACCGAGATTCGCTATGTCGGAAGCTTGCGTTACGACACCTACAACGAACTGCAAGGCTACAACAATTTCGGCAGCAGCAACGACTTCCTGATCGCAAGAGATTTTGTTTTCCGAACCTGGCAGCTCCGTTTCGAAAACGAGACGCAGTACTCCAACGGATCGAACTTCGGTGCGGCTGGCATGGAAGGAATGGGCGGCGTGGTTGGTCAGCTCTCGCAATGGTCGGGACTCTCCAATGTGCAGCTTTCATCGGCGACGGTGCGACCAGATCTTCTCCCGAGCCAGGCGATCCTTACTGGCCGAGTGGGACGCGTGGCGAACGCACTTTTGGGAGAAGCCGATATCCATTTGGACGCGCGCGACATGCTGACCGTGTCAGGATCGTACTCGCTGCTTCACTTCACCCAAGACCTTCTAATCGACACGCGCCAGACGTCTGGAATTGTGGGATTAAACCGCAACATTACGCCTCGCGATTCAATTGCGATCGAGGCCATGTATTCGCATTTTCAACTGGTGGGTCAACCGAACACAATCAACACAGCACAGTTATCGCTGCTTTATGCACGCCGCATTTCGGGAATGCTCAGCGTCGAGTTCGGCGGCGGTCCAGTGTTGCAACGCACCAATTTCCAGAATGGAGTAGCACCCAGCGCAACCGCCGCACACACCACGAACGTTGGCGGTGGTGGACGTGCGGCGCTGCACTATCGCGTGTCGCGCTTGCTTTTGATGGTTGCTGGCCAGAGGACCGTGACCGGCGGGGCGGGCGTTCTTGCTGGCGCAATGACCACCACGGGCACGGGTACGGCGACACTTACCCTCTCACGGAATTGGACGGGCGACTTACGTTTCGGCATCGCGCACAACGCGCAATTGAACTCGCCCCTCGTTTACAACACGCAGGATGCGGGCATCAGCCTCACCCGAAGACTGGGACTGAAGATGAACATGTTTGCGAGCTACGATTTCGATCGACAAACCAACAGCACAACCTGCACCGGTCCCCTCTGTCAATATGGCGGTACTCGCAACGTTTTTGGCATCGGGTTGGCGTGGAAGGGAACGCCAATGAGCCTTCAGTAATTCTGCTTCAGAACGCCTCGGCTGCGACCGACGTGCACAGTTCGATGGAATGAAACCGGTATGACGCTCTGCAAGCGGATGCAGAAGGAGCTTAGCAGACATGCTACGCAAGTCGCTAAACACCATTAACTCATGCAGTCGTCAAGTTTACCCCCGGGCTGTGGTTCGGGTCTCGGGTGGAACCTCGATTGCTCTTTACAAGATTGCATTAAGCACCGGAGTTTTGGAGTGTCGTTGTAGCTGATTACTTGATTGCTAACTCATCATCGATGGCAGTTGCCTGCTAGAGCAACAGTCGGTGAGTTGTTTGGGGAGAGAAGTCCACATGGACAAGTCTGCTGCTATGGCAGCTTCTGCGCATCCAGTCGACGCAGCTTCAGTCGATGTCGTCAAACCCAAGCCGCCCGGATTCGCCGTGATTCCTGGCGCCGGAGATCTTCGAGTCCGCCGGGCGGAGAAGAAGGCGTTTTCCGTCGGCGTAATCGGATACGGCTATTGGGGACCAAACATCGTCCGCAATTTCCAGCTACAGGATCAATCGGAAGTAGCGGTTGTATGCGATCGCCGTCCCGAGGCGCTTGCGAAAGTCGCCAGAAATTATCCGAACGTCGAAATTACGACAGACATCAATGAGGTTCTGAAATCTCCAAATGTCGACGTCGTCGCAGTTGTCACCCCGGTATGGACACATTTCGAACTCGCCAAGGCCGCCCTCGAGAATGGCAAGCACGTGTTTGTGGAGAAGCCGTTTACTGCAACTGCCGAACAGGCTGAGCAGTTGATTGAGCTGGCCGAGCGCAGGAACCTGAAGATCATGGTAGACCACACCTTTTTATTCACGGGTGCGGTCCGCAAGATGAAGCACCTGATCGATGCAGGCGAACTGGGTGAACTTTTCTACTACGACAGCACGCGCGTGAATCTCGGACTGTTCCAGCACGACGTCAACGTGGTGTGGGATTTGGCGCCGCACGATCTCTCGATTATGGATTACCTGCTCCCGGGATCACCGCAAGCGATTGTCGCAACCGGTCAGAAGCATGTAAACGGCGTGGAAGACATCGCCTTCCTCACCGTCTACTACCCGAATAAGCTGATCGCCCACATCAACGTGAACTGGCTTTCTCCCGTGAAGGTCCGCACTACCATGGTTGGTGGCGGCAAGAAAATGTTGATGTGGAACGACCTGGAATCTGACGAGAAGATCAAGGTTTATGATCGCGGCGTTCAAATGAACGCACAAACTCGAGAAGGAGTTTACGACCTGCTCGTCAGCTATCGCTCGGGAGATATGTGGGCTCCGCAGATTGAAAGCACGGAAGCGTTGAAGCTCGAACTCGGATATTTCACTCAGTGCATCATGGACAACAAGCAGCCGATCAATGATGGTCAAGCAGGTCTGCGCATCGTGAAGATGTTGCAGGCAACAGATGAATCACTTCGCCACCATGGAGACCAGATCAGGCTATGACAGAGTTCGTGAGCATTGCTCCGGACGTCAAACTAGGCTCAGGGGTCCGGCTTTCCAAGTTCATCAACCTTTACGGATGCACCATTGGCGACGATACGAAGATCGGCGCCTTCGTTGAGATCCAAAAAAATGCAAACGTCGGCGCGAGATGCAAAATCTCAAGCCACACGTTTATCTGCGAAGGCGTGACGATTGAAGACGAAGTTTTCGTCGGTCACAGCGTCACGTTCATCAATGATTCCTATCCCAGAGCAACAGCAGGCGGCCAGCTTCAGACCGAACAGGATTGGAGCGTCGAGCCGACGGTCGTCAAGCGCGGAGCGAGTATTGGGTCAGGCTCTACGATTCTCTCCAAAGTGACGATCGGTGAATGTGCCATTGTTGGCGCGGGTAGCGTTGTGACTCGCGATGTTCCTGCGCACGGCATTGTTGCGGGGAATCCCGCCAAATTGCTGCGTTACACAGAAAAGGCCGCTTCGAAATGAACCATTCGATTCCGTTTCTGGATCTGGTAACACCTCACGTTGAACTCGAGCAGGATTTAATTGAAGTTGTTCGCACTGCTTTGAAAACGGCCGGTTTCATCGGCGGCAAGATGCTTCAGGACTTTGAAGCGCACTTTGCCGAATACGTCGGCGTGAATGAGTGCATTGGTGTCGCCTCGGGAACAGATGCTCTTCTATTCGCATTGATTGCCGGCGGTGTGCAACCGGGAGACACAGTTCTCACCGTGGCGAACACGTTCATTGCAACGGCAGAAGCGATCACGCAGGCAGGGGCAACTCCTGAGTTCATCGAAATCGATGAGCGGACTTACAACATGAGTCCGGCGCACCTTCGCGTCTACCTGGAGAGCTGTGAAGTTGACCCCCGCTCCGGTCTTCGTCTCGGCAGACGCACGAAGACACCAATCACCACGTTGCTGCCGGTACATCTCTACGGCCAGATGGCAGACATGGATGCTCTCTCTGCGATCGCGGAAGAGTACGGGCTGATGCTTTTCGAAGACGCCTGCCAGGCGCACGGCGCCATGTATTATTCCGAGCGCAAAAGTCAATGGACCACCGCAGGATCAACCGGCCTGGCCGCTGCGTTCAGCTTCTATCCCGGAAAGAATCTTGGAGCCTGCGGTGAGGCTGGCGCGGTCACGACCAACGACTCGGAACTGGCGAAGAAGATCCGTATGCTCCGCGACCATGGTCAAGCCGCAAAGTACTATCACGATGTGGTTGGTTACAACGGACGCCTCGATTCCATCCAGGCCGGTTTCCTCGACATCAAACTGCGCCATCTTCCGAGATGGACGGAACAGCGCCGGGCAGCCGCTGCGCGTTACGACCAGCTTCTGGCTGACGTAGCCAACATCATCACGCCCTTCGTTCCGGCAAACTCAAAGCCTGTCTACCACCTTTATGCCGTCCGGGTGCAAAACCGCGAGCAAGTGCAGAAGCAACTAATTGGAGCAGGCATTGCCACTGGCATTCATTACCCCGTCCCCGTGCATCTCCAGAACGCATACCAGTCCTTGGGTTACAAAGCTGGAGATCTTCCTTTCACCGAGCAGGTTTCCAGGGAAACCCTGTCGCTCCCCATGTATCCCAACCTCACCGTGGAAGAGCAAGAATTCATTGCGCATTCAATTGCGCAAGCAACCCAGTCAGAGGCAGCAAAGCTCATAGTCTCTGCCGGTTAGAGGGCTGGCAGAAGGAGTAGTTTCCCTCCGATAAGTACATTCTTTTCAGATCGTTTCGCACGTTTGCACTTTTTGGGTTACGGGAGTGTGACGTACGTTTTGAGGAAAGTTGTTGCTTTTTGAGGAACTCTCGGCTATGTTTTGCGGGAATCTGGTCCCTCCCCCTCGTTGTCCGCTAGTGTACTTGTCAGTGCTTTTTCTTGATCGCACATGTGCGATCCGGAGTCTTTCACTAATGCTTCTAGCTCGGTGCAAGTCTCAATCGGCGCGTTCTGTAATGAGGAAGGGTGATGTCCACGAAACCGTCTGTTATGTTTCGCGATTCACAATTGGTGACCCAGAAGCCCGCAGCATTAGATAGCGGGCAGTTGTTGATAACTGGGTGTGAGCCTGCGGTAATTGGGTATTTGAGAGACACATTCGTAAGAGAAGGTTTACAGGTCACTGCCTTACCGGAGGAGCAGGCTGTCCTCCGTGTCCGGCAGGGCTTCACTCCCGATGTGATTCTCCTGCAGGTGATCGGTCGAGATGCTCTTGGCGCGCTCAGCGCGCTTAGAGAGTCACGTCCTAATATCCCAATTATCGTCGTCGCAAGTTTCCACGACGCACCATTCGTGGTAAAGGCGATGAAATTGGGCGCAACAGACTGCATTCGGCTGCCATTCGATCTCGAAGGATTGAAGGCATCAGTGCGCCGCATGCTCTCGCTGGTGGACTGCGTGGCCGAAGATGACGTTACGCACGAGACGCCCTTGTGCGAGAACACGTCATTCGTGTGCGCAAGCAAGCGCATGGGCGAGATCCGCGGCCAGTGCTCCATCCTGGCTCGGGTCGATCTGCCTGTCCTGATTCTGGGAGAGAGTGGTACCGGGAAAGAAATCATCGCGCAGTACATCCACAAGATGTCACCGCGCGCGCACCGCACCTTCCTGAAGGTCAATTGCGCGGCCATGCCCGCTGACCTGCTGGAAAGCGAACTGTTCGGCTACGAGCAGGGTGCGTTTACGGGCGCCGTGAAGGCCAAGCCCGGCAAGTTCGAAATCTGCAACATGGGCACAATTCTGCTCGACGAGATCGGCGAAATGCCAGCACCGTTGCAGTCGAAACTTCTGCAGGTATTGCAGGACGGAACGTTTTCACGCCTTGGCGGACGCACATCAATTAAGGTGGACGTTCGAGTGATCGCGGCCACCAATATCAACATGAACGCAGCCATCGCTGCCAAGAGCTTCCGAGAGGATTTGTACTACCGCCTGAACGGTTTCTCCATCCAGATGCCGCCGCTGCGCGAACGCAAGGAAGAAATCCCGATCATGATTCGGCATTTCATGCGCAAGTTGTCGGGCAAGTATGCGCGTCAACCCGTCACCATGTCGGAGACGTTGTTCCGCGCCTGTATGGAACACGACTGGCCCGGCAACCTGCGCGAGCTCGAGAACTTCATCAAGCGCTTCCTCGTCATGGGAGATGAGCAGTTGATGCTGGTGGGCTTGCGTAACGCTCGCGGCAATCGCTCGTTTGCTGCCACACAAGCGTCGCCCGGTTTAGAGAACGGCGGGGGCTTGAAGCAGGTTGCACGCAGTGCAATGGGCGAAGCCGAAATGGAAGCCATGCGCGAAGTGCTCGACCGTAACAACTGGAATCGCAAGCAGGCGGCCGTTGAACTGCAAATCAGTTACAAGGCATTGCTCTACAAAATTCGCCAGTACGGACTGGTACCAGCTCCGAAACGCGCTGTTGCCGGATACTAGAGGACGATGGTTCCCTCGGCTGAATTACAACTAGTCACCACCAAGCATAAGGCTGTTATCACTCGCAGAGATAGCTCGGTCATCAAAGGCTATCTTTGCAGTGATGAGCCCTGCAGACTTGCAGAGCTTGCAAACGGCAGCACTATCGACCTTCACGAGCAACTGCACCTCAAATTCGAGACCCAGAATGGCACTCCCGTCGATCTGCCATGGACTGAGATCAAGGCCGTTTTTTTCGTCTCTGATTTTATAGGCAGTTCCGAACGCGACCCCGTTCTCTTCTACACGCGTGGGCCGGAGGTCGGTGACGTTTGGGTCGAAGTCACGTTTCACGATGGAGAAGTTGTAGAAGGGTACGTGAGCAACGGTCTTCATCATCTGATCGCAAACGGGTTCTTTCTGAGGCCGACCGACCCCGGTGGCAACAACCTTCTTGTGTACGTCAATAAGAGCTCTCTGAAGGGATATCGGGTGCTGGGCGTTCTCACCACGGAAAAGTAGTAGTCAGAGTCCCGGGCAGGAACTCGTATTTCTGAATCGACGCGACAGCTGTGCTTCCGAACTCGCCCTCCGTCGAGACGCGCAGAATCCTACCTTTGCACCTCATACGCATGGTGTCGCAAAGCGTGATCTCGGGAGGCAGCGACAGCACGAACTCCAAGTCGCTGTTCTGCTCAATGCGGCGGGAAACTACAAATTTCACGCCCCCTGCGCTGACGTTCTTGGTGGAACCGACCACCGGCACCTCGCTGCCCTCAAAGAAAATCTCGATCGGCAACTCCATATCTATGCGGCGATACTTGCGACGCTCGTTGGGGGGCCTATCGTCCGAAACGTCACCTGCTGCTATAAAGAGCATATTCGTTTCAAGTCGCTTACTGAGGGCCGCGCAAGTCGTTGCAGACCCGGGTAAAGCAGAGTTCCTCAATCGAATGGTCCAGCCCACCACCCGCACTCGGCTTCACGTCTTCCGAGTCTCACAATTTCCAGTAAATACGCGCGTTTGCCTCAATTGCTAATTTTCTGGTCCGGCGAAAACTGCACGATTGTCGAGGAGCAACCACCCCATTTGTGCACGTCCAATGCCGTGGGGTTCACAAAGTAGTATTCAACGCCCAGTCGCAGCCGCTCCAAGGCGATGCTCAGTTTCAGCCAAGCTTCTGAAATGCGCAAGGGCCAGTTGAGTAACTGGCCCTTGTGGCTCTGGTGTCAGATTGGTTAACTCTTTTGCCGCCTATTCCCCCGTCATGATGAACAGAGGCTTCATCTCAAAGCTCTTGTAGTGCGGACGCAGGCGTTCGGTGTTGTACAGCTCTTTCACGTTCACAAGTTTCTTCGACGCCGTCACCTGGTCGATAGGCACGTTGTCGTAGCGCCCATTTTTCAGAACCACGAGACGACCGTGAATCTTGTTGAGAATGAGGTCGAGCGCGAGATTGCCGTACGCCATCGGCACGATTGAATCAATGGCATCCGGATCGCCTCCGCGAACGAGGTACCCAAGCTTCTGGTTGATGACATCGATCGATTTGCCGTTGTTGAACTTCGGCGAGAGCCGCTTCAACTCGGCGCTGACAAGGTCTCCGATGCCGCCCAGCTTCTTGTGTCCGAACGCGTCAGTGCTCTGATCCGTGAAAACCATCTCCCCGCCTTCGAACATTGCGCCTTCGCTCACCAGCACCACCGAGTAGCGGCTTGGATTTTTGTTGCGATCCGCGACGAGCAGTTCGGTCAGTCGCTCCATGTTGAACTTGTGTTCAGGAATTACGCATCGGTTCGCGGCGCCGGCCATTGTCGGCAGCATCGCGGTAAAACCTGCGTAGCGTCCGAAAACCTCCAGCACGAGGAAGCGCTCGTGCGATCCGGCCGAAGTGCGCAGGTTGTTCGCGATCTGAATGGTACGCGTGACGCACGTGCTGAAGCCGATGCAATAATCCGTGCCGGGCACATCGTTGTCCATCGTCTTGGGGATGGCGACCACCTTAACGCCTTCCTGGTAGAGGCGCACGCCATAGCTCAGCGTGTCATCACCGCCGATGGGAATGAGGTAATCGATGCCGAAGAATTCGAGGTTCTTCAGAACCTCGGGCGTGAGGTCGTTCACTTCGTCTTTGTAAGTGGATTTCAGGTGGTCGGGAACGCTGTCCTTCTTCACCTTGCTGGGATTAGTTCGCGAAGAGTGCAGGAAGGTGCCACCGGTACGTCCCGCGCGGTTCACCATCTCTTCTGTCAAGCATCGGAAGTTGTCACTGTTGTCGTAGCCTTTATCGCGAACAGGGTCAACCAACCCTGCCCAACCACGCCGTATGCCGACAACCTTGTAGCCCTCGCGTAACGCACGAAACGTCACGGAACGAATCGCCGGATTCAAGCCCGGCACATCACCACCACCAGTAAGAATGCCGATTACACCCTTCGTCGTAGCCATGATCCCTTGCCTCTTCGAGATGAGGTTTGATTAAGCCTTTCAGTATGCCATCCGGACGCCCTCTTGCGTAGTGCTGAGCACAGCGCACTGTGATTGCGTGCGCAATATCGCCTGTTTCCCTTTTCAAGCAGGGGTCCCGTCCGAGTCCGCTTTTGGCTTGAGTGGGAGTGTGTCTTCGCTTCGGGATCAGGTTGTTCGCTGCAACAGGCACGCCGCGCCCCTTTTCGGCCCTGCGCGCATTTGTTATATTGAGTAGGACAACTTGCGTGGCGCTATCGTCTAGGGGTTAGGACGTGAGATTCTCAATCTTAAAACCCGGGTTCGATTCCCGGTAGCGCTACCAGAACTTCTTCCAGAGCCATCCAAAGACATCCAACAAAGTTCGCAACTTACACTAAATAAACACAACTATGCCTGATGCGCGTCTATCAAGGTGCAACTCTGTCCGTTGACAGCCGGGGGCAACTGGGGGCAACATTGGGGGCAACTGAGTTCTTCGGTTCCCGGAGTTGCCCCCATGCCCCTGACCGACGTCGCGATCCGCAGCGCCAAACCAACCGCGAAAGCTTTCAAGCTTTATGACAGTGGTGGGCTCTATCTGGAGATTTCCCCTGCTGGCGGGAAATGGTGGCGCCTGAAATTTCGGTTCAACGGAAAGGAAAATCGAATATCCCTTGGCGTGTATCCCGATGTGAGGCTGAGCAACGCTCGTGAACGTCGGGATGAAGCACGAAAACAGTTGGCTAGCGGAGTCGATCCAAGCCAAGATCGCAAAGCGCAGAAAGCCGCCCAAGCAGACCGTCTTGCAAACAGTTTTGAGCAGGTAGCGCGGGAGTGGTTCAGTAAGTTCTCCCCGAGCTGGGCACCGGCTCACGCCGCAAGAAAGATTCGTCTTTTCGAGCGCGACATCTTTCCCTGGATTGGAGATCGGCCGATCGCCGAAATTACAGCACCTGAATTACTCGCCGTGCTGCGCCGAATCGAGAAGAGGGGCGTACGTGAAACTGAACGCCGCGCGAAGGTCTCCTGTGGGCAGGTATTTCGCTATGCTGTCGCTTCGGGCCGTGCTGAGCGTGATCCGTCGGGCGATCTTCGGGGTGCTCTGCCTCCAGTGAATACCGAACACTTCGCCGCGATTACGGAACCAGAGAAGCTGGGGGCGATTCTGAGGGCGCTGGATGCTTACGAGGGAACGCTGCCAGTGCGCTGCGCCATGCGCCTCATGCCCATGCTTTTTGTGCGGCCCGGTGAACTGCGTACGGCTGAATGGGCGCAAATTGACCTCGAAGCAGCCGAGTGGCGCTACCAAGTGACAAAGACGAAAAGAGACCATATTGTGCCGCTGTCAAAACAAGCGGTGAAACTCCTGCGCGAAGTACTCCCAATCACTGGGCGGGGCAGGTACGTCTTTCCAAGCGCACGGAGCAACACGCGGCCGATGAGCGATAACGCAATTCTTGCTGCCATGCGAACGATGGGCATTTCCAAGGATGTCACGACGGGGCACGGCTTCCGTGCAACTGCCCGAACGATTCTCGATGAAGTGCTCGGTGTCAGGGTCGACTTGATAGAACATCAGTTGGCACACGCCGTAAAAGATCCAAACGGGAGAGCGTACAACCGGACAGCGTTCCTGCCTGAACGCCGAAAGATGATGCAGACCTGGGCCGACTATCTTGACAAACTGAAGGGCGCAAAAGCGTCGACCTGTTCGAGTCGTGGACAAGCCAAGGGGAATAGCCCTGGGGGGCCGAGTACAGTGAAAAGGCAGTCTAAGCCGCGCGGTCAGACGGCGCAGTCCGCAGGCTAGGACGAGACGCGAGGACACGGTCGCGCGCCCAAGTTAAGATCTCTTCTTCGACCCATCCCACTGCCCTGCCGCCAAGCCTGACAGGGGGCGGAAAATGCCCGGTCTTGATCTGCAGATAGATGGATGACCGTGAGAGTCCGGTCAATCGTTTTACTTCCGGAAGACGTAAGAACGGCATGGCATTTTCTCCCTTCATCTCCTGCCCGAAATCTGTGCAGCCTGCGCCTTCACCTGACTTTGGCGTGAACACGCGTCGGTGTCTAGTGAATTCCGTGCAGCGCGTTATGCACTGCGGGAATAGCGGCCGCTTCACCACAATTTGCGCAACTTTGGTTTTCAGAGCTGCATCGAAAAATAAATCGCAGCGTTTACCCCCGAAACGCTGAACTGGTGTTGCCGCCCTATTCAGGTCTCATCTTTCCCGGAGGATTGCAATGGTGATACCAGACATTCGCTTGCTTCAAGCTGCGAACGTATTGGCGGAAGA
>Ga0335070_10004394_pt1 | contig 16484 bp, 10 predicted proteins | sample Lox_Sample_13_FD_206722 | JGI IMG/M metagenome (GOLD analysis project Ga0335070, IMG submission 206722) | Soil microbial communities from Loxahatchee National Wildlife Refuge, Florida, United States - Lox_Sample_1.3 | ecosystem: Environmental > Terrestrial > Soil > Wetlands | place: USA... | reverse complement strand
ACGGGGCGTCCTGATCGTGAACACGGCGCGCGGCGCGCTGATCGACGACGCGGCGCTGGTGAAGGCCCTCCAGGACGGCCACGTCGCCGGCGCGGCGCTCGACGTCTACGACCCCGAGCCGCTCCCCGCCGACTCGGTGCTCCGCGGGGCGCCGAACCTCCTGCTCTCGCCGCACCTGGCGGCCTCGGCGAAGGAAGCCCAGACGCGCGTGGCGCTCGAGATCGGCGAGGCGGTCAAGGGGTATCTGCTGAAGGGCGATCTCTCGGCAGCGGTGAACCGGAAGGCGTTGGGCTAGCCGCAAGCCAAGCCGAAAGCCGTAAGCGACGGGCGGGGCCGCGAGGTGCCCGCCCGTTCGCGTCCTGGGCGCTGCGTCGCGGGTGGACGGCGGCCTCGGGTGCGCGCACGGGGCTTCGTCGCGGGGCCGTCGAGGGCGGGGCCCTCCGGCCGCTCGCTGCGCTCGGAGAGTCGGGCCCCGTCCCCGCCGACCCCGCTCCTCGCACCCTCCGGGCGCAGCGCGCCGGCCGTCGCCCGGCGTCCCGCCGCTCCTCGTGCCCGCGCTCAGTCCGCCCGTCCGGGCGTCCGATCGTCCGCCGGTAAGCGGTGCGTCGGTCCCTCGGTGCGTCGGTCTACCGCCGCCGCTATCTTAGCAAGCTATGCCCGAGCCGCACGTCGCCTACGATCCCCAGGCCGTAGAAGAAAAGTGGCAGCGGCGCTGGGAGGAGCGCGGCACCCACCGCGTGGACCTCGCCCGCGCCGAGCGCCCCTTCTACAACCTGATGATGTTCCCCTACCCCTCGGCCGAGGGGCTGCACGTCGGGAACCTGTACGCCTTCACCGGCGCGGACATCTTCGGGCGCTTCCAGCGGCTCCGGGGGCACGACGTCTTCGAGCCCCTCGGCTTCGACGCCTTCGGCATCCATTCCGAGAACTACGCCCTCAAGGTCGGCGTCCACCCGGCGAACCTCATCCCGCGCAACATCGCGACGTTCCGGCGGCAGCTGAAGCGCGCGGGCCTCATGGTGGACTGGCGCTACGAGGTCCAGACCACCGACCCCGCCTACTACAAGTGGACGCAGTGGGTCTTCCTGCAGCTGCTCAAGGGCGGCCTCGCGGTCAAGAAGCGCGCGGCGGTGAACTGGTGCCCCGCGTGCAAGACGGTGCTCGCCAACGAGCAGGTCATCGGCGGATACTGCGAGCGGCATCCCGACGTGAAGGTCGAGCAGCGCACCCTCGACCAGTGGTTCTTCACCATCACGAAGTACGCGGCGCCGCTCCTCGAGCACCTCGCGACGCTCGATTGGTCGTACTCGACCCGCACCCTCCAGACCAACTGGATCGGCCGCTCCGAGGGGGCGGAGCTGATGTTCGTCACGCCCGACGGTCACCGCATCACCGTCTTCACCACCCGGCCCGACACGCTGTTCGGGGCGACGTACGTCGTCCTCGCCCCCGAGCACCCGCTGGTGGACGCCCTCGCTACCGCCGAGTGCCGCGCCGACGTGTCGGCGTACCGGCGCAAGGTCGCGGCCATCGACATCGTGACGCGGCGCGTGGGCGAGAAGGAGAAGACCGGCGTCTTCACGGGCGCGTACGCGCGGAACCCCGCCACCGGCGCGGCCATCCCCATCTGGATCGCCGACTACGTGCTGATGGAGTACGGCACCGGCGCCATCATGGCGGTGCCGGGCCACGACGAGCGCGACTTCGACTTCGCCACCAAGTTCCGGCTCCCCATCGTCCGCGTCATCGCCGCGACGGGGCAGGACCCGCAGGCGCCGATGGAGCGCGCCGAGCCCGACGTCGAGGGCGGCCGCCTCGTGAACAGCCCCGGCTTCAACGGCCGTCCGTGGGAGGAGGCGAAGCGCGCCATCACCCGGATGCTCGAGGAGAAGGGCCTCGGCAAGGCGGTCGTGAACTACCGCCTGCACGACTGGTGCATCTCGCGGCAACGGTACTGGGGTCCGCCGATCCCGGTCATCTACTGTGACGACTGCGGGACCGTGCCGGTGCCGGAGCAGGACCTCCCGGTCCGCCTCCCCACGCTCGACGACTACCGCCCCGACGACAGCGGCGTCTCGCCCCTGGCGCGCAACGAGGCGTGGTACCGGGTGCCGTGCCCGAAGTGCGGGAAGCCCGCGCGGCGCGAGACCGACGTCTCGGACACGTTCCTCGACTCGGCGTGGTACTTCCTCCGCTACCCGTCCGCCGACCGCGCCGACGTGCCGTTCGACCCGGCGCTCACGAAGAAGTGGCTGCCGGTGACGTCGTACATCGGCGGGAACGAGCACGCCGTCCTCCACCTGATGTACTCGCGCTTCATCACGATGGCCCTCAAGGACCTCGGCCACCTCGCCTTCGACGAGCCGTTCCCGCGCTTCCGCGCCCACGGGATGATCGTGAAGGACGGCGCGAAGATGTCGAAGTCGCGCGGCAACGTGGTCGTCCCCGACCAGTACTTCGAGCAGTGGGGCGCCGACGCGTTCCGGATGTACCTGATGTTCCTCGGGCCGTACCAGGAGGGGGGCGACTTCCGCGACGCCGGGATCGTGGGGATCCGGCGGTTCCTCGACAAGGTCTGGGGGCTGGTGGAGAAGAGCCGTACGGGCGCACGGGCGTACGGGCGTGCGGAAGGGAGCGCGAGCCCCGACGAGCTGCTCCGGCACCTCCACCGCACCGTCCAGCGCGTCACCGAGGACACCGAGGCGCTCGCGTACAACACCGCCATCGCGGCGATGATGGAGTACGTGAACGCCCTGCAGAAGGGCGAGCCCTCGCGCGAGCTGCTCGAGCCGCTGGCGGTGCTCCTCGCGCCGTACGCGCCACACTTCGCCGAGGAGTGCTGGGAGCGTTTCGGGCACGCGACGTCGGTCCTGGACGCGGACTGGCCCGCCTGGGACCCGGCGCTCGCCGTGGTCGAGCAGGTGGAGCTGGTCGTTCAGGTGAACGGGAAGGTGCGCTCGCGCGTGGCGATGCCGCGCGGCACCTCCGAGGCCGACGCCGTGGCCGCCGCGCAGCGGGAGTCCGCGGTGGCGAAGTTCACCGAGGGGAAGACGCCGAAGAAGATCGTCTTCGTCCCCGACCGGCTGGTGAACATCGTCCTCTAGGCGGCACCGGAGAGCGCGCCGCCGCGCCGGAATCGGCTCTCACGCGGCGACGGCCAGCTGGTCGTCGCCGCATCGCATCCGGCCCTGCCATCCACGGCCTCCCGCTCCACGCCACGGCGAATCCCTATCGCTGCTCTCGTGATTGTGGTGGACTCCGCTGGCGAAACACCCTCCGCGGGCAAATCGTAGGTGCGGCAGACTCGCACCCACTTCACCGTCCTCACCGTCCTGGACGGGCGCCGCGTCAGGCGCCGAGAGGGGCCTACGATGGAAGGGCAACAGCTTCCCCGCAGGGAGTTCCTCGCGACGCTCGCGGCCGCGTTCCCCGTGGCCGCCTGGGACTGGAACGCGTTCCCGCGCGCTCGCGCGCGCTCGCGGGGCCCGGGCGACTACGACGTCATCGTGATCGGCTCCGGCCTCGGCGGGCTGTCCTGCGCGGCCGCGTTCGCGCGCCAGGGGTTCCGGCCGCTCGTGCTCGAGCAGCACGACAAGCCCGGCGGGTTCGCCACGGCGTTTGCACGGCCCGGCGGGTTCGTGTTCGACGTCTCGCTCCACTCCACGACCGTGGGCTCCCGGGACGGCGCCTACAACCTCATCCCCGGCTTCCCCGAGATCACCGAGGTGGAGTTCGTCCCCCACCCGAACCTGTTCCGGGCGATCTACCCGGACCACGACATCCGCGTGGCGCAGCGGGACCCGGCCGCCTACGTGGCCCAGCTGACCGGCCTGTTCCCCGACGAGCGCGAGGGGATCGCGGGGCTGTTCGACGACATGACCGGGCTCACGTCCGAGGTCGGCCGGCTGTCGGGCGCCGGCGGCCGCGTGGACATGAGCCGCTTCGCCGTCGACTACCCGCACCTCGTGCGGTTCAACGGGAAGACGTGGGGCGAGATGGTGGATGCGCACCTCCGGGACCCGCGCCTCAAGGCGATCGTCTCGGGGCAGTGGGGCTACTACGGGCTCCCGCCCTCGCGGCTCTCGTGCTTCTACTACGCCATCCCGTTCACGGCGTACCTCTCCGGCGGGGGCTTCTACCCGCGCGGGCGATCGCAGAGCATCAGCTCGGCGCTGGCCCGCTTCATCGTCGCGCACGGCGGGACGGTCCAGCTGAACACGAAGGTGGACCGGATCCTCCTCCAGGGCGGCGCGGCCGTCGGCGCGGCCGCGGACGGGACGGAGTACCATGCCCGCGCGGTCGTCTCGAACGCCGACCCGTTCGCGACGTTCCAGCGCATGGTCCCCGACCAGACGGCGCTGGCGGAGTACGAGGCGGCGTGGCAGCGCTACGGCGTGAGCCTCTCGTGCCTGCAGGTCTTCCTCGGCCTGAAGGAGGACCTCGTGGGGCGGCTCGGCATCACCGACTCCGAGGTCTTCATCAGCCCCGACTACGATCCGGAGGCGGGCTACGCGCGCGCGCTCGCGGGCGAGGTCGAGCAGGGCGGCGCGGGCGTGATGCTGTACGACGCCCTCTACCGAGGCTACTCGCCGCCCGGGAAGAACACCGTCAACATCCTCACGCTGCAGGGCTACGGGCCGTGGGAGCGGTTCGAGGCGGACTACTTCGCCGGCCGGAAGGGCGCGTACGACCGCGAGAAGCAGCGGATGGCGCGCGTCCTCGTCCGCCAGGTCGAGGAGAAGCTGCTGCCCGGCCTCTCGCGCGCGATCGAGGTGATGGAGATCGGCACGCCGCTCACCAACGTGCGTTACACCGGCCACCGGCGGGGAGCGATCTACGGCTGGGACCAGACCGTGAACAACTCCGGCTCGACGCGCGTCGGCCACGCGACGCCGATCCGGAACCTCTACCTCGCCGGCGCCTGGTCGCGCCCCGGCCACGGCTACGGCGCGGTCATCCCCAGCGGCCTGGAGTGCTTCGCGGAGATCGTGCGGAGCTGGTGAGGCGGTCCCTCCGGGGACCCGTTCGGCATCGGGCGCCGCGCCGCGAGGTGTGGCGCCCAATTGCTAACATATTACTCGCCAATGACTTGCGGTGGTTGGTGCGGGATGCCGCGCGTCCGGGGGTCGGCGCGTGCCGTTCCCTCCTCACGCCTCACACCTCACCGTCTCACCCCCTCACCTCCTCTCCGGCTTCCCGGCTTTCCCGCAACCCTTTCGGCCGCCACCGCATCCTCCTAACGTGACCGTCATGACGGACACGATCCCTCTGGCCGAGGCACAGAGCCTCGTGGCCCGGGCCCGAGCCGGGGACTACGGCGCGCTGGAGCACGTGTTCCGCGCGTACGAGCGGTCGGTCTACACCCTGGCGCGGCGGCTGACGAAGACGCCGGAGGACGCCGAGGACGTGCTCCAGGAGACGTTCCTGGAGGTGTGCCGGTCGCTGGGGAAGTGGCGGGGTGAGGGGAGCCTGTGGGGGTGGATCCGGCAGGTGGCGGCGAGCAAGGCGCTGATGCGCTACCGCCGCGAGAAGCTCCGGGCCACCGAGGTGCTGGACGACGACGTGGCGGAGCGCCTGAGCGACGACGTGCCGCTGCGGATGGACCTCGAGGCGGCGCTGGCACGGTTGCCGGAGCGGAGTCGCACGGTGGTGTGGCTGCACGACGTGGAAGGGATGACGCACGAGGAGATCGCCGAGCTGATGGGGATGACGACGAGTTTCTCGAAGTCGCAGCTCGCCCGGGCGCACCAGAAGCTGCGGGCCTGGCTCGGCGGGGCAGAGGAAGGAGCAGGGCGATGAACGCAGAGCGGCACGGCACGACCGAGGAGTTGCTGGCCGTGCGGGACGGCGAAGGCAGCGGGTGGGCGAAGGCCCACGTGGAGGCTTGCGCGGCGTGCGCGGCGGAGCTGTACCGGCTGGAGCAGGTCCGCGCGCAGCTCCGGGCGCTGCCCTCCTTCGCGCCGCCGCGGGACCGGTGGGCGGTGGTGGCGGAGCGGGCGCGACGGGAGCGGCGGCAGAGGCGGTGGTCGGCGGTGACGGGGCTCGCGGCGGCGGCGGCGATCGGAGGGCTGCTGCTGGTGGCGGTGCAGGGGACGGACCCGCGGCAGCTGCAGGCGGAGACGACGCTCCGCTCGGCGATGGAGCGGTCACAGGCGATGGAGCAGGTGCTGAAGGGCGTGGACCCCGACGCGCGGGCCCTCGACGCCCAGGCGGGCGCCGCGGTGTTGGCGCTGCAGCGGCAGCTGGAGGCGATCGACACGCGGCTGGGCGATCCGGCGCGGTGGGACAACGACCCCGCGCGGCAGGCGCAGCTGTGGAACGAGCGGGCTGGCATCCTCTCGGCGCTCGTGGACGTGCACACGACGCACGTGGCGTACGCCGGACTCTAACGCGAAGGAGTGGAGACGATGGGACGGCAAAGTCTGAAGATCGCGGCAGTCACCCTGACCGTGCTGTCCGCGGTGGCCGTCGCCGCGGCGGCGCAGGACCAGCCGCCCCGGCCCGACCGGCCGCCGCGGGAAGGTGACCGGGCGTTCAGCTTCTCGTTCGGGCCGGGCGAGCTGGGGATGATGATCCAGCGGCGCGGGCGCCTCGGGATCCTCGTGGACCTCACGCCCGATCCGGCGCGCGACTCGGTCGGCGCCCGGGTGGCGGGCGTGACCCCGGCCGGGCCCGCCGACCGCGCGAACGTCCGCACCGGCGACATCGTGGTGCGCATCAACGGGACCCGCCTCGCGGCGGCGGCCGGGCGCGGGGAGGGCCAGGACGACCAGTCCCGGCCCGGGCTGCGGCTCATCGAGATCGCCTCGCGGCTCGACGAGGGCGATACCGTGCGACTGGAGTTGCGGCGCGACAACCGGCCGGTGACCGTGACGTTCCAGGCGGGGGAGTCCGACGCCGACGTGATGGTCCAGCGGTTCCGCGACGCGATGCCCGGCTGGGGCGTCGAGATCCCGAAGATCCAGATGACGCCGTCCGAGGAGGGCGGCGCACAGCGGATGATGATCCGCATCGGCGGCCCGCTCGCCGAGCTCGAGCTGGTGAAGGTGAACGCCGGCCTGGCGGAGTACTTCGGGACCGCGGAGGGAATCCTGGTGGTCGACGCGCCCGATTCCTCGACCCTCGGGCTCCGGGCGGGCGACGTGATCCTCTCCATCGGCGGCCGCCGACCCACGAGCCCCTCGCACGCGATGCGGATCCTCGGGACCTACGACCCCGGCGAGACCCTGACGTTCGAGGTGATGCGCCAGAAGCACCGGATTACGGTGAACGGCCGCATGCCGGCCGAGGACCGGCGGTGGCGGACGCTCCGGAATTCGTTCGAGGTGCCGGGCATGCCGATGCTCCCGAGCGTGGCGCCCGCGGCTCCCTTGGCCCCGGCGGCGCCCAGCGTGCCGGCGCCACGCCCCAACACGGTGCGGATCGTGATGGACGAGGAGGTCTGACGGAGGCGCGCAAGGCGGGTGGGGCGGCGATCAGGTGAGGGCGTGGGGAACTGAGGGGGTGGGGCGGGCGCGGCTCCCGTCTCACCCCCTTGCCTTCTCGCCTCCTCACTTCCTCACCTGCCTCTCGCAGCCCCGCCATTGACACCCGCACGTTCCCGGGCGCAATTGGAGTGAACGGCCAATCGGCGGAGGACGGATGGATATCTGGCTGATCGCCAACGTGCTCGGACGGCTGCTCTTCAGCGCGCTGTTCCTGAGGTCCGCCTACAACCACTTCACGCAGGTGCAGGCGATGGCGGGCTACGCCCGGTCCGTGGGCCACGTGCCGTTCCCGGAGGCGGCGGTGGTCGTCACCGGGATCATGCTCCTCCTCGGTGGACTGAGCATCCTGCTCGGCTTCCATCCGCGCATCGGGGCGGCGCTGCTCTTCCTGTTCCTCGTCCCCGTCGCATTCATCATGCACGCCTACTGGCGCCTCCAGGACCCGATGGCGAAGGCCGGCGACGCGGCCCAGTTCTGGAAGAACCTCGCGCTGGCCGGCGCGGCGTTGTACATCGTCGCCAATCCGCACTGGCCCTGGCCGTGGGCCATCGGATGACGCTCCTCTAGACGCGTTCCCTCCGGCTCGTCCCGAGAGGCGCCTCCGCTGGGGGGCGCCTTTCGTCTGCCCGGACGCCTTCAGGGGCAAGTCGCGGCACTTCCCACCAGTCTCCCATTCCGCGCCGCGCTCGCGCATGAAGTCAGCTCTTGACATATCGCACGATATGTCGTACGTTATAGCGCACGATATAGCGTGACATTACGAAACTGGAGGTCCTTATGGGCGAGCACAAGGACGACTGGCCGTTCGGGGAGTTCTTCGCGACCGGGTTCGGGCCGCGGTTCTGGCACTTCCGCTGGCCGGAGGGGGGGCGCGGGCCGCGGCGGCGGCGGCAGCAGGTCTTCGAGTCGGGGGAGGTGAAGTACGTGATCCTCCGGCTGCTCAAGGAGAAGCCGCGCCACGGCTATGAGATCATCAAGGAGCTGGAGGAGCGGATGGGCGGGTGCTACACACCCTCACCGGGGACGGTGTACCCGACGCTGCAACTCCTCGAGGACCAGGGGTACGTGCGCGCGGAGGAATCTGAGGGGAAGCGCGTGTATCACATCACGCCGGAGGGGGAGGCGTTCCTCGAGCAGCACCGTGACGTGATCGACGACATCTTCGAGCGTGTGCGTGACACGGTGCGCGGCTTCACCGGCGGGCGAATGGCGGAGATGAACCAGGCGTTCGGGCGGGTGGCGCGCGCGACCTACCGGCAGGCATGGCGGATGGGGCCCGACGACCCGTCGCTCGGTCACATCGCGGAGGTGCTCAAGAGGGCGGCGGAGGAGATCGAAGGGCTGGCGCAGCGGCCTGCTCCGGCCAGTGGCCAGGAGGGCAGTGCCGAGTAGTACGTAGAGGGGCGGAGGTGGGCGGTACGCCGGAGTCAGGCGACACGAACCGAAGGTGGGCTGGTGACCGGTGCGGCACCGGGCACTGGCCCACCTTTCTTCGTGACGGACCGGCCCCTTGACACTGGGCACCACTGCCCGACTGCCCGTCTGCGCACTACGGTGAACTGCATTCCCGTATCCTGTCGAGGGGCCGGGTGCGGCAGTAGCGCCCCGGCCGTCCCCCCGCATATTTCCCCGCCATGACGCGCACCTCAGTGTCCGTTCCCTATCTCCCGGAGCGGATCGGGCGTCTCCACGAGATCGCGACCAATCTCTTCTGGAGCTGGGACCGGGACGCGAGGGCGCTGTTCCGCACCCTCGACCGGCCGCTCTGGCATCTGACGCGCCACAATCCCCTCGAGGAGCTGCACCGGGTCTCCCCGGAGCGGCTCGCCGACTGCGCCAGGGACCCGCACTTCCTGAAGCTGTACGACAGCGTTCTGGACGCGTTGGAGAAGAACGCGAGCGGCGCCGAGACGTGGTTCGCACGGGAGTATCCCGATCTGGGCCAGCACCCGGTGGCCTACTTCTGCGCCGAATTCGGCCTCCACGCCTCGGTGCCCATCTACTCCGGCGGGCTCGGCGTGCTCGCCGGCGACCACTGCAAGGCGGCCTCCGACCTCGGCCTGCCCTTCATCGGCGTCGGCCTGCTCTACACGAAGGGGTACTTCGACCAGCGCATCCGACTCGACGGCTGGCAGGAGGACAGTGACGAGTCCTTCCAGCCGGCCACGGCGCCGCTCGAGCCGCTGTTCGGCCCGAAGCGCGAGCCCTACCTCGCGGTGGTGCGCGCGTTCGGCCGGCCGGTCCACGTCGGCGCGTGGCTCATGCGCGTGGGCCGGGTGCCGGTGTACCTGCTCGACACCAATCTCGAGGAGAACCATCCGGAGGACCGCGAGCTGTCGAGCCGCCTGTACGCCGGCGGACTCGAGCTGCGGCTGCGCCAGGAGTGGGCGCTCGGCGTGGGCGGTGTGCGGGTGCTGCGGGCCCTCGGGGTCGACCCGGGGGTGTGGCACGCCAACGAGGGCCACGCGGCGTTCATGATGGCGGAGCGGCTGCGGGAGCACGTGGTGGCGGGCAGGACGCTCGACGAGGCGCTGGCCCTCGTGCGGGGGACGACGGTGTTCACCACCCACACCCCGGTGCCCGCGGGCCACGACATGTTCCCCGTCGATCAGGTCGAGGCGTGCACCGGCCCGGTGTGGGAGGAGATCGGGATCACCCGCGACCAGTTCATGCACCTGGGGTATCACCCGGTGCGCGACCATGGCCAGTTCCACATGGCGGTGCTCGCGCTCCGCTGCGCCGGGCGGGTGAACGGCGTCTCGAAGCGCCACGGGGAGGAGTCGCGCCGGCTGTGGCGGGACCTGTGGCCCGACCGGCCGACGGGGAAGGTGCCGATCGGCTACGTGACCAACGGGGCGCACCAGCCCACCTGGATGTCGCACCGGATCCAGGCGCTGCTCGACGTGCACCTGGGGCCCGACTGGCACTGGCGGATGGACGATCCGGGGTACTGGCAACAGGTGCTCTCGCTCGACGACCAGGTGCTCTGGCACGTCCACACGGAGCTGAAGGCGATCCTGCTGAGCTACGTGCGCGAGTTGGCGCGGCGGCGCTGGGCCGACGAGTGGAAGGAGGCGGCGCACGTGGTGGGCGCGGGGACGCTGCTCGCCCCGGAGGCGCTGACCATCGGCTTCGCGCGCCGGTTCGCGACCTACAAGCGCTCGGCGCTCCTGTTCCGCGACATCGAGCGGCTGCGCAAGCTGCTCGTGAACCCGTGGCGGCCGGTGCAGATCATCTTCTCCGGCAAGGCGCACCCGGCCGACGACCCGGGCAAGAAGGTGCTGCAGGAGATCTACGCCCACTCGCGGGACCCGCGGCTCGAGGGGCGGGTCGCCTTCCTGGAGGACTACGACCTGCACGTGGCGCACCGGCTGGTGCAGGGCGTGGACCTGTGGCTCAATCTGCCTCGCCCGCCGATGGAGGCGTGCGGCACCAGCGGGATGAAGGCGGCGCTCAACGCGGTGCCGCAGCTGAGCACGCTGGACGGGTGGTGGTTCGAGGGCTACGACGGCCTGAACGGCTGGGCCATCTCGCCCAACGACGACGCGGTGGACGCCGAGGCGGGCGACGCCTCGGACGCCGAGCAGCTGTACCGCCTGCTCGAGGAGGAGGTGGTGCCGGCCTACTTCGACCGCGATGCCCACGGGGTGCCGGTGCGCTGGACGATGAAGATGAAGCACGCGCTGCACGCCACGGGGCTGCGGTTCACGGCGCGGCGGATGCTGCAGCAGTACGTGCGGTCGTACTACGTGCCCGCGCTCCGGGGCTCTCCCGCGGTGGACGACGCGCCGACGGTGTGACCTCCCCCTCCCGCTTCCGCCGCTCACGCGTGATCCCCGCGCCGCCGCTCGTCGTCGGGAACGCCGACGGGCCGGCCGAGGTGGTGCACGTGGCGGCGGAGTGCGCGCCGTTCGCGCGGACGGGCGGCCTGGCGGAAGCGGTGGCGGCGCTGGCGAAGTGGCAGGCGAGCGCCGGCGTGAGCGTGGCCGTGGTGATGCCGCTGTACCGCACCGTGCGGCGCACCACGCCGACGCTGATGGCGGTCGGGCGGCCGATGACCATCGAGATGGGCCCGCGCGCCGAGCCGTTCCGCCTGCTGCGGATGTACTCGCCCCCCGGCACGCCGCGCGTCTACTTCATCGAGCACGACGGCTACTTCGACCGCCCCGGCGTCTACGGCACGGGCGGCCAGGACTACGGCGACAACGGGCTGCGCTATGCCTTCTTCGCCCGCGCGGCCCTGCAGGCCCTGCCGCGCCTGAGCCGCACGCCCGTCGTGGTCCACGCCCACGACTGGCACGCGGCGCTCACCCCCGTCTACCTGCGCACCCTGTACCGCGGCGACCCGTACTACGAGCGGGTGCGCAGCGTCCTCTCGATCCACAACGCCGCCTTCCACGGCCACTTCCCGCAGGAGATCCTGCGCCTGGTCGGGCTGCCGGAGTCGCTGTACGACTGGCGGTTCCTCGAGTGGTACGGGCGGGTGAACTACCTGAAGGGCGGGATGGCGTTCGCCGACCAGGTGGTGACGGTGAGCCCCAACCACGCGCTGGAGCTGCGCACGCCCGTGGGCGGCTTCGGCCTCCACGACGCCTTCCAGGCGCTGGGGGACCGGCTCACCGGGATACTCAACGGGATCGACCAGACGCAGTGGGACCCCGAGCACGACGCGCACCTGCCGGCGACGTACTGGATCGCGGACCTGACGGGGAAGCGGAAGTGCAAGGCGTCCATCCAGCGCGCCTTCGGCCTCCCGCAGCACAAGGACGCGCCGCTCGTCGGCATGACGGGGCGGCTGGTCACCCAGAAGGGCCTGGACCTCGTGGTGGGGAACGCCGAGCTCCTTGCGACGGGGGCGCAGCTCATCTTCTCGGGCCACGGCGAGCCGCGGCTCGAGACGGCGCTGACCGACTTCGCGGCGCACTCGCACCAGCGGATCGGCGTCAAGATCCAGTTCACGCAGCAGCTGGCGCACCGGCTGATGGCGGGGTCGGACTTCTTCCTGGTGCCCTCGCTGTACGAGCCGTGCGGCCTGACGCAGATGGAGTCGCAGCGGATGGGGACGATCCCCATCGTGCGGCGGGTGGGCGGGCTCGCGGACTCGGTGGAGGACGGGGTGACGGGCTTCCTGTTCGACGCGTTCGACCAGCGGGCGCTGGCGGCGGCGGTGCGGCGCGCGATCGCCGTCTACCGCGACCCCGACCGGTGGAGCCTCATGGTGCGCGAGGCGATGACCCGCGACTTCTCGTGGGGGCCCTCGGCGGCGGCGTACGCGGCGGTGTACCGGCGGGCGCTGGCCGAGGCGCCGGTGGCGGGCTGAGCGCGTGGACCTCGTGCTGATGCTGCACAGCCACCTGCCTTGGGTCATGCACCACGGGCGGTGGCCGCACGGCTCCGACTGGCTCTGCGAGGCCGCGCTCGACACCTATCTGCCGCTGCTGGAGGGGCTGCACGCGCTCGCCTCGCGCCACGTGCCGGCGGCGCTGACGGTCGGCATCTCGCCGGTGCTCGCGGGGCAGCTGGCGCATCCCGACTTCCCAGCGGAGCTGGAGGCGTTCATCGCGCAGCGCCTGGAGGCCTGCGCGGAGGCGCGGCGAACGCTCCCGGAGTCGGGCGAGGGGCACCTGCTGCCGCTGGTCGACTTCTGGGAGGCGCGGTTCCGCCGGCTGCGCGCGCTGTTCGCGGCCGAGGACCACGACCTCCCAGGTGCGTTCGCGGTGCTCGAGGACTGCGGGCGCCTGGAGATCGTCACCTGCGGTGCGACCCACGGCTTCCTGCCGCTGCTGGCGCGGGACGAGAGCGTCCGGCTGCAGCTGGCGGTGGCGCGCCTGGAGCACCGGCGGCTGTTCGGGCGGGACCCCGCGGGGGTGTGGCTCCCCGAGTGCGGCTACCGGCCGCGCGGGCGCTGGGCGCCGCTCCCCGACGCGCCGCGCGCCGGCGAGCGCCCCGGGATCGAGGAGTTCCTGGCCGAGTTCGGGCTGCGGTTCTTCTTCACCGACGCCCACCTCGCGCAGGCGGGGAGCGCGCTCGGCGGCTATGCCGAGGTGCCGCTGGGCGCCGAGCGGTTCGACGCGACGCGACACGACGCCGCGCGGCACCGGGCGGACGAGCCGGTGCGCACGCCGTACCGGGCCTACCGCGTGGGACCGGCCGGGGGCCGTGGCTCCGCGGCGGTGCTGGTGCGCGATCCACGATCCTCGATGCAGGTGTGGAGCCGCCACCAGGGGTACCCGGGCGACGAGTCGTACCTCGAGTTCCACAAGATCCGCTGGCCCGGCGGCCTCAAGCTCTGGCGCGTGAGCTGGCCCGGCTCGGACCTCGGCGCGAAGCAGCCGTATGACCCGTCGGCCGCGTTGGCGCGGGTCTCCCTGCACGCCTCGCACTTCGTCTCGGTCCTCGCCGGCATCGCCGACGCGGCGGGGCGCCCCGCCTCCGGCGTGGTGGCGGCCCCGTTCGACGCGGAGCTGTTCGGCCACTGGTGGTTCGAGGGGGTGGACTTCCTCGCGGCGGTCTACCGCGACCTGGCGGGCCAGGCGGCGGTGCGGCCGGTCACGGCCTCGCAGCACCTCGCCGACTGGCCGCCGGACACCGCCGTCGAGCTGGCCGAGGGGTCATGGGGCGCGGGCGGCGACGCGTCGATGTGGCTCAACGACGGCACGGCGTGGATGTGGCGCCGGCTGTGGCTGCTGGAGGAGCGGTTCTGGGCTGCGGCCCCCGCGGCGCTGGCGGTGCCGGCCGCGCAGCCGGTGCTGGCCCAGGCGGCGCGCGAGCTGCTGCTGACGCAGGCGTCCGACTGGCAGTTCATCGTCTCCACCGGCGCGGTGGCCGACTACGGCGAGCGGCGCTTCGCGCTGCACTGCGACGACGCCGAGCGCCTGGTCGGCGCGCTCGAGGACGCGTCGCGCGGCGGCGACCTGGGCGGCGCAGCGCGCTTCGCCGAGGACCTGTACGGTCGCGACGACCTCTTCCCGGAGATCAGGGACGCGCTGGCCGAGGTGCTCCACGCCGGCGGCCCCGCCGGGACGGACTGACCGGCGGTGCGCGCCGTCGTCCTGCACGGTCACTACTACCAGCCGCCACGGGAGAACCCGTGGCTGGAGGTCGTCGAGGCCGAGGCCTCGGCCGCGCCCGCGCACGACTGGAACGCGCGGATCGAGCGCGAGTCGTACCGGGCCGTGGCGGCCGCGCGGGTGGCGGGCCGCGACGGCCGCATCGCGCGGATCGTCAACGCGCTCGAGTGGACATCGTTCGACTTCGGCCCGACCCTGATGAACTGGCTGGAACGCGAGGCCCCCGCCACCTACGCCGCGGTGCTGGCGGCGGACGCGGCGGGCCGGGCGCGGCTCGGGCACGGCAACGCGATCGCCCACCCGTACCACCACATCATCCTCCCGCTGGCCTCGCGCCGCGATAAGGTCACCGAGGTGCGGTGGGGGATCGCCGACTTCCGCCGCTGCTTCGGGCGGGACCCCGAGGGGTTCTGGCTCCCCGAGACCGCCGTGGACGACGAGACCCTCGACGTCCTGGCGGAGCACGGCATCGCCTTCACCGTGCTCGCCCCGCACCAGGTGCAGGGCGCGCCGCCGCACGGCCTGCCCGGCCGCTACCGCACCGGCGGCGGCCGCACCCTCGCGCTGTTCGCGTACGACGGCGCGCTCTCGCACGAGGTGGCGTTCGGCCCCGCGCTGCAGGACGGCGTGGCGTGGGCGGGCCGCCTCCTCGCCGCCGGGCCGGAGGACCCCTCGGTGGTCTCCCTCGCGACCGACGGTGAGACCTTCGGGCACCATCACCGCTTCGGCGAGATGGCCCTGGCGCGGATGATCTGCGAGGTGCAGCGCCGCCGCGGCGTGGTGCTCGCGAACTTCGCGGCCGTCCTCGCCGCGCACCCGCCGGTGCAGGACGTGCGGCTGGTCGCGCCCAGCTCGTGGAGCTGCGCGCACGGGGTGGAGCGGTGGCGGTCCGACTGCGGCTGCCGCACCGTGCCGGAGCGGGGCTGGAACCAGCGCTGGCGCGCGCCGCTGCGCCACGCGCTCGAATGGCTCGCGCACGAGCTGGACGCCGTCTATGAGCGCGACGGGGCGCCGCTCCTCGGCGACCCGTGGGCCGCGCGCGACGCCTACGGCGAGCGGAGCGGACCGTACAACGCGCCGGACCCCGGCTTCGTCGCGTCGGTCGCGCCGCGGCCCCTCGCCGACGCCGAGGCGATGCGCGCGCGGCAGCTGCTGGAGATGGAGCGCGACGCGCTGCGCCTCTTCACCTCCTGTGCCTGGTTCTTCGACGACCTGGGAGGTCTGGAGCCGCTGCAGGTGCTGCGGTACGCCGCCCACGCGATCGAGCTGGCCGGCCCCGACGGGGTGCGCCTCGAGGCGGGGTTCGTCCGCCGCCTCGCGAAGGCGATGAGCAACGACCCGAAGATCGGGAGCGGGAGGCGCATCTACGCCCGGCGCGCCAAGCCGTCGGTCCCCCCCGTCGCGCGGGTGGCCGCGTCGTGGGCAGTGGCCCGGGAGGCCGTGCCTGGCTGGGAGCCGGGGCGGCTCTACGGCTACGACGTGGTCCCGGAGAGCGACGGGCTCCGGATCACCCGCCGCCGGACCGGCCGCGCCTGGACGCTGGCCGTCACCGTCGAGCGGCAGGGCACGGCGCGCGTCGGCGCGCGCGTCGCGGAGCCGGACGGCACGGCGTTCACCTTCGCGGTCGCCGACCTGTGCGAGCGCGAGCGCGACGCGGTGCGGGACGCGCTGACCTCCGCGGCCGCGGACCGGGCGCTGGATGCCGATGCGCGGGCGCGACTGGTAGCGGGGGCGGCGGAGGCGGCGGGTGTCTTCGGGACCGCGCTCGAGCGGGCCGCGCAGGGGCTGGCGGCCGCGGGAGGGGGCGCGGGGACGGACGCGCTCGCCGAGCTGCTCGACCTCTTCGAGCTGCGCGGCTGGCCGGTGCCGTACGACGCCCAGACGGCGTTCTGGCGCTGGTGGTCGGCGCTCCCCCCCGAGGAGGCGC
>Ga0335070_10004393_pt1 | contig 16484 bp, 8 predicted proteins | sample Lox_Sample_13_FD_206722 | JGI IMG/M metagenome (GOLD analysis project Ga0335070, IMG submission 206722) | Soil microbial communities from Loxahatchee National Wildlife Refuge, Florida, United States - Lox_Sample_1.3 | ecosystem: Environmental > Terrestrial > Soil > Wetlands | place: USA: Florida... | reverse complement strand
AAACACAGGTGCTCCAGATCCGCTGGATCGTACAGGTTGATGCGCCCCGGCAACACGTCGCGCTCCCACGCGGGCGCCGGCAGTTCCAATCCCTGCAGCTGCGCGATCACCTGCGCAACCCCATCGCGTTTGTGCAGCTGCGTCCCAGGGTGCACGTGCTGCCAGCGCAAGAGGAAACGGATGAAATCCGTGGCCGACACCGCCTCGATCTCTTTGCGCAGCCGACTGATCATCAGGCGGTGGATGCGTGCCAGCAACCGGCGCTCGCACCAGTCCTGCGGCCGGCACAGCTGCCCTTCCTCACCCGTTAGAAGGGGGGCCGCCGATGTGAAGGTTCCCCGTAGGACAATGCCCGCGGATTCGAGGCGCAACAGTGCGGCCTCAATCTTCGCTTCGCGTAGACCAAGAAATCCCGCCAGCGTCGTGGCGGTCACCGGGCCAAGACATTCCATCCAGCCCTGCACGATGGCGCGTTGCGCGTCTTCCGGCTCGACCGGGGCGTCCCCACGCAACGGCGGCAACGATGGCTCGAATCGAATTTCCGGAATCGCCGCAGTGGCCAGTGCGACTCGCTCGGCGGCAACGAACGCCTCGTGATCGCCCCAGCGCGCCCGTGTGGCGCGTCGATCGTTGATCAGTTCGTTTGCGAGAGCAGCCCAGTTCGTCGAACCCTCATCCGCAGGGAGAGGGCTCCGCTTCTCCGATTCCGCGAGGATCTGCGCCGGCAAAAGCCCCAAGCTCAGCAGGGCATCATGCAGCTCGTCCGCATCGCGCACATCCGGCCACGCCTGCCGGCGCACCTCATCAACTGCTGCTTGATCGAGCGCCCCCACGCCGCCGGCGAGCTCCGGGTCGAGCCGGCGCAACGACACGGCACGGGCGCGGCGCTCTTCCAACGGCGCGTCGTCGAGGAAGGCATACGGATTGGCGTTGAGGATTTCATGTGACATCGGCGATGGCGCCGGCGTGTCTACGGCGAGCGTACGGATCTCGCCGCGCTCGATGGACTCGATGAGCGCGCGCAACGCGTCGACGTCCATCGCCTCGTGCAGGCAGTTGGCGATCGTCTCGTTCACCAGCGGATGGTCCGGCAACTCGACCGGCCCGCCCGGGTGATTGTCCTGACAGGCAACCTGCGCCGGAAACACCGCCGCGAGGAGATCCTCAGCACGCATGCGCTGAATCGGCATGGGCACGCGCTTGCCGCCGGTGTGGCGCAGCAAGGCCAGCGCCCGCGTCGCGTTCCAGCGCCAGCGGGTACCGAACATCGGTGCGACCAACGCGGCCTGAGTGAGATCGGCTTCGAGCGTGGCGGGGCGCACCATCTGAAAAACGTTCTCCAAAGGGAAGCTGTGCTGCTCGCCGAGCGATAAGACGATGCCGTCGTCGGTGGCCGCCGCCTGCAGCTCGAAGTCGAAAGTCCGGCAGAAGCGCTTGCGCAGCGCCAGTCCCCAGGCGCGGTTGATGCGCCCGCCGAACGGCGCATGGACGACGAGCTGCATGCCGCCGCCTTCGTCGAAGAAGCGTTCGGCGATAATCGTGCGCTGCGTCGGCAGTGCGCCGAGGGCAGCGCGGGTCTCGGCTATGTAGGCAACGATCGGCTCGGCGCCGGCCTGGTCGACGCCGCACTCCGACATGAGCCAGGCGATCGCCGACGGGCGCGCTTCGAGGGCCTCAGCGCGAACGGTCTGGGAGTCATTTGATTCAGAAGAACAGGAATGGTCCCGTTCGCCCTGAGGAGCCGCCCTCTTCTGGCGGCGTCTCGAAGGGCGTCCTGCGTCACGATCGGCGGTCTCACAAGAGCGGGCCTCTCCTTCGTCCCCCTCCTTGCCAAGGAGGGGGCCAGGGGGAGGTCGCTCTGAGCCTACCGTATCGAGTCGCGCCGCCACCTCCTCTCGCAGCTCCGCCACCGCCGCCGAGAGCTCCGCCGTACGCGCCGGCGCCTCGCCCACCCAGAACGGAATCGTCGGCGGTGCACCCTGCGCATCCTCGACACGCACCTTGCCCATTTCGACGCGCCGGATACGCCATGAGCGGTTCCCGAGCAGGAAGATGTCCCCGCCCATGCTCTCGATGGCGAAGTCTTCGTTCACCTTGCCGACGAAGGTGCCGGCGGGTTCCTCGATCACGTCGTAGTCCGCGGTGTCGGGAATCGCCCCGCCGCTGGTGATCGCCGCCAAGCGGGCACCGCGGCGCGCCCGCAGCTTGCGATGCACGCGGTCACGATGCAGATGCGCCGAACGCCGGCCGCGGCTTGTGGACACGCCTTCGCAGAGCATGTCGAGCACCGCGTCGAAATCGGCGCGCGCGAGGCTGCGGAAGGGGTAGGCGCGGTGCACGAGCTGCCACACGTCGTCCTCGGCCATCTCCTGGCTGGCGACCATGGCGACGATCTGTTGGGCGAGGATGTCGAGCGGATTGTCCGGGAGAGCGATACGGTCGAGCTGGCCGGCGCGGATGGCGCGCACCGCCGCGGCGCACTGCACCAGGTCATCACGCGTCAGCGGAAAGAGAATTCCCTTCGGCACGGCGCCGAGCCAGTGTCCGGAGCGGCCGACACGTTGCAGCAGCGTCGCCAGGGCGCGGGGCGCGCCGAGGTGGCAGACCAGATCGACGTGGCCGACATCGATGCCGAGCTCGAGGGATGCCGTCGCGACCACCACCGGGACGGTGCCGCTCTTCAGCCCTTCTTCCGCCTGCAGGCGGATTTTGCGCGACAGACTGCCGTGATGCGCCGCCACCTTGCCTTTGCCGAGGCGTTCTTCAAGCTGATGCGCCACGCGTTCCACCAGGCGCCGCGTGTTGACGAAGACGATCGTCGTGCGGTGCGTCTGTGTGTGTGCCACGATGCGGTCGTAGATATCGGCGTACAGCTCATGTGTGGCGATCGGCCCGAGCTCGTGCCCGGTGACCTCGATGCGCAGATCGATCGCGCGCTGGTGGCCGACGTCGACGATGGCGCAATCCGGCGGACCGTTGAGGATGACGCGTTCGCTGCCGACCAGCAGGCGGGCAATCTCCTCGATCGGCTTCTGCGTCGCGCTCAAGCCGATGCGTTGCAGGCGCCGGCCGGCGAGGAGGTCGAGACGTTCGAGCGACAGGGCCAGGTGTGCGCCGCGCTTGTCGCCGGCGACAGCGTGGATCTCGTCCACGATCACCGTCTCCGCATCTGTCAACATCTTGCGGCTGCGCGCGGCGGTGAGCAGGATGTAGAAGGACTCCGGAGTGGTGATCAGGATGTGCGGTGGCCGGCGCAGCATTGATTGGCGCTCATGCGCCGGCGTGTCGCCGGAGCGGACGAGCACACGAATGTCGGGCAACGCCAGACCGCTATTCTTTGCGAGTGCCTGAATCTCTGCCAGCGGCTGCTGCAGGTTCTTCTGGATGTCGTTGCCCAGCGCCTTCAGCGGCGAGACGTACACAACGCTGGTGTGATCATCCAGGTGCCCGGCGACGGCGTGCTCGATCAACCGGTTGATCGCCCAGAGAAATGCGGCGAGCGTCTTTCCGGATCCGGTCGGTGCTGCGATCAGCGTGTCGCGCCCGCCGGCGATGTGTGTCCACCCCGCTGCCTGTGGCGCTGTCGGCGCACCAAGGCGCTCGGCGAACCAACGAGCAACAAGCGGATGGAATGAGACCGTTTCCATGGTCACCGCACGGCGAAAGTGTGGCGAAGACCATAGCAGTCTCCCGCTCCCGAGCCAACAGCGGGAGCGGGAGACTGCTCCACGGCAATGGATGAATGCCGGCGGACGACGAGCGCTTGCGCTCGCCCTGCAGACCAACAGTGGTCGGCGCCGCGCCGCTCAGTGCGGCTGGCTGGGATGGTGCACGGGATGCACTGGGTGTACCCCGTGCACTGCGTGCACTGGGTGCACCGGGTTGACTACAGGCGGCGCACTCACCGCGCCCGGCCTGTGGACGGTGTTCCCCGGGATTGGCGCTAACGGCTGATGCACGGGGTTGACCGGGTTGACCGGAGCCGGCGGATTCACGCCACTCGGCATATGGACGGTGTTCCCCGGGATTGGCGTTAACGGATTATGCACCCCGTTGACCGGATTCACGGCGCTTGGTTGTTTCGGATGGTGCGGCTGGTGCACCGCCGCACCGGCGGGCAACGCCAGGAACAACCCCGCAGTCAACACGCCAGCTGCCAGACTCAGCCTGCGTGTCATACCCGTACACAATCGATCCACGATACACCTCCCCGTTTCGTAGTTGAGCGTTTCGGGACAACGCTATGTCCGCCCCGAGAGAATTGTCAATCGAATAATTCGCAAACGGTACGAGATGCCACCGGAGGTGCTTGCCCCGTACGAAAGTCCGCCTACGAGCGGAAGGAGGGCAGGACCTGTTCGGCGAAGAGGCGCATGGAGCGGACAAGCAACTCGTGCTCGATCCCGCCCGGCCCCATCCACAGCAACAGACGTTGGACCCCCGCGGCCGCGAGCGTGGCGATCTTGTCGCGACACGCGGCCGGCTCATCGAACAGCAGGACATGTTCGAGCCAGTCGTCGTACGAATAGTCCGGCAGCCGGCCGCCGCGCTGCTCGTATAACTCGTAGCCGCGCGGCATTTCGGTGGTGGTCGGTGTTGTGAGGTGCTGCAGGATCGCGAGGTCCCATTCGAGCGCCTCCCGCGCCAGCGTGCGAGCCTCGGCGCGCGTCGGAGCGAGGAAGGCATACTTGAGTACTGTCGCACGCCGCAGCACGGGCTCCGCATCCAATCCTGCGACGGCCAGGGCAGTGCGATAACGCGCGAGCTCCTCCACCTGCTCGGCGAACGGACTGAGCGGCCGCGCCATCAGCGCCGGCAATCCACGCTCGATCGCGCGCGCCATGCTTTCGGGGCTATTCACGGCGTGCAAAAGAATCTGGCCCGGTGTGCGCACCGGCGGCGGCCAGACTTGCACGTGTGGCAGCTGGAAGTGGTGACCCTGGTGCGCAAACTCTGCACCGCCCCAGGCTCGCAGGATGATGTCCAGGGCCTCATCGAAGAGCGCGCGCGTCTGATCGATGGGCACGCCAAAGACGCCGTACTGCGGAAACTGGTAGCCGCGTCCAACTCCCACCTCGACCCGCCCACCGCTGGTGTGGTCGAGCAGCGCGACGCGTTCGAGGAAGCGCAGCGGATGCGTGAACGTCAGATTCACGACCGCGGTGCCGATGTGCACGCGACGCGTGCGTGCAACCAGATTCCCGGCCATGAGCAAAGCGTCGCCGCACAAGCAGTACGGTGAGAAGTGTTGTTCGGGGACCCAGATGTCGTCGAAGCCGAGCTCTTCGGCGAGCACGGCGCGTTCGAGTTCTTCGGCGATCACCTGCGCGGGGGTCCGGCCGGGTGGGCACTGGAAGACGTGGTACGTACCGAAGCGCATGCGGCCTTGGGGGACGAATTAGTGCCGTTGCGTGGGCGTGCCGTGCACGAACTCTGCTCGGTAGTCTTCGCGCGCGGCGGCGAGGACGGCGCGCGCTTCCATCGCGTTGTACACGGGATCGACAGTGATCGGGTTCGCGCTCTCCCCGGGGATCATCTTGTAGGTGAGAAAGTAGTGACGCAGGCGGTCAACGACGGCACGCGGCAATTGCGCGACGTCGGTGACGTCCCCGTATGCCGGGTCGCCCAACAGCACCGCAATGATCTTGTCGTCGGCCTCGCCACGCTCGACCATGCGCAGGCCGCCGATGGGGCGTGCTTCAAGGAGGATCTCGCCGCGCGAGATCGGCCGATCCGTAAGCACACAGATGTCGAGCGGATCACCATCGCCGCGCGTCACGGCAGGGCCGCCCAAGATCACGTGCGCTGCCACGTGGGCCCCGCAGTACGTCTGCGGCACAAAGCCATACAGCGTAGGACAGAAGCTGGAGAAACGTTGCGGCCGGTCGACCTTCAGGTAGCCGGAGTGCTTGTCGATCTCGTACTTCACACCGTCGGTCGGCACCATCTCGATGTAAGCGCGCACAATCTCCGGGAACTGCGGCCCCGGATCGAGGCCGTGCCAAGGATGCGGCCGATGGGGGAGCGGCTTGTCCATGCGCGAGACTACCATTGCTCATGCAAGGACGCACGCAGGGTTGAAACCTCCCGTTGGCCGGGACGACTGCGCCCCGTAGGTCGATCCCAAGGGAAATCTGTTGGCGCCGGCGGGGTCGCCGTGTAGAACCTGCGCGACCGGTTTGACCGGTACGACGGCTAGGGGGGGCGCTGTGTTCGCGAGATGGCTCTGTGGTGTGATGGCAGGAATCGTGATCAATTGTGCGGCGGCGGAGGTTTTGCCGCGACGGTGGTTGTCCCCACGGATCAGCCGAGCGTGCAGGCGGCGGTCAACGCGGCCGGACCGGGCGGCACGGTCATCATCAACAGCAACGTCGTCTTCAACGAGACGGTGGTCGTCACGCAGTCGGTGACGATTCACGGGGGCGTCGGATTCACGCCAACCATCCGGGGCACCGATCAGTGCGGCAATGTCGCGAGCGGCATTGCCTCGAGCTGCACCCTTCGAAGGCGGCTTTGTCGTCACCGCGCCGACGGTGACAAGTCGCTGCGGGCCGACTCTTCCTCCGCAGCTCTGCGTTTGCGAAACCCCCGGCGGTCATGCGACCGCCCGAGCTGGGGAGCCGCATATACCCGGGCCTCCTTCACAGGCCGAACGATGCCGCCGTCAGCGGCTTGGAGTACCACAACAGTTCACGCTGCCACCATGCGCCGGTGGCGTGTCGCGTCGTCCAATCTGTGAAGCGATAGCGGTAGAAGGCCAGGTGGATGAACTTCGGCGGCGCGTCCGGAAACGGGTCGCGTGAAAACAACGGCGCGACGGCTGGCGGCGCCTGAAAGAGACGGGCGAGCAGGTTGTTGAAGTACGGGTCACGCGGCGGCCGACCGCGCAGCAGCAGGAACCACAGCTGAAAATCAACGCGCGGCTGATGCGGCGCGACAAACGGAGGCGGGCGGTCGACGTCGCCCGGCTTGTAGTAAAACTCGTAGGGCAGCCACGTCACGCCGTCGTTCGATCCCTCGATGACGACTTCGCGGCGAATCAGCGTCATGGTCGCGAAGAGATGATAGATGTTGAGCGAGCGGTACGGCGCAATGACGTTGCGTATGGGAGTGATCTCCTGATTGAGGCCTGCCAATGGGCGATAGAACGGCGCGAACAGAATTACCGACACCGGGATGAGCACCGCCGCCACGGCAGACAGGAAGAGGGTTTGCCAGCGTGGGAATGCACGTGGTGAGCTGGGAAGCAGGGTCCAGCCGAAGCGCTGCGTCATCCAACCGAGGTGCCGGTCGTCGAGCACGAACAGGCACAGGGCCATCGACAGGTAATTGAAGAAGCCATAGTTCGCGGTCAGGACGACGCTCAACTGCATGGCGATCATGAAGACAAACGCGAGGACGCGCAGCGCCGCTGGCCCCCAGATGAAGAACGGCACGATGAGCTCGACGAAGAACGTGAACAACGCACAGGCCTTGTGCGCCCAGATCGGCAGCTGATGCACGTACCAGCCGAGCCACGTCGGGAGGGGCGCGGTTTCGTAGTAGCTCACCATCGCGGTGAGATCGCGCCACGTGGGATCGCCGCTGAGCAGCTTGGCGGCACCGGACTCGACGTGGAGTCGGAACAGCAACCACTGCATCATGAAGATGGCGATGGGATGCGGGGGCGGCGCGTGCTTCGGCCGCAGGCCGGCAGGCGTGATGAAGAACGAGAAGAAGCCGGTCTCGAGAAGAAGGTTGTCCCACTGAAACCCGAGGAACGTCTGGCCGACCGATGCGAAACAGACGTACAACAGCCAAACGGCCATCAGGCAATAGAGGGGCGCGAGGTTGAAAATCAGTCCAAGACTGAGCCCTGCGCCGGCTGCCAGGATCAGGTGGAGCATGGTGTCGCTGCAGCTCAGCCACAGCAGCGTCGGCGTGCTGAGCCAGGTTGCCGACGGACGCAAGGCATCGAGGTACTGCTGCATGGGCAGCAGCCCGTGACTGCCGTACAGAGCATCGACTTGGGAAAGCAAGGAGAGAAACGCGATCAGAAAGGTGAGGCCGAGCAGGCGCAGAAACAGATTGCGCACCTGTCCCCGCGCGGGCGGCTCGCGTGCCTGGTGCACACCGCAGGTCGCATCGGTACAGACCTCGCCGCCGAGCCGGAAGCGGTTGCGGGCAACGGTGCGATAGCCGAGATCGAACGTGCTGCGCAGCAGTGGCAGGTCGTAAATCCACGTCAGTGGCGCGATCCACGGGTGCAGCCGCAACGTGTGTGCGACGGCTCCGGCACCGCTGCGGATGCGGCCATCGGGCTCGACCAGCTGCAGCGCCTGTTCACAGAGCTCTTCCGTCAGGCCGGGGTAGCGCTCGATGACACCGGGGTCGCGGAACGATTCGAGCCGCACGCGGCCGCGCACCCAGCGTGCCAAGCGGTTCGCCTCGCGTACGCAAAAGCGGCAGCGTCCGTCGTAGATCAGCACCGGCGGCTGCGCATCCATCGCGACTCACTCTAGCGCGATCGCTGGTGAGCGCAAAGCCGCAAGCGGCAAGCGAAGAGCGCCAATGCCACGGCCTACGCGTGCGGCTCCCTCGGGTGCTGGTGCTGCCTCAGCGCGTTGCCATGCAGTGGGCGCGCAACTGCCATGGCCTCCGCTGTGCGATCCTGACGGCCTCGCCGCGCGGCTCCGAAGAAGCCGATCGTTCTCACAAATTTCACTTGTCACTGCCACCCCAAACCTGGTAAGGGGCTGGGCACGCAGTTGGCGAAATCGGAGAGGGGGCCATGGCACTTGGAATTCGGCGTCCGAGGGGCTTTCACCGCGACGCCATAGCAGTTATCGCGGCTCTGCGTGAAGTCGTCCGCCGCATCGTTGAGGTGGCGGACCCCGATGAAATCGTTCTCTTCGGATCCGCCGTCCGCGGCCGCTTCCGCAGCACGAGCGATTTCGACTTGCTCGTGATCAAATCTGGAGTCGAAGATCGTTTCCGTTTCCGGCAACGCATCTTGACGAACTTTTTTGGTCTGCCGATACCCATTGATGTCATCGTGGTGACGCCGGAAGAAGCACACGAAGCGCGGAAGAACGCCTGGACCTTCCTGGGCCGCGCGCTACGCGACGGACGCTGCGTCTACCGGCCGCGTTCCAACAGTCGTCCGGCGCGCTACTAGGGCCTGCGGCTCCACGCCGGAGGCTTCCGATGTCCATGGCTCGCTCCTGCCGGCCGTGGGCTTCCAAGTTCGCTAGACCGCCAACGACAGGTCCGGCTCTTCGGCGTCGACGCCGCTAGCCAGGCGCGTCGAACTCAAGTAAGAATAGCGGACCTACGCAATGCTCCGTCGAGGTGGTGAGGTATGAAGATCTATCTGATTGCTCCGAAGAACCCCGAGTCTTTCTGGACCTTCGACCGCATTCTCCCGAGCCTGAACAAGCGCTGCGTGTTCCCGAACCTCTCGCTGCCGACGGTGGCCGGCATCACGCCGCGGGAGCACGACGTCGTGCTGTGTGATGAGAACGTCGAACCCGTCGACTTCGACACCGATGCCGACATCATCGGCCTCACCGGCTACGTGATCCATAGGCAGCGCATCTTCGAGCTGGCCGCGGCGTTCCGGCGGCGCGGGAAGTTCGTCGTCGCCGGTGGGCCCTTCGCCTCACTCTGCCCCGAGGATCTGCGCGGCAAGGTCGATGTGTTGTTCGTCGACGAGGCGGAGTACACCTGGCCGCAGTTCTTGAAGGACTACGCGGCGGGCAGCTGGCAGGCGGAGTACCGGCAGATCGAGAAGCCGAGCATGCACGATTCGCCGCTGCCACGCTTCGACCTGCTGAAGATCGGACAGTACCGCACCATGACGATCCAGTTTGCGCGCGGCTGCCCGTTCAACTGTGAGTTCTGCGATATCATCGTCATGTACGGGCGGCGGCCGCGCACCAAGGCGGTGGCACAGGTGATGGCCGAGGTCCAGGAGATCCACCGGCTGGGCGTGCGCAACATCTTCGTCGTCGACGACAACTTCATCGGCAACAAGAAGGAAGCCAAGGAGCTGCTGCGGGCGTTGGCCGCCTGGCAGAAGGAACGCGGCTACCCGATCGAGATGATGACCGAGGTGACGTTGAACATCGCGCAGGACGACGAGCTGCTGCACCTGATGCGCGAGGCGAACTTCACCACCATCTTCATCGGCATCGAGTCGCCGCGTGCCGTCAGCCTGCAAGAGACGCACAAGACGCAGAACCTGCGCGAGAGCATCCTCGACTCGGTGCACCGCATCCAGCGCGCCGGGATGGAAGTGATGGCGGGCATGATCGTCGGCTTCGACCACGACGACCCCTCGATCTTCGACGAGCAGTTCCGCTTCATTCAGGAGGCGCGCATTCCGGTGTCGATGACCGGCATGCTGAACGCGGTGCCGAAGACGCCGCTCTACGAGCGCCTCAAGAAGGCGGGCCGCTTGATCGCCGAATCGGTGGGGGATCAGTTCGTGTTCACCAACATCGTGCCGCACGGCATGTCGCGCGTGCAGTTGTACGAGGGCTACAAGCACCTGCTGCAGCGGCTCTACAGCTATCGCAACTATCGGCGGCGCACCATGCAGCTGATCCTCAACAAGGGCGGGCAGATCGAGACGCGCCTGCTCGCCAGCGGGCAGGATCTGGGCATCTTCCTGCGCGTGCTGTGGCACTGCGTGCTGCGCACCACGCCGCGGCGTGCCTGGTTGACCCTGTCGTTGATGATCGAGACGGCGTTGCGACGCCCGCGCGCCTTGCGCGACGCCATCACCTTCGCCCTCATCCACAAGCACCTGTATGAATACATGCGCGACACCTGCAAGCAGCTCGATCAGCTGGTGTCCGAGATCAAGCAGTTGCCGGATGAGCTGCGCATGCTGCCCGACGGGCCACCGGCCCCCGACGCGGTGTGAAGCTGTCCCGGCGGTCAACCTGAGAGCGACACATGAGGCGGGGAGGAGAAGGACTGCGGTCTGGTCGTGCGTCGACCATCTTTGCTCTGGTGCTGGCGGCGCTGGGTTGGATGGCCGCCGCGTCCGCTGTGGCGGCCGCAGCAGACAACAAACCCAACATCGTCTACATGGTTGCGGATGACCTGGGCTGGAAAGACGTGGGCTTCCACGGCTCGGACATCAAGACGCCGAACATCGATGCCCTCGCGGCGGGCGGGGCGCGGCTCGAGCAGTTCTATGCGCAGCCGATGTGTACGCCGACGCGGGCGGCCTTGATGACGGGTCGCTATCCGCTGCGCTACGGGCTGCAGACGCTCGTCATTCCCTCTGGGCACACCTACGGGCTGCCGACCGACGAATGGCTGCTGCCCCAGGCGCTCAAGGAGGCGGGCTACCAGACCGCCATCATCGGCAAGTGGCACCTCGGCCACGCCGATGCGAAGTACTGGCCCCGCCAACGGGGCTTCGACTACCAGTATGGTCCGCTGATTGGTGAGATCGATTACTTTACGCACGCGCAGCATGGCGTGGTGGATTGGTATCGCAACAACAAGCCGCTCAAGGAGAAGGGCTATTCCACGACCCTGCTCGGCAACGAAGCCGTCAAGCTCATCGACGAGCACGACCCGTCGGTGCCGCTCTATCTTTATCTCGCCTTCAACGCGCCGCATACGCCGTACCAGGCGCCGCCGGAATATCTCGATCAATACAAGACCATCGCCGATCCCAGCCGCCGCGCCTACGCCGCCAGCATCACCGCCATGGACGAGCAGATCGGCCGCGTCGTCGCTGCGCTCGACAAGAAAAAGATGCGCGACAACACGCTCATCGTCTTTCAGAGCGATAATGGCGGCACGCGCAACGCCATGTTCGCGGGCGAGGGCGACATGTCGAAGACGAAGATCCCATGCGACAACGGTCCCTATCGCGACGGCAAGGGTTCCCTTTACGAAGGCGGCACGCGCGTCGTCGCGTTCGTCAACTGGCCGGGCCACGTCAAAGTCGGCAGCACCGTCGACGGGGTACTGCATGTCGTTGATATGTACCCGACGCTCGTTGCCCTCGCCGGCGGATCGATCGCCAAGAGCCAGCCGCTGGATGGGGTCGATGTGTGGCCGACCATCAGCGAAGGCCATCCCTCGCCGCGCACTGAGATCGTCTACAACGTCGAGATCTTCCGCGCCGGCATCCGCCAGGGCGACTGGAAGCTGATCTGGCGCACACCGCTGCCCGAAGTGGTCGAACTCTACAACCTCGCGCAGGACGCGTCCGAAAAGAACAACCTCGCCGCCGAGAATCCGGAAAAGGTCGCCGCGTTGCAGAAGCGCGCCAACGAGTTGGCGGCCGGGATGGCCAAGTCGCCGCTGTTGCAGACCGAGTTCCAGGCCCTGCGCCAGCGGCTCTCTCAGCCGCCGGCCCTTCCCAACCAGGACCTGGAATTCGGCGAGGAACCGTAGGCGGGCAGACGCTCGCGCTCTCCGATTCGCCGCGCCTGCCGTTGCCGGCCGAGCCTTTCTCCGTGTGAGCCGGTTCGCGCCTGCAGCTCTGCCAGCAATTCCTGCGCAGCCACGATTTCGGGCGTTGCAGGCCTGCGGTTCGCGAACCACGCGTGGGCGGCGGTGAGAACATCCCGCGCTTCCGTGGTACGCCCGCGGGCGCGCCAATGACGAGCGAGCGCCACCGCGCTACGGAGTTCCAACAGCCGCGCCCCCTGGGCTTGGGCCACGTCGAGCGCGTGCTGCAGACACGCCTCGGCTGCGTCGGCAGCGGCCCGCGACGAGCTGCCCTGGTCATCGCCGTCGACCAGCAGACGGCTCTTCGCAATCAGCAGCGTGGCCTCCTGGAAACGTTCGCCGGTGCGTTCGACTTCGGCGAGCGCGTCGTCGAAGCGTGCGCCGGCAGATTCCCGATTCCCTTCCATGACGTCGGCGGCCGCCAGCATCGCCAGATACGATGGGCGGACGAGGGCCGCGCCCGTCCGGTCGACCATCGCCACGCCGTCGCGGAGCATCGCAATGCCCGCCGCCGTCTTGCCCTGCATCATGAGCGCCCATCCGCGGCTGACCGTCGCCATGCCGAGCACGTACGGGAAGCCGTGCTCCTCAGCCAACCGCACCGCTGCCACAGAGGCGCTCTCGGATGCGGCCCAATCACTGAACCATTGGTGGCAGACGGCGACACCGTGGCAGGCCCAAGCGAGCGAGAACGCGTCGCCGTGACGTTGCGCGAAGGCGAGGCCGGCGCGCGAGTGCGCTTCCGCTTCCCGGAGTTCGCCTTGCAGCGCCCGTGTCCATGCCAGCCACAGCGAGCACGCGACACCGGGGTCGTACCCGCCGTAGACGAGGACATGCTGTCGATGCATCGCCGGGTCGTAGTCGCGCAGGGCAGCCTCGAGATGAGCCCGGGCGGCGTCGAACGCACCCATGTGAAAGAGCGTCGCGCCGTGCCCGTAGTGGGCTTGCACGCGTAGTGCGCCGTCGTCTTGCCGTTCGGCGGCATGGCGCAAGAGCTGCTCGCCGAGTGCGTGCGCCTCGCCAAGTTGCGCGCGCACGTGGTGATACGAGAGCAACCCGCGCAGCACCGGATACAGCGCTGGGCCCGCGGGTGAGGAGTCGCACAGCGCGCGGGCGCGCGCGAAGGCCTGCTCGGTCTCGGACGCCGCATAGCCGCGGATCGCCATGAGCAGCGTCGCCCGGGCGACGACGAGCCCGCGCTCGCGGCTGGCCTGCTCAGGATTCTCCGGCGTGTGCGCCAACGCCGCGAGCGCGGCGCTGCAGTGGGCGACGGCTTCGTGCGCAGCATGCCGGTCGAGGGCGGCAGCGGCAGCGAGTTCGTGGAAATGGAGGGCGCGGTCGTGAAGGCGCCCGCGCGTGAAGTGCATCGCCAGCTCGGAGGCATGCTCACGCGCCCGCGCGCCGAAGCCGATTTCCAAGCGCTCCCCGATCGCACCGTGCAGGCGCACACGGCGCGCCGCCGCGATGCCCTCGTAGAGTACGCGCCGATACAGCGCGTGCCGGAAACGGTAACGCCCCGACACCGATCCATCTGGCCATTCGGCCACGCCGGCGTCGACGATGAGTGACCCGTGCGCGGCCAGTTGTTCGCACACGTCCTCGATCTGCCTGGCATCGGTCTGCAAGGCCGCGGCGACGGCGGCGACGACGAACTCGTCTCCTGACACGCTCGCCGCTTCGAGCACCTGGCGGACCGGCAGCGCCAAGCCGCACATGATGCGGCCGATCAGCTCCTGCAGGCCGCTCGGAATCCGATCCATGGCGGTATCGATCGACCCATCGACGTGCCACTGGCCCTCACGCCATGTGAGCAGGCCCCCGGCGACGAGGTCGTTGACCATGTTGACCATGAACAGGGCGTTGCCCTCGGTCCGTTCGTAGACACGTGCCGCGAGCCGCTGCATGGCGCCGGCCGGTGCTTCACCGAACGGCGCTCCGCCGAACGGCGCTCCGCCGAACCGCGCCTCGGCGTACGCCGCGACGTCGTCGCGCGACAGCAGCTCGAGCGCGACCTCCTCGCACAGGCCCTTCGCCTGCAGTTCGAGTCGGACGCCGCGCAGCGGGTGATCCGCCACGGTCATCTCCACTGGACGCAGGCTGCCGATCACCAGCAGCCGGGCCGGCGCGCGACGCCGGGCGATGCAGCCGATCAGGTCGAGGCTGGAGGGATCGCTCCACTGCAGGTCCTCGAGCACGAGGACGAGCGTCCGGCGCTGCGTGAAGACTTCGAGCGCGTCGGCCATCTCACGTAGCATGCGGGCGGGCATCGTGTTGATGGCGCCGTCGCTGCCCCACGGCGCCGTCGGCCTTGCATTCAGCGTAGCCAGCTGCGGCACCCAGGTCGGCGCGTGCCGCGCAAGCGTCTCGCCGAGCTCACCCGTCCCGCCGTCGCGGGCGAGGCGGCCGAGCGCCTCGAGAATCGGAAGATACGCCTCACCCTCGCCGTACTGCTCCAGGCATTGCCCGCGCGCCACGCAGATGTCGCCGGCGGCATCCACCTCTTCGATGAACCGCTCGAGGAGAGTCGTCTTGCCGACGCCCGCCTCGCCGGTCACGAACAGGATCGTCGGCGTGCCCGCGACTGCCCGAGCCAATCCCGCGCGGAGCTTCGCGAGATCCTGCTCGCGCCCGACCATCGCCGCTTCGGCGGCTGCCGCCGGCGCACGCGGCGGCGCTGCGCCGCCGGCTTCGCCACCGATGAATCGGTACCCTTCGCGGCCGACGGTTTCGATGTAGCGCGGGGCATCGGCGTCGTCGTCGAGCGCTTCGCGAATCGCGCGCACCGCCACCTTGAGGACGGCCTTCGTGACGTAGGTGCCGGCCCACACCTTCGCGATGAGCTCCTCTCGGCTGACCACCGCCGCCGGCCGCGCGGCGAGATACGACAGGACCGCGAGCGGACGCGGTTGCAGCGGCACCGGGTCGTTCCCTATCCAGAGCCGAGCCCCGTCGACATCCAGGCGGTAGGGGCCGAACGTGATCTCGTTGGTGGTTCGATGTATGCGATCTCCGCGACCCGTTGTGCCACCCGACTGCGGCTCTACGGGGGTCGTATCAAAGGTCCGCGGGCTCACATCGCACGGCCAGTGCCGCGTCGCTAGCAGCGGTCGCGAAGCCGCTACTTCGTGAGCTTGCTGCGCGGCAACGGCACGCCCACGCGTCACTATCGAGAGGTGCGGCATCTTCTGCCTAGCAAACTGTCGCACTTGGTAGCCAGCAGCGAGCCAACGGCGAGCGGACCCATAGAAGAGATGCCGACACGTCCGCCGGAGGCCTCCGTAGTGCGGGCCGCAGGTCCTAGCGTGCGCATCGAAAGCCGATGAAGGCGGTCGAGTGAAACGGCGCGAAGCCGGCGCGTATTGCGAGGGGGCCGGCAGATGGGCCGTCGATGGAGGCGAAAGCGCCGCCGCGCACCAATGCACCGGGAGAGTTTCGAGTCGTACTCGCCCCAGCGAGACACATGTCGTCATTGCTGAAGCTGGCCCAGCCCGGACAATCCGTCGAGGCCGGCACCCAGTCCGCTACCCACTCCGCGAGGTTCCCGACCATGTCGAAGGCTCCGCGCGCCGATACGCAACTTGTGCGTGCACCGGTGAGGGACACTCCGACATCGCTCGCGGTATTGCAGTCCGTCGTGCCGTTGTCGGGGCCCGGGTCCGGCGTCCCGTTGACGCCCACTTGCCACTCTGCGTTCGTCGGCAGCCGCTTGCCGGCATTGGCGCAGGCCTCCTGCGCCTGGAACCATGTGATGGACGCCGACGGAATCTCCGACGGCAGGCTCACCGCGTAGATGTCGTTGGTGCAGTTCTGGCCGTTGGCGGCGCACGGCGCGTAGTCGTCGCTGGCCGTGCCCAACTGTATCCCCCCGCCCGCGATCAGGTCGGCGCGCGTTGCCCGCCCCAGCTGGATCTTCCTCACCAGGGCCGCGTTCGTGGTGGTCGGATCGGGTACCCGCCACACACTCGCCTCGTACTTGTCCAGGCACACCGTCCCCGCCAGTACCGCGTCCCTCGAGCACGTCC
>Ga0335070_10004391_pt1 | contig 16485 bp, 14 predicted proteins | sample Lox_Sample_13_FD_206722 | JGI IMG/M metagenome (GOLD analysis project Ga0335070, IMG submission 206722) | Soil microbial communities from Loxahatchee National Wildlife Refuge, Florida, United States - Lox_Sample_1.3 | ecosystem: Environmental > Terrestrial > Soil > Wetlands | place: USA... | reverse complement strand
ATCGATGCGGTAGCGGTCGGGCAAGTTACGCCCGGTCCGGTTTTTACGACCGCCACTTTCATTGGCTACCTTGTGGCAGGACTTCCGGGCGCTGTGGTGGCCACCGTGGGCATCTTTCTGCCGGGATTTCTGCTGGTGGCGGTGAGTGGTCCACTGCTTCCCCGCATGCGACGGTCTGCCTTGGTGGCGGCTGCCCTGGACGGAGTGATTGCTGGTTCGCTGGCCTTGATGGCGGTGGTCACCTGGCAGCTCGGGAGAGCGGCCATCATTGACCGGACAACCCTGATCCTGTTTGCACTCAGCGTGGTCGCGCTCTTGCGGTTCCGGGTGAACTCGGCGTGGCTGATTGGGGCGGCGGCGGTGGGCGGAGCAGTGCTGTCGGCGTTCCGATGACCCCATCTCAAGCCCTCATTTCTGAGCACTAGCACAGAGCAAAGGCCGGTTTCGCACGAGGATCGGAAAGGGGGAAGCATGTCTGACGTAAGCATTCGCACGGCAGAACGCACCGACGTGCCACGGCTCACCGAAATCTACAACTACTACGTCGTGAATACGCCGGTGACGTTCGATGTCGAGCCATATACGGTGGAGCGGCGGGAAGCTTGGTTCGCGCAGTTTGGGCCGACCGGGCGTTATCGACTGTTCGTTGCCGAGGAAGACAGCGTCGTGGTCGGCTATGCGGGTACAACGCGCTTCCGTCCCAAGGCGGCGTACGAAACCACGGTCGAAACGACGATCTATTGCGCGCCCGAGGCGGCGGGAAAGGGGATTGGGAGCCGACTGTATCAAGCGTTGTTTAAGGCACTCGAGGGGGAAGACATCCATCGCTTTGTGGCCGGCTACGCGCTGCCGAATCCGGCAACTGAGGCGCTTCATCGGCGCTTCGGATTCAAAGTGGTCGGCGTTTTCAGCGAGAACGGCCGCAAGTTCGGGAAATATTGGGACGTGTGTTGGGCGGAGCGGGGCAGATGAGCAACAGAAGAGCGGGAGGCGTGATCCGATGGAGGGACGGGCGTCCTCGCCCGTCCCTTCGGTCCCCACTCTAGAATGTCTGCTCGTCCGCCGACGGGCCGTACAGGGCCGGAACGGGCACATCGAGCAGTCGAAAATACATGGTGAGCTGTCCGCGGTGATGGACGATATGGTTGAAGACCATCCGCCGTAGCACTTCGGCGCGCGAATGACGGAACAACTCCTTACCGCGCATCAGCAGGGCCCACGGTTTCTCGAAATCGGCGTCGGCAGCCGCGACCAGGGCGGTCCGGGCCTCGGCGACGTGTTTGTCGAAGAACTTGAGCACTTCTTTGCGGTTGGCGGGCTTGGGCGGGGTCCAGACCGGGCCTCCGGCAGGGGCAAGGTCAAGAGAGTCGCGCTGTAGCGTAACGACGGTCCAGTAGGGAAGATTCGCCAGATGTCCAGCCATCCAGCCCAATGTGCCGCACTTGTCGTGCGGTTTCCAGTCGAACTTGTCGTCTGGGACACGTTCCAGAGTGCGTCGCGTGTTGGCCATTTCCATGTCGAATTCGGGGAGAAGGATGTCTTTGTGCGGCATTCATGTTCTCCGAGACTGAGGCTCTTGCCTGCGAGTCTGCTGCGTCATTCTATCTGAGTAGGAACCTCGCCGCCCGAGCGGTCACAGGAAATCCTGGACGATGACGGCCGGATTTCATCGAGCACCAACCTTGGGGGATGAGAAGGGAACCACGGTGGCCCTGGCGCAGGTTCTTCTTCGCGCTTTGTTACGGTTTGGTTAAAATACTGAACTGCGCCTCTAAACTCGGAGGCGGCCGGGAGCACTCAGGCCGAATAGGGCTGCCGGCGGGCACAGGCCGTGGCAACGCGGCGCTCGTGAGACGAACCTTCGAATTTTTGCAGCCCCTTCAATGACGGGGCGAAGCGGTCAAGCTTCGAGAGAAACCTTGTCCCAGGCTGACACAAATACAGACAACGGCAACACACGCCCGATTGCGCCGGTGTACTGGCGCGTCGAGGGGAGCTTGCTGGAACTGACCACGGTGCGGCCGATTGCCTTTTTTGCCTGGAACAGCCAGACCTTTGCTTCGCGAGGGCTGCGCCGCGCGCTCGTTCTGGCCACGGCGCTGCTGCGTCCCTTCCTGTATGCCATGAACCGGAAAGTCGCGACCCGCGTCGTCCATTCGGTGCTGCGCGGAATCACGCGTGACCGGCTCGATCTGCTGGGCGAGGAAGAATTCCAGTACAAGCTGAAGCCGCTGCTCAAAGAAGAGGGTGTGCGCCAGCTGAAGGCATTGCAGGAAACGGGCGCCGACGTGGTGCTGGTGAGCCAGGGGCTGGATCATGTGATGCGCCCGCTGGCGCGGCATCTGGGCGTGCGCTGGATCATCGCCAACCGGCTGGATTTTCGTGACGGGGTATCGACGGGGCGGCTGCTCAGCCCGGTTATTCGTCCGCGGGGATTGTTCGCAAGAATTCGCGAGGCGGGACCCGACGGACGCCAGAGCCCGGCGCGGTGGGTGCGCGCCCTCGGACTGCGTGGCCCCAAAGCACTGGTCTCGGCGATCGTGCCGGCCGAACGGATGAAGTCGCCGCGTGTGCGGCCCATCGTCTATTTCGAGGAACGGCGGGATCCGCAGCCGCTCTCGGTGCGCAAGGCGCTGCGCGGGAAACGCGTGCTACTGATCGGAGTGACCGGATTCATCGGCAAGGTATGGCTGGCAAATACTCTGATGAATCTGCCGGAGATCGGGAAGTTATATCTGCTGATCCGGCGGCAGAAGTCGAATCCGTCGCAACTGCGCTTCGAGAAGATGATAGAAGAGTCGCCGGTTTTCGATCCGCTGTTCCAGCACTATGGCAACGGACTGCCCGCCTTGCTGGCCGAAAAGGTCGAGGTGGTGGAAGGGGACGTCTCGCAGCCGGGGCTGGGGCTGGAACCTGAAACTGCGGCGCGCCTGAAGCAGGACCTGGATTTGATCGTGAACAGCTCGGGGCTGACGGATTTTAATCCTGATCTGCGCGACGCGCTGGCGGCGAACGTCGATTCGACTTACCACTTAATCGAGTTTGTGCGCGGTTCAGATCATGCGGCCCTGCTGCATCTCTCGACCTGCTATGTGGCGGGACAGCGGGATGGCCGCGTCGGTGAGCGGGTACGGCCCAATTACACGCCGGCGCGGATAGCCGATTTCGATGCGGAACGAGAGTGGCACACGCTGCATGACCTGGTGGAATCGGCGGAGGCCCGAGCCGAAGGACCGGAAGTCACCGAAGAGCTGACGAAGCAGGCGCTAGACAAAGAGCACGCAGCCGAGGATCTGCATGGCGCGGCGCTCGAGAACCAGATTCGCAAGAACCGCATTCGCTGGCTGAAGACCCAGCTGACCGAAGCGGGCATGAAGCGCGCGCAGGAGCTAGGCTGGCCGAATACATATACATTCACCAAGAGCCTGGCGGAATCGCTGATCGCGAAGTACGGCGATGGGTTGCCGATCGCCATCGTGCGTCCGGCGATTGTCGAAACCTCGGTGGCCAAACCGTTCTGCGGGTGGAACGAGGGCATCAATACGTCAGCGTCCCTTTCCTATCTGCTGGGAACTTTCTTCCGGCAGTTGCCGTCGAACGAACGCAAACGGTTGGATATCATTCCGGTGGATTCGGTGTGCGCGGGGATGACGCTGGTCGCGGCGGCGTTGGTAGAGAGGCGTCACGACCCGCTCTACCAGTTGGCTACGTCGGTGACGAATCCCTGCGACATGGGGCGATCGATCGAGTTGACCTCGCTGGCACATCGCAAACACTATCGCGCGCAAGAGGGGCTGGAATACTGGCTGCGCCTGCGCATGGACGCCATTGCAGTTTCGAAGGAGCGGTATAACCGGATGTCGGCGCCGGCGCAGAAGATGATTGTCAAGTCCATCCAGCGGATCATGTCGCCGCTGCCGATGAAGCCGCCGCTGACAAAGGCAGCGCGCAACCTGGAGCGGGTGGAGAAACTGATCGAACTGTTCGAGCCGTTCATCTTGCACAACGAGCACGACTTCATCGCTGATAACATCGAGAAGCTGGCCTATGCGCTCGTGCCGGAAGAGCGGGAGCAGATTGGCTACAACACGGCCGGGCTGGACTGGTTCGAGTACTGGGTCAACATACATATCCCGGCATTGCGGCGGTGGACGTATCCACTGATTGAAGGGCGTGCAGTGAAGACGCGCCCGCCACGTACGCTGGCGATGACCACGGTGGATGAGAACGGTGATGCGGTGAAGACCGGGACCAATGGTGCCACGTGGCGATATTCCTGACCGGGGCGACTGGATACATCGGCGCGCATGTGGCGGCCAACCTGCTGGAGCAGCACGATTCCGCCTTGAACGTGCTGGTGCGCGGGCGCGATTCCCATGAGGCTGAGGTGCGGTTGTGGAATGCGCTGCAGTTGCACATGCCCTTTCCCAGGTTTCAGGAAAATCTGCTCACCAAAATCCGGGTTTTCCGCGGTGATCTTACTTCTCCGCATCTTGGCCTCGAGAGGGATGACTACGACCGGCTGGTACACACCACCGATTCGATCATCCATTGTGCCGCCTCGCTGAATCGCAAATCGGAGAAGAGCTGCCTGAACGTAAACCTGCGCGGAACGCTGGAAGTGCTGCAATTGGCACGGAGTTCACACTACTATCACGGGCTGCAGCGGTTTTCGTTCGTCAGCACAGTGGCCGTGGCAGGAAAGCGCAGCCGCGAGGTTGTCACCGAAGATCGGTCAATCGAATGGGACCGGTCCGATTACGATCCCTATGCGCGCACGAAGAAGTTCTGCGAACACATGGTGCGTGAACTTCTGCCGGACGTGCCGCTGACCATTTTCCGGCCCAGCATTGTGCTGGGCGACAGCCGGCATCCGGAGACGACACAGTTCGATATGGTCCGGTCGTTTGTCTTTCTGGCGGGATTGCCGGTGTTGCCGTTTCGTCCTCAAGACAAGATCGACATCGTGAACGTGGACTTCGTCGCCGATGCGATCGCGCTGCTGCACATCAAGGCGAACCCGCGGCATGATACATATCATCTTTCATCAGGGAACGATTCCCAGACATTCCGGGAAATTACGGCCGCGTTGGCCGCGGCACAGGGTAAGCGTGAGCCAGCATTCATGCCCATTCTGCAGGGCGCCTTCGGTTCGATCGTGAATATGTTGTCGAACCGTCGTGGGTCGGTGGGATATGGGGCTGCGCTGATGAAGGTCTTTTTGCCCTACCTGACCTGGAACACGGTGTTCGACAACACGCGAGTGACGACAGAACTGAAAAGAAAGCCGGCGCGGTTTTCCGAGTACAGTTATCCGCTTTTGAAGTTCAGCCGTGAGCACGACTTCACCTTTCCATACCAGAGTTGGCCGGAGGGGGAAGGGGGAACAGCCGCATGATGGACTTCATTCTCGAAGCGTGGGTCTCGAGCATCATCGAAGGCAAGAAAGTGCGCTGGATGCTCGGGAAAGGTAACGCCTGGCGGCCGGGAGAAAAGCTCAAGCTGCTGTTTGCCGGATATAACGGCACGCGCAATACCGGTTCGGACGTGCGCGTCGAAGAAATGTTGCGGCAAGTCCGGCGCGTTCTGGGGCCGGAGAACGTCGATCTCACCATGATGACGTTCAACTTCGATCGCTCGCGCGGATACTTCGAAGGCACGAATCAGGTACGCTTGCCGGACATCTTCCCGCCATTCCTGGCGAATGAAGTACCCAAGCATCATGGCGTGGTGGCGTGTGAAGGTTCGATGTTCAAGTCGAAATTCGCGAATGCGCTAGCCACGATGATGATCGGTTCGCTCGGTATCGCGGCGGCGGAGAACAAACTTTCCATCGGCTACGGCGCGGAAGCGGGGCAAATGGATCCGCTGATCGCGAAGATGTGCGCGCGCTATTGCAGGCACTCGTTAGTGATCACGCGAAATGAAGAGTCGCGGAAGATCCTGCGCGACCTGGGTGTGCCCACGGAGCTGGGAACCGACACGGCCTGGACTTTCGAGCCTCTTGGCGCCGAATACGGACAGAAGGCGCTGCGCGATGTGGGCTGGGATGGAACGATGCCGGTGCTGGTCGTCTGTCCCATCAACCCGTTCGAGTGGCCGGTGAAGGCGTCGGTGGCGAAGCTGGCGGTGCACAAGCTGACCGGAGCCTACCAGGAGAGCCACTACCGCGGACCGTACTTCCATCACACCGGTCCAGAGGCTGATCGCGCGTACGAGCACTACCTGAAGTCCATTGCGAACGCGGTAGCGGCGTTCCGCCAGAAGAAGAACGTGTTCGTGATCATGGTAGCCACCGAGCGGCTGGATGCTCGCCCGTGCAAGCGGATCTCGGAGAAATTGGGCGGCGTTCCCGTCCTGACCTCGGAAGACTACAACATGTATGAACTGGTCAGTATTCTGCGCGCGTGCCGGCTGATGGTATCGTCGCGCTATCACGGGGTCGTTACTTCGATGCCCGCGCTGGTACCGTCGGCCGGGATCACGATGGATGAGCGCATTCGCAACTTGATGAACGAACGCGGGCATAAAGAACTGCTGATGAATGTGGATGATCCTGATTTGGAGGCGCGGACGCTGACAGCGTTGGAGACTCTGCATCGCGAAGCGGAACGGATCGCAGATGGCATCGCGCGCACGACCGTGCGGAACCTGAAACTGATGGCGCGCATGGGTGTGTACTTCGAAGAAGAAGTGCAGCGGCGGTATCCGGAGTTTCCGACACGCCGCGGTGAGTGGAGCTGGGAGGATTATCTGCCGCCGATGAGCGGCACTCTGAAGCAACTTGTAACTGCGTACAGTTAATCAACTGCGCCTGTCGTTGCGGAGTGCGTTCTCGTTGCACTTATTGAGGTTTGCACAATATTGTGACGCCCGAATGTGATTGTCATTCCGAGCGCAGCGAGGAATCTGCTTTCTGCTGAAGCTGCGATAAAGCAGATTCCTCGCGCCAGAAAACCGGCACTCGGAATGACAAGTCTTGGGGTTACAGCCTGGAAACGCCATGAAGATGCGTCACTGTAATCTGCAATTCTGAATAGAGAAGCGGCACTATTAAGGACGTCAACAAAAGCGGATGGCCTCTAGCTGCTGATCTAACGAATGTCCTTTCTTGATCAAATCTTCGCCACCCTGGAGAGAAGTGGCGATGCTGTCGTCCTTCAGGAGCTGCACGACGGCGCCCTCACGGCTGTCACGGCGCGGCAATTGCTCGATCAGGTGCTGGCGGCGCGGACGTACTTGCGGCGGTTGCGGCTGAAGAAAGGCGACCGCTGCGCCCTGCTCGCCCACAACTCGATCCGCTGGGTGGCGATGGATTTGGCCATCATGGCCGAAGGGCTCACAGTGGTTCCACTATACGCGCGGCAGGCGGTCGGCGAACTAGTCACCATGATGAAAGACTGCGAGCCGTCGTTGATCGCTTGCGGCGAGCAGGCGTTGGCGGACGCCATCGTCGAGCAGTGGCCCGAAGCGCCGCCCCACTTCTGCTTCGAACAAGTCTTCACGCCGAGCCGTGCGCCCATGGAAGATTCAGCCGTGTCGGTGAACGCGGACGACGTTGTGACGCTTATCTACACGTCCGGTACCTCGGGCGAGGCGAAGGGCGTGACGTTGAACGCCACGAACATCACACACATGCTGGGTTGCACCTCGGGCCGGTTGGATCAGCTGATGAAAAAGCGCTCAGGTCAAGATTCCGTTTTTCACTATTTGCCGTTTTGCTTTGCCGGTTCGTGGATCATGCTGCTGACCTGCCTGCTGCGCGGCAGCCGGCTGACACTGAATACCGATCTGGGCCGCCTCGCCTCCGACATGCGGACTGCAGCTCCCGACTACTTCCTGAATGTCCCGGCGCTGCTCGAACGCATGCGCCGCGCCGTCGACGAGCAGCTATGGCAAGCGGGCGGCCTTCCGCGGAAGATCTACTCCAAAGCGAAGGGCGCGTGGGTGCGCCGGCAGGAGGGGCAGTCGCGTGCGAGGGACGGCGTCTGGCTTGCGCTCGCGAACAGACTGGTCTTTCCGACTATTCGCAAGAAGATGATCGGAGCGAACCTGCGCGCGCTGATTTGCGGCTCGGCGCCACTCAATGTCGATACGCAGCTCTTTTTCACGATGCTCGGCATTCGGGTTTTGCAGGTGTATGGGCTAACCGAGACGACGGCGATCTGCACCATGGACGATCCTGACGGAACCGTAGTCGCGGGACGTGTTGGGCCGGCGATCTCGGGGATTGAGATGGAACTCGCCGAGAACGAAGAGATCGTCGTGCGCGGACCAAACGTATTTCCCGGGTATTGGAATCGTCCGGAGGAAACGGCGAAGGTCTTGCATGATGGCTGGTTCCACACGGGGGACCAGGGCGAGGTGAACGCAACCGGCAATTGGAAGATTGTTGGGCGGATTAAGAATCTCATCATTCTGGGCACCGGGCACAACATCGCGCCAGAACCGATTGAAGACGAGATTCTGCAGCAACTGCCGGGTGCGAGCCAGGTTGTCGTTGTGGGAAATGGCCGCGGATACCTGGCTGCTTTGGTGACAGGGAAGGTTAGCGGCGAAAGTGTGCAGGCGGCGCTCGATGTAGTGAATGCGGGGTTGCCCCACTACAAGCAAGTGCGGGCCTTTCATCTCGCGGGTGATGCGTTCACAATTGAAAGTGGATTGCTGACCGCGAATGGAAAGTTGAAGCGCGACGCAATCGCCGAGAGATCCAAAAGCGAAATTGACGCGATGTATCGGACGGCGAAAACGGTATGAAGGAGTTCAAAGGACAGACTCTCTCGTGGCAAATCGTCAACGGCGCGATTGAGTTGGCGCTGCATCGCGAGCCCTGCAACGAAATCGGATCCCTGACGCTGGAAGAGCTGGAGACCTTCACGGCGGCCCTGCCGAAGGCGGCCACAGAAGCCCGTGCGCTGATCCTTCATTCGACGTTGAAAGCCGGCTTTTCTGCTGGCGCGGACCTTCGCGAGTTGTACGAGGGCTCGCGCGGCATGGAAAGGAACGAAGCTGTCAAAGGTGTGCGTGAGTTCTTGCAGCGGATTCATGCCGTGATGAACACGCTGGACGCAGCGCCGCTCACGACCATCGCCGCGGTGCATGGCGTGACCTTCGGCGGTGGGTTCGAGTTGGCGCTGGTGTGCGACATCATTATTGCGGACCGGATGGCGCGTTTCTGTTTTCCCGAATTACGCTTGGGACTGATCCCGGGATTCGGTGGAATTCCGCGCCTGAAGCGGGACTTAGGCAACGCTGTCGTGCGCGACCTGCTTTTGACCGGACGCAGTTTCAATGTCATGAAGGCTCAGCAGATCGGGCTGGTAAGCCAGATTGCGGCTGAGGGCGAGACGCTACGTCTGGCGCGCGCGACCGCAGCCCAGTTGTGCAAATTTGACCGTCGAACGGCGACCGCAGCCAAGCAGTTCATCAAGCCGATCCCGTACGAAGAGTTGAAGCGGGAGATCGATATTTTCTGCGACTTGTTTACGCAGCCGGCAGTCGAAGAGGGACTACGGAGATTTGTGGAGAACGAGGGGCCACATCCGTATCTGCCTTGAATTTGTAATTTGGCAATTTGTAATTTGTAATTGAAAAACGCCATGCCTACCGCTGATCGCACGCTCGACGAAATCCTCACTCTCGCCGCCACCCACTTCAAGGTGCCGCGGGAAAAGCTCGCGCCCGACGACGACTTTTTCAAGACACTGGGCATCGACAGCCTGCAGGCGCTCGACCTGCTGACCAGGCTCGAGCACCACTTCCGCATCGAGTTGCCGGATTATGAATTGCAGGGAGTGTCGGATTTCCGGACACTGGCGCAACGAATCCAGGCGAGGCTGTAGAACCGGTGGACAGTCGATAGTGGCTAGCGCTTCGTGGCAACTATCCACCAGCCACTATTCACTATCCACTACTCTGCTACACTCCTATGTTTCTCCGTGCCTCTGTGGTGGATAGACACTGAATGCTTGACCTCCGCCAATACGCCAGTCTGGGCGCTGCGCTGCGCGATGCGCTCGAACACTGGCCCAACGAAACTTGCCTGATCGAAGCGGACCGCGACCGCGAAAAGCTACGCCTGACCTACTCCGACTTCAAGGAGATGGCGCGTCCGCTGTGCCGGGCGCTCGAGGACGCCAACCTCAATCCGGGTGATCGTGTGGCGATCATCATGACCAATCAGTCGAAGTGGCTGGTTTCGGCTTATGCGATTTTCTTCTGCGGCGGAGTGCTGGTGCCGCTCGACTACAAGTTAAGCGCAGCCGAGCACCTGCAACTGTTGGCGCACTCGAACGCGCGGTTCTTGATCGTCGAATATTACCTGTGGCGGGCGATCACGCAGGCTCCGGATTTCGCCAAACTCACGACGCAGATTGTCCTCGTGACGGAAGCGTCGGCGGGAGCGGACTTGCGGGGCGCCTATCGCTGGGAAGAATTCCGGCGCAAAGGCGAGCCGGCCTTCGTGGCGCGGCAGAGAGAAGACACAGCCTGCATTGTGTATTCCTCGGGTACGGCCGGACGAGCCAAGGGATGCGTTCTCACGCACGACAATTATCTGGAACAGTGCACGTCGCTGACCGCGTGGTATCCGTTCTGGCCGGGCGTGCGCTACCTGAGCATTCTGCCCACGAACCACGCAATCGACTTTATGGTGGGTTTCATCGGGCCGTTTGTGTGCGGGGCGTGCGTCGTGCATTTGCGAACGCTGCGTCCTGAGTTCGTGCGCGATGCGTTCGTGCGCTACCGCATCACCTACGTCGGCCTGGTGCCGATGGTGCTGAAGAATCTGGAGCGCGGCATGCGCGCTAAATTCGCCGAGTTGAGTTCCGCGAAGCGGTTTTTTCTTGACCGTCTCATCGCGTTGAACAAGCTGTTGACGCGAAGCAAGCCGCGCGTCGAACTAAGCCGACGGCTGTTGCCTCAGGTGCACAAGGCGTTTGGCGGCGAGTTACTCGCTTTGATTGTCGGTGGGGCGTTTGCCGACCCAGCTACGCTCCAGTTTTTCTACGATCTTGGCGTTCCGGTGACCTGTGGCTACGGTCTTACCGAAGCCTGCACGGCCGTAACGCTCAACGATCTCAAACCGTTTCGCGCCGACACAGTCGGCAAGCCCTTGCCCGGAACTGAAGTACGGATTTTGAATCCCGACAGCGACGGGATCGGAGAGGTGGCGGTTCGGAGCCGCACCGTGATGTCGCATTATCTCGACGATCCGGAACTGACGGCGCAAACGATTGTCGAAGGCTGGCTGCTGACGGGTGACCAGGGACGCTTTGACAGCCACGGGCACCTTCAGTTATTCGGTCGCAAGAAGAACATGATCGTTACCGAGGGCGGCAAGAACGTCTACGCCGAGGACATTGAGAATGTGTTTGACGGGCTGCCGGTCAAAGAGTATTGCGTTTTTGCTGCGAACTATCTCTGGCCGCAGAAGAAGCTGGGCAAAGAGATGATGGTGCTGGTGCTGAAGCTGGAGCAAGATCAGCAGTTGAGCGACGCGCTGCGCGAGGAGATTGCTGCGCGTAACCGGCGGCTTCCGGACTTCAAGCGCGTGGGTGGGTTTCTGGTGTGGGATAAAGACTTCCCGCGGACCACGTCGCTGAAGATCAAGCGAGGCGAGTTGGCCGAAGAGATTGGGAAGGGAACGGAGCGGGTGCGGGTCGTGGAGATCTAGAAAGGTGTCAGGTTTCAGGTCTCAGGTTTTAGGAAAAGTAGTTCTGCCCCAGAGTTTTCTACTTCAGACCTGGCACCTGACACCTGAAACCTGACACCTGAGACTTTGTGAACGACTCTTTCTTAGCCATTATCAACCCCGCCGCCGGTGGCGGACGCGCCCGCAAGCTGGTCGGGCCCGCTCTCGATCGGCTGCGTTCCTCCGGGATCACAGTCGAAACGGTGGAGACAAGCGCGGCAGGCCAGGCCACACAGATCGCGCGCGAGGCATACGCCAGCGGCTATCGGAAGTTTCTTGCGGTCGGCGGCGACGGGACTTCGTACGAGATCGTGAACGGACTGTTCCCGGGAAGCAGGTCTCAGGTCTCCGGTGTCGGGTCCCAGGGAGTTTCCGGCGGTGATGAAGGGCGAATTCCCACGCTGGGATTCTTGCCTCTGGGAACCGGCAATTCTTTTCTCCGCGATTTCTGCGACCCCAAGGCCAAGGATCGCGGTCTCGAGCACGCAATGCAGGCAGTCGAAGCTCGCCGGTCGCGGCCTTGCGATGTTCTGCGGCTCACACACAAGGCTGGGGAACTCTACTACATCAATCTTCTCAGCGTCGGATTCGCCGCGGATGTCGCCGTGCTGCGCCATCGCCGATTCCTCCAGCTTGGCCATGCGGGCTATCTGCTCTCGATTTTTTTGTGTCTGGCCCGCTTGAACCGGTGCCCCTTTCCGGTGCGGGTGGAAGGGCAAGGTGAGTTTGACGCGCGCCGCTGTTTGTTCTTGACCTTCAACAACAGCAAGTTCACCGGTGGCACTATGATGATCGCGCCGGATGCCGTCACCGACGATGGGCTGATCGAATACGTGCGCTGGGGGCCGATCGGCCGCCTGGGACTGGTCCGAAATCTGCCGACGCTCTATGACGGCACGCACACCAGGCATCCGCTGGCGGGGCGGTGTGCCGCCCGGCGCGTCGAATTTCAACTCGATGGGCCAGTGGACCTGATGGTGGATGGAGAAGTTCTCACCCTCCAGTGCCAGGCCATTGACGTGTTGCCGTCAGCGCTCCGGGTATGCGTGTGAGGGACCGGGCAGCGGAGTTGGAGAAGTGGGCAGTCAACTCAGAAACGGCCGTGATATAAGAACTCTATGTCTCAGGGGAATCCAGAACAAGAGCAGCAGGGGCAGGAAGCCGAAGCGCGTTCCGGCAGGAACTGGGGACGCATCGCGATGATTGCTGTGCTCATCGTGGTGGTGGGTGGAGTTGCCTACTACTTCTATCGTCGCAGCCAGCACCGCTACGATGCCTTTGCGCGTTGCCTGAGCAGCCGTGGCGTGAAGATGTACGGAGCTTGGTGGTGCCCGCATTGCCAGGAACAGAAAGATGAATTCGGTGCCTCGTTCAAGTACGCGCCGTACGTTGAATGCGGTGTGAAGGGAGACATGCGCGCGGCCAACCCGGTCTGCAAGGACGCCGACATCAAGCATTTTCCCACCTGGCAGTTCCCGCCTGTCGGCGAGCGCGTAGAGGGTGTGATCTCGCTGGAAGAGCTGAGCGATCGCACGGGGTGCCCGCTGCCGTGAGTCCTTTCCTGCAACGTCTAATGAGCCTGGTGGCGTTTCTGGCCGTCTGTGGAATCGTTGTGTCGTCGGTTTCCCTGCAGCATCACTACGCGACGTCGAAAACCTCCTTTTGCGACATTGGAGAGACCTTCAATTGCGATCTCGTCAATCGCAGCATCTACTCGACGGTTTTCGGCGTTCCGGTGGCGCTGATCGGTATGCTGGGGTACGGGGCTCTGGCCGGGCTGTCAACAGTGTATCGGGAGCGGCGTGAGACACCCACGCTGCTATTCGCGGGAGCGGCGGTCGGCCTGGCTTTTGCCTTGTATCTGACCTATATCGAAGCCCGTGTGCTTGGGGTGTGGTGCCTTCTTTGCTTGAGTTCGCTGGCGCTGATCGTGGCGATCGCGATCACATCGTTCCTGGTCTGGCGGCGGAGCCGGAGTGAGCGATTACAGGCCACAGGTGGTGGGTGAGATTGATCGCAATCCCGACGAGCTTGGGCTGTGGGCTGCAGGTATCAGGACTAGCGGCTCAGGAGCCGAAAACCTAGGGCCTGAAGCCTAAAGCCTGAAGTCAGACACCGTGACCTCGTTCTCCAACGCCAATCTGCACTTCCTGGAACTGCGCAGCCGAATCTTCCGCAACACGCGTCTGCTGCGCGTATGGCTTCCCCCGTGTTACGACCAATCTCGAGCAACGCCGTATCCGGTGCTCTACCTGAATGACGGGCAGAATTTGTTCGAGCCGGCCACGGCCTTTGCAGGCGTGGCCTGGCGCGCAGGCGAGGCGGCCGGGCGGTTGATGGCCGTGGGCAAGATTGCGCCCCTAATCCTTGTAGGCATTGACAATGCGGGCAAGGACCGCGTACGCGAGTACGTCCCGTATCGCTCGTTCGACCCGTGTGTGTTTCGCTCGCGAGGCAAGCACTATCCGGATTTTCTCCGCTACGAAGTGATGCCCCTCATCGAAAAGAATTATGCGGTGGCGAAAGGTCCAGAGCAGACTGGCTTGGGCGGGTCCTCACTGGGCGGGCTGATCACGTTGTACACGCAGATCGCGATGACGGGGGCGTGTTCGGGAGGTTGCTGATCGAGAGCCCATCGCTGTACGTGGCAAATCGAAGGATCCTTGAGCAGTGCCGGCGTTTCGCCAACTGGCCGTTGCGGATGTACCTGGGGATTGGCACGCGGGAGGCGGGTAGTCCGGAGAAGGATGCCAGAGTCGTCAAGGACCTGCGCGCATTGGAGAGCATTCTGCGCGGCGCCGGGTTGGGTGCGAAGCGCCTGCGGATCTGCGTCGAAGAAGGCGCTACGCACAGCGAAGCGGCGTGGGCAGCGCGGTTTCCCCAGGCGCTCGGATTCCTTTTTCCGCGTTGACGGATCACAGCATCATCCGTTTGTTGTTATGTCAAGTGCATTGCTCCAAGCGCTTGGAGCCGCCAACGTTATGCCTGCGGGTCACGAAAGCAACCCAACAAGATCCAGCAAGCTCGCGTTCCGCGGGTTTAATATAGCCGTCGTTCTGCGGAGGGTCACCATGGATTCTTGCCGTCGCGTGATGTGGTGTGTCCTGGTAGTTGGGCTCGCTTTTTCAGCTCTAGCGCAGCCGTACAACGAAGCGCAATTCAAAGGGATGCAGTGGCGCGACATTGGGCCGTTTCGCGGTGGGCGCGTGCTGGCGGTCACGGGAATCCCCGGCAATCCGTTTACCTACTACTTCGGCGGCGTGGCGGGTGGTGTGTGGCGCACGACCGACGGTGGCGTGAGTTGGCAGCCGATTTCCGACAAGAAGGTGATCTCATCGATTGGCGCGATCGCCGTGGCGGAGTCAAATCCGAACGTGATCTACGTCGGGACGGGCGAATCGTGCATTCGCGGCAACATCTCGTATGGCAATGGCGTCTACAAGACCACCGATGGCGGGAAGACTTGGATTCACGTGGGGTTGGACAACACACAGCACATCGCGCAAGTGTGGATCGATCCCCGCAATCCGAATCATGTCTTGGTGGCCGCGCTTGGGCACGCGTATGGGCCAAATCCGGACCGAGGAGTGTTCCGTACCACCGATGGCGGCAATACCTGGGAAAGAATCCTCTACAAGGATGACAAAACTGGCGCGATTGATCTGTCGGTCGACCCGCACAATTCCAACGTGATGTTCGCCGCGCTCTACCAGGTGCAACGCACGCCGTGGAGCCTGGAGAGCGGCGGACCGGGGAGCGGGCTGTACAAATCCATCGACGGCGGGAATTCCTGGAAGCGCCTGGAGGGCAAGGGGCTGCCTGCGGGCATCCTGGGGCGCATTGGGGTCAGCGTTTCAGGCGCTGACTCGAACCGGGTATACGCTTTGATCGAGTCGAAAGAGAGCGGGCTGTATCGCTCCGACGATGGCGGCGAAACGTGGTCGCGCGCCAACGATGACCAGCGGCTCACCCAGCGCGCGTGGTACTTCTCGCACATCTTCGCCGATCCGCAAAGTGCCGACACGGTGTACATGTTGAACACCGGCCTGTTCCGCTCCTCCGATGGCGGCAAGACGCTGAACCTGCTGCCCGCGCCACACGGCGACCACCACGGACTCTGGATCGATCCGCAGAATCCGAATCGCATGATCAATGGGAATGATGGCGGCGCCACCATCTCGGTGGATGGCGGGAAGAACTGGTCGACACAATACAACCAGCCGACGGCGCAGTTCTACCACGTGATCGCGGACAACGAGTTTCTCTACAACGTCTACGGAGCTCAGCAGGACAACTCGACGGTTGGCATTGCCAGTCGCACCGACGACGGCTACATCGGCCGCCAGCACTGGTTCGACGCGGGTGGCGGCGAGAGCGGTTATATCGCGCCCGATCCGCGCGATGCCAACATCATTTATGCCGGGTCCGGCGGAGGCGAACTCACTCGCCTCGACCGCCGCAGCGAGCAGGAGCAGGACATCACCGTGTGGCCGATGGATACTTCTGGTCACGGCGTCGGCGACCTGAAATACCGCTTGGGCTGGACGCAGCCGATCGTAATTTCGGCTCATGATCCCAACGTGATTTACACGACCGCCGAGCGTGTCTTCAAGACTACCGATCAGGGCCGTAGTTGGACGGCGATCAGTCCCGACCTGACGCGCAATGACAAGTCGAAGCAGGGTTCCTCGGGCGGACTGCTGACCAAGGACAACACCTCGGTCGAGTACTACGACACCGTGTTCACGCTGGCGGAATCGCCCGTGCAGAAAGACCTGCTGTGGGCGGGAACC
>Ga0335070_10004390_pt1 | contig 16485 bp, 12 predicted proteins | sample Lox_Sample_13_FD_206722 | JGI IMG/M metagenome (GOLD analysis project Ga0335070, IMG submission 206722) | Soil microbial communities from Loxahatchee National Wildlife Refuge, Florida, United States - Lox_Sample_1.3 | ecosystem: Environmental > Terrestrial > Soil > Wetlands | place: USA... | reverse complement strand
GAGGATTTTTAAGGGATGTTCCAATGGTAGGTGACAATGACTCTCTCCTTCTTCCTAAAAACACTCAAGCAAAAACGACTGATATTGCCTCCTTTGAGTGGTTACACCGACTATCCATATCGGACAATCCTTGCCCGATTCCATCCGCCGTTTCTCATCACCGAAATGGCGAACGCTCGAGCGGTGGTGTCGAACAACAGACGAACCAAGGAAATCCTGCGCATCGCAGACGGTCCCCATCAGAACGGCGTCCAGCTGATCGGCGGCGATCCCGTCTCTATGAAGAAAGCGGCGGTGATAGTCCAGGACCTCGGCTTTGACTACCTCGACATCAACATGGGGTGTACGGTCCGGAGAGTCGTCTCACGAGGGGAGGGCGTGTCCCTCATGAAACAAGAGGCACGTGCCTGCGAGATCGTCTCTGGTATCGCGTCCGCGGTGTCGGTGCCGATCACCTGCAAATTACGTTTAGGGACGACTCGGCAGCATGTCAATGTGCTGTCGCTTTCGAAGAAACTGGTTGACGCTGGTGCGGTCGCTCTCACGATCCACGGACGGACCGGGGAAAAAAAATTCGGGATCCCCGTCGATTTCTCTATGGTCAAAGAAGTCGCTGCACAGCTCTCGGCTCCCGTGGTCGCGAACGGCGGCATCAACACGGGAGAGGATGCGATGCAGATTCTGCGGTCGACTGGTGCCACTGCAATCATGCCGGGACGGGCGCTTATCGGGAACCCCTGGCTTATCATTGACATAGAGCACGCTTTTACGCACAAGCCTTTTGCACCCCCAAGTCTCACTGAGAAAAAAGAGATCTGCCAGGAGCATCTACAGGAACTCATCGATTTCTATGGGGAACGCTCCGCGGTTCATAAAATGCGAAGCATTGTCCCCCATTATTTTTCCTCCTGCTTGTTTCTCAAACAGCTGAAACGAGACGTCCATCGCGCCGAATCTGCACAGGATATTTTGCACCTCTTATCGCGTCTGACCGAGCAAGGTCATCAGATGCAATACGACCCGATTGTATCATGATGCAAGATACTCTTCCTTAGGAGATTTTTTGTTCCTAGCTATGAAATGAAAAAATCATATATACTGCTGTATGATACCCTTGTGGATTCATCAACCGGGGAGATAGCGTATGGAACAACTGAAACTTGTACAAAGAGTCAGACCTATCCTTGGACTATCAAAGACCGACCTTGCCATTATTTCGTCCCTTTCCTACGATCAGAAGCTTTTAGTCTCAGAGATCGCATCGCAAACCCACCGCTCGAAACGACACATCTGCGACCGTCTCTCTCTCCTCCTTGAAAAGGGACTTCTGGAACGAGAACTGCACATCCTTCATAACAAACGCGTCGCGTACCGGTACTCGCTCTCATCCACCGACAGGATTACTGAACGCCTCCGCGAGCATCTCCTCCAAGCCCTCTCAGACTTGGACACTGTCTAATCCATGAGGTGACCACCATACCAAAGATTGTGTTAACCGCCGACCGCACCCTTCTGTCGGACTACAACCGGCATATCTTTCTAGGATTCGCCGCGTGCGCACCGAAGTTCATCCCGGGTTGGTTGTACACCAAGATTTTCTGCCCACCCATCGAGGAAGACGGGTACCAGGTAAAATTCGGGCATTGCGGGCAACGAAAAATCGAGGCAGCGCTCTTGAACGACGGGTTCGATGAGCAGGACATCGCGCTCGTGCCTCCTCGACATCTCGCTGAGGCGATTACCGAGGACACCAAAGTACTGGGGGTAACCACCCATGACCCGCTCGGGCTCGGGCCTGCGTCAACGACCTTTAGCGACTTGGTGAACAAGGAGACCTACACCGCGTATTATTTCCGAACCCTCATGGCGAATAAGGCGATCTGGAAGAATCGATTGAAGGTCATCGCTGGGGGGTCTGGCGCGTGGCAGCTGACCGATGAACGCATTATGGCGAAGTTCGGCATCGACTGCGTCATGATCGGCGAAGGTGAGATCACCGCGGTCGAGCTTATCAAGAAAGCCTTGAACGGAGAGCCACTGCCGATGATTGCCGAAGGGGCGGTGGTTCCGCTGGACCAGATTCCGCTGGTGCGAAAACCGACCATCAACGGCATCATCGAGATCACCCGCGGATGCGGCAGGGGATGCAAGTTCTGCAACCCGACCATGTTGAACTTCCGGAGCCAGCCCCTCGAGCGTATCCTTGAGGAGGTGCGTCTGAATCTCAACGGCGGGACCGATGGGGTGATCTTCCATGGGGAGGATTTCCTGCGTTATAAGACGAAAGGGTTCGTCCCGAACGAAAAAGAAGTGATGCGTTTATTCACGGAAACCAAGAAACTCACCGGCAGAATCCAGGTCAGCCATTTCGCGCACGCATCCGCGGCCGCGAACCCTGGGCTTATCAGGTCGATTTCAGAACTCATGGACGCGGGTTCCAAGGATTGCCCGTTCATGAGCGGTCAATGCGGCATCGAGACAGGGTCCGCCCGGATGGTGGAGCGGCACATGAAAGGGAAAGCCCGGCCTTTCAAACCGGAGGGATGGTACGAGATGATTGTGCAGTCCCATGGGCTGTTGCGTGATAACCACTGGGTCCCGTGTGACACGATGATTATGGGGCTTCCCGGCGAGACTGCGGAGGATGTTACCGACTCCATTGACCTTGTCCATGACCTCTCCGAGTTCAAGTCCTTCATTATTCCGTTGTTCTTCATCCCGATAGGAAGCTTGAAGAACGATCGGTTTTTCCGTACGAAAGACATGCTGCCGGAGCACTGGGAATTGCTTGCTGCCTGCATCAGGCACAGCCTGAAATGGGCGTACGTGCTCGCCCGAGAGAATCGGTCAACAAAGGAGATGAAAGCGTGGAAGAACGTGGCGCTGAAAGGCATCATCCGAGTCATGGATTGGCGTCTGGAAAAATACCTGAAGATGATGGAGGAAGGTAAAAACCCTATGGACTTCCTATAAAATTATCGTAAGTCTAGACTGCTTTTGTTCTAAACTCTCGCATGACTCGTTGTTCTAATATGAGGCACCTTGAGTAGCTTGCGGGAGAAGCGACGCATCAAACTCTACCGGCAACTGCTTTTTCGTCGCATATTGATACAGGGTCGCCACGTAGATGCCGTTTGTGGCGGATGCGACCACTCCAATGATCGCCCAGTAGAACAATGCAATGATGAGACCAACGATTGCCGATATCTGACTATCGATCAGGAGACCTAGAAGGATGGGGACGAAACCAAGGAGCGCGAGCAACACGAAGATGATGCCGAACCCAAACGTCCCGATGATGGTCTCACCCCAGGTTTGTTTGAACAAGGATGCGCTCCTGCGGATTGATGAGGCCACCCCTTTTTTCTCAAAGATCAAAATGGGGATGATGAAGAAGGTGACGTACGTCCACGCAAGACCCAGGATTCCTGCGACGATTTTCCCGACCCAGCCGGCCCGTTCACGAATGACTTGAAGGATCACCCCGACCGTCGCAGCGATGAGCGTCCAGATGAGAATGCGACCGATGTTCTGGGAGGCGATCCGAAGACCGTCAGCCACGGTAGGGTCGCCACCGTTGAGCCTGATGTTCGCACACGCGATGACCGCCGTGTTGAAGAAGATCACGATGAAGAACAAGATGAAATAGAGAAGAATCATCATCGCGACCCATACCAGCGGAGCCGCGTCTAACGACGGCAGCCCGATGAAGAAGAATCCCGCTAAGAATGATATCAATATGATTATGCAAGCAACGAACGAGAGAACCGGGAAGATCATGATCTCCTTGTCTTTTCGCAGGATCCCTATGCTTGTTTTCATCAGCTGCCAGCTGCGACCTATTTTCCCCATGCAGGAGGTATCGAACAGAGTTACTTTAACTCTTCTTTTTTTTCACATTGACGTATGTTGCTTGACTCTGACCAATGGCAAGTTCGATGAACATCTTCGGTCTTTGAAACAGATCTCTAAAAAAAATTGAGACGCAAATGTTCTTGTTATCCCTCACGCTGGCTCTGCTTCCACATAAAGTAGAAGAAGGGTATCGCGATGATTTCGATAGCGATGGAGATCACGATGAGAACAGGAATGGAGTAATCATAGAGGAACCCTACCATGATGCTGCCGCCAAACAACGACAGTCCATAGATGGTGCTGAAAACCCCGTACCCCGTTCCCCTTTTTTTCAAGGGGGTGATATCCGCGATTGCTGACTTCATGATGGTCTCATGTGCGCCCATCACCATCCCCCAGAGAATCATACTGAAGATGATGAAGAGGTAATTCATAGAGAACGCGAACAAGGGGATGAACATGGTGAGCAGCGGTAACACGAGGAGCGTGAGAAGACCAGCGTTTTCGTTTTTTCGTTTCTTTTTCAAGGAATCATAGGTCTTTCCAATGATGATCGCCATGACCGCATCGATGCCCATGGCTGCGGCGTACAGTAGAGGGATGTCCGCGTCAGCGAGGAGCGCATGGATCTTGATATGGTAGCCGATCAGGGCGAAATTGACGAACCCGAAGGTCGTGACAAAGCCAAAAAGTGTGTACAGCCAAAATATTTTCGAGAATTGCTCTTTCTCCTTGGTTTCCACTCTGGTCGTTTCGAGTTCCTGAGGGTTTTTGACGAGGAAATAGGCGATGATAACCACGATCATCAACAGGATAAACGGGATCCATAGGAGGTTGTAGCCGATCTGATAATCTGACACCGCTTTCCCGGAGGCACCTAATAGGAAGAACAAGATTGAAAAGATGAGGGGTCCGATGATCGCCCCGATTTGATCCAGCACCTCGACGATCGCAAACCCGGTCCCAGTCCCAACCTGTTTGGTCGAATGGGAGAGGATCGTGTCTTTTGCCGGGTTCCGTAGCGCCTTTCCGATGCGTTCTGAGATGATGAACAACGCAGCGAGTTGCCAGACGCCTGCGAGCGCGAGGAGCGGAACTGTGAAGAGGAGGCCGTACCCGAAGATCGTGAAAAACCAATACGCTTTGGTCTTGTCAGAAAAATACCCTGAGAAAATCCGGATGGCGTAGCCGAGGAATTCTCCTGCTCCTGCGACAAACCCGATGATGACGGCGTTCGCACCTAGTATCGCCAGATATTGGCCGTTGACGCTACGTGCTCCCTCGTAGATTGCGTCGCCAAGGAGACTGATGACCCCAAAAAGGAAAATGAGTTTCAGGGCTTTGGCTCGGGCGGTCGTGCCGTGCAATTGATTTTTTTTCAGGGGTCTCCATCCTTTGTTGTCATATCATGAGTGGTAATGCTTTGATAAAATATTTGGTTTTTGCAAGAATCGGTTGGCCGAGTTAAGGATAACATCCGTAGGGTCCCTATGAGAATAAAATTATGAAGATCATTTTTCGTGGTCGAGGGGTCTTCCTGATGGGGCGGTAGCGGGAGCAGGATGGTGTTGTTCGGTGTTTTTCGAGAAAGCGGAAAACACTGCTGCCACCACGGATAATGCCGCAGAAATAAAAAGTAGAAACGCGAGGCTTTCCATGAAGATTGGAGCGAAGAGTTGGGTGAAGGTACTGGCATTGACCCCTGGTGGCGCGATGCCGAGGAAGACCGAAAACAGGGCAGCCGAGGCAGGGACTTTGGCGAGTGCCGTGCCTAAGAAATGGCTCTCCAGGGCAAGGATAAGGATCGCGAAATACAGGGTCATGCTCACGGAGTTCGCGACGTTTTGAATCGTCGCCCGCATCCCTGATGCGGCTCCCCGTGTCTCTGCTGGCACTGAGCTCATGATGAGGGAGATGTTGGGGGAGGCAAACATCCCGGCGCCGACACCTTGAAGAAAGATCGCTATCCCGAGATCTAGATACGGTACGTTATACGGCATGTAGGCAATCCAGATGAAGGACACAGTCACAATGGCCATGCCAAGCACCATGAACACGCGCGTGCCGTATTTGTCTGAGAGGTAGCCGCTCAGAGGTCCTATCGAAAGGAACCCCGCGGTCATCGGTAGCATGTAGATGCCTGCCCAGAACGGCGTCTGTTCTATGGTGAAACCGTGAAGAGGTAACCAGATCCCTTGGAGCCAGATGACGAGCATGAAGAGGAGTCCCCCGCGAGCGATGAAGGAAAGGAACAGACTCCCGTTCCCAAAGCTGAAGGCTTTGATTCTGAAGAGTTCGAGTTTGAACATCGGGTTGGGTACTTTTCGTTCGATGGAGATGAAGAGAATAAGGAGGATGATTCCAAGGAGGAAGGCGAGTTGCACGAGCGGGTTTTCATACCCGAGTTCCGAGTCGCCGTATGGAACCAGGATGTACGTGATGCCGAGAAGGAGAAGTGTCAAGCCGCCACCGAAGGTAAGGTTGCCGAGCAGGTCGATTTTTTGGTTCTTGTTGATGATCCCTTGCTCCTTAAGGTTAATGTGCGCCCAGACGGTCCCGATGATGCCGAAGGGCACCGTGACCCAGAAGATGTAGCTCCAGCCGAACGGTGCGATGACGCCTCCAAGGATCAGTCCGACGAACTGTCCGGTGAGAAATGAGATCTGGTTGATCCCGAGTGCCTTGCCTCGTTCCTTTAGATCGAAGGCGTCGGTGATGATTGCCGCGCTGTTCGCGAAGAGGAACGCGCCCCCGAGACCTTGGAAGAGCCGGAAGATGATGAGTTCAAGGACGTTTTGTGACAACGCGCAGGCGATGGATCCGAGGGTGAAGATAAGGAACCCGAATTTATAGAGCTTCACGCGGCCGTACATATCGGAGAGCCGACCGATGGTGACGAGGATAACCGCGGTCATCAATCCGTACCCGATGATGGTCCAGAGAAGGTACGGGAAGTTCGCGGGGTCCCCGGGGTTCACATGGAGGCCTCTGAAAATATCAGGCAGCGAGATGAGCACGATCGTCATGTCAACGGACGCGATGAATGCACCAAGCGAGGTGTTCGAAAGAACTGTCCATTTGTACGCAATCGACATCTTATTATCCCCTAGCTATCAACGTATGATTTGTTGATGCTTTTGCAGGTGCCGTGTTTCTTAAAGGCACCAGGAACCCGTTGCTCTTTATATATCTTTTTTAGAACCACGTAGTAAGGTCATCATGAAATTTATTAACGGGTGAAGAATCCTTTTCTTAATGCAAACCTTATCTTCTGAGAAGCAAAATCATTATGAGTTGGTGAAAACCTATTTTCACAGAGATGCCTTGGAGTATCAACAGTACTATGAAGGAAACGACATAGAAGAGATACGCCGCAAGCTTAGGAGAAGGAATGATTGGAACACGTATACTTCTGTACTGGATGCTCTCTTTAAAAACGATGACACTATCGACAGTGCCATTGACATAGGATGCGGCATTGGAAATGTTCTTTTCGAGCTTGTATGGAGGAAGAAGTTTGCCACGATCGTCGGTGTGGATTTTTTGAGAGAAACGATGAGGATTCCCCATGAACAACCTCGATACTTTGGCTCGGTCCAATTCCTACAAGGGGATGTAGTACATCTGCCGTTTACAGAGAAGAGTTTTGATCTTACGATTTGTTTCAATATGCTGCATCACATTTACGAGGACGACGTCCCTAAAGCCCTCGAAGAACTCGCTCGTATCACGAAGAAGTATCTTTTGGTGGAAATACGAAACAAGGATAATGTGTTGGAACCGTGGTATGAAAACAGATCCCTGCGAAAGAAATACTCACAGTTACCTCAGTATCCACTATCACTCTCAGAGGTGCAACATATACTCGGATATCAAGGGTTTACCAGAGAACGCATCAAGGGGAGACTCCCAGCGACATGGATGTGCAGGCGGCTTGTGTGCGTCTATATAAGACGATAGATAAAACTCCATATGCCGTTCAAATGAGAAAATAATGGGGGCATAGCTCCATGTGTTCATCCACATGCCAAACTCTCCATTCTCGACGTTGGGCATTGCCAAATTTGTGTCGCGTAGGGTTAAAGAAACCGAAAAAACAGTGATACAGGTTATGAAAAAAAGAGTTATTTTTTCCCTCCGCAATCACCATTCGTTGACCTTCTTAAAAATTTTTTTTTACACCTCCCAAACAATTTTCTCCTTATTTATAGAATGAATACGAGCTGTTAAATACCGATGTTGTATGTTTAGGTCGATTGGTGAGCACTATGAACGAAACCCTTATCCATATTCCTAAACCAGCGAACGAACCCACCTACCAATATGCCCCTGGGAGCGATGAACGAACGAAGCTTCTCCAATCACTTCAAGAACTCCAAAAGAAGAGGATAGAGATCATGCCAGTCATTGGAGGAAAAAAAATCGCGACCGGCGATCTCGGTAAAGTGGTGATGCCTCATAACCATGACCACGTATTAGCCACCTTTCACAAGGTCTCACCCACGCTCGTCCATGAAGCTATTGAAAGCGCCATGGCTGTGAAACCCGTCTGGGAGGATTTCCCTTGGGAGGAACGGGCATCCATCGCGATGAAGGCGGCAGAACTCATCTCGAAGAAATATCGTTTTCTGCTCAACGCCGCGACGATGCTAGGCCAGAGTAAGAACGCCTATCAAGCAGAGATCGATGCCGTCTGTGAAACCGTTGACTTCCTACGGTTCAATGCCTACTACATGCAGAAGATTTATTCCGATCAACCGGATGCATCACCTGGGACGTTGAATCGGTTGGAGTACCGGCCACTCGAAGGATTTATTTTCGCGGTGACTCCTTTCAATTTCACCGCGATTGCGGGGAACCTGCCGACCGCACCCGCGATCATGGGCAATGTCGTCATCTGGAAACCCGCATCGACCTCGCTTCTTTCCAACAACATGCTGATGGAGATTTTCATGGAGGCAGGATTTCCAAACGGCGTCATCAATTTCCTCCCCGGCTCTGGTGAACTCATCGGGAACATTGTGATCAAGGATAAGCGGCTCGCTGGTATTCACTTCACCGGGTCCACCCCTGTGTTCAGCATGTTTTGGAAAACGATCAGTGATAATCTTCATATTTACGATAACTATCCGAAGCTCGTTGGGGAGACCGGCGGCAAGGACTTTATTTTCGTCCATCCCTCGGCTGATGCGGATGCCGTCGCCACCGCGATGGTCCGTGGCGCCTTCGAATATCAGGGACAGAAGTGCTCTGCTGCATCCCGAGCGTACATCCCTGTCTCGTTATGGGGGCCAGTGAAAACTCTCGTCCTGAAAATGCTCAAAGAAATAAAGATGGGTGATGTCCAGGATTTCACCAATTTCGTGAATGCTGTCATCGATAAGGCGGCTTTTGACACCGTCTGTGACTATATTGAGGAGGCGCGCCAGTCCAAGGATGCCAAGATTCTTATTGGTGGAAAAAGCGACAGCTCGAAGGGATACTTCATCGAACCGACGATTATCGAAACGAGCAATCCATACTTCCTCACCATGGAGGAGGAGATCTTTGGGCCCGTCTTAACCGTGTATGTCTATAACGACGAACACTATGAGGAAACACTGCATGTCTGTGATCGCACCTCTCCGTACGCATTGACCGGTTCGATTTTCTCAAAGGACCGTCAGGCGATCATAACTGCGACGAAGATCCTGCGTCATGCCGCTGGGAACTTTTACATCAACGACAAGCCGACGGGTGCGGTTGTCGGTCAACAACCCTTCGGTGGTGCCCGCTGCTCTGGGACGAATGACAAATCCGGTTCCTACCTGAATTTACTCTCCTGGGTCAGCCCACGAACCATCAAGGAAAACCTACTGCCGCCGACCGACTATCATTATCCGTTTCTTGAAAAATGAAGGTTTCAAGAGAAAAAAGTGGTTCTCTCAAGATTTCGCACCAATCAGTAACAACCCTGACGATGTGAGAGTCTTGCATTTTCTACAAGCGTTTTGAGAATTTTGACATCTGTCTTATCGAATTCCATAATTGACCATAAATATTAGACATATTTTCATAATTATTCATTTTTTTTGGACATTTGTACAATCATTTTCGAATTAACTTTATATGTTTTCATCATCATATCCACCTCTATTAGTTATGGAGAGAACTTGTAAAGGGTGAAAAATTATGAAGACGATTGGGTATTTAGAGGGAACAAATCCAGAATTTTTAACCACACTCGTGTGTAAAGGATATCGAACACTGCCAATTGGAAATGACACTGATAATCACGGGAAAAACATTGCATTTATCACCATCGCAGACAAAATCGATCTTATCGTGGGGTATCTCCATAAGGTGTCTCCACTTCCGGGAACGACCAAATCTCTCAACGAATTCCTCACTCCAGGAATTCTTCAGCACATACCAATTTTATTACTGGCTCCTGAAGAGGTGATCACAGAAGCAAAAAAAATTGTATCTGAAGTGACAACGAGTGAATATATAAAAATAATCGATCCTAAAAATCTTAAGGCAGAGGCATTAAAAATACTGCGATAAACTACCTTCTTGTTCAGAAGAATAAACGAACATATTGTGATTTTGAGATGGTTACTACGTTTGAACGATATCATATCGAAATAAAAGAGGCCGTTATCAAAACGCCGCTTCCATCTAAATTTATCGTCAAACGATATAACAATTGCCTAAACGTCCAAGAATGTACACAAACCTGTATCTACGAAGTTCATAAACGAAAGGAAGACGGCCAAGTCAACGAACCAAAAACAGAGTTATGTCGAGGATGTCACCTTTGCACTTTGGTCTGTCCAAAAAACGGACTTGTTCTCCAAATTAACCCAGAATTTGAGTCACTTGGTGATTCCTATTATACTCCTGAACGGATGAAAGCAATTTCGTTTGAAGCGGAGACCGGTAGAGTGCCAGTCTCTGGAACTGGATATAAAGGATTGTTCGCAGGAAAAGGTTTTGACGGTATTTGGTTTGATTTTTCCGAGATTGTACGACCAACACGAGATGGAATTCACGGGAGAGAATATATTTCAACATCGGTAGATCTTGGGAGAAAAGTATCCTATTTACGATGGAACAATTCTGGTACATTAGATATGCAAATTCCTCGTGTTATTGAGATTCCTATTCCCATCATCTTTGATGCTCCCTGTCCGTTAGCACATGATGCCAAGCTTAGTCGAGTACTAGTAAAGGCTGCGTCAAAACTCAAGACATTCGTGATACTAGATGCCAATGAATATTCGGATGATCTGCTTGTATACTCATCGCATATCATACCACGGTTCCCCGAAGAAAAGATTAATACTTACGCTCATCTCATTAGACAATCAAAAATCGTTGAAATCGAAATTTTGAAGACAGATGATATAGCAGAAATTCTTCGACAAATCAAGACATACAATCAGGGTGTCCTCGTCTCGGTTCATGTCCCATACAATGAAAATGCTGTGGAGCAAGCGCTTATGTTGACGTCATCAGGAGTTGATATTCTCCATTTTTATCTTCCTGAAGACGAGTGTATACAGGACCCGGATCGAATAGTGACCTCGATACGGACAGTGCATACTGCGCTCGTTCAGGCAGGGATACGCGATGAAGTCACCTTTATTTCTGCTGGTGGAATCGCTGAAGCAGCCCAGGTGCCTAAATCAATAATTCTTGGAGCGGATGCAACTGTTGTCGGGCATGCATATCATATTGCCCTTGGATGCAGATCATGCGATAGAAAAAGCAAATCCCCAAATTGTTTTCCTCATATCAATGAAATAAGCGAAATAGCATCTCAACGGATTGTCAATCTCATTGGAGCATGGAGAGATCAGCTCCTCGAGGTCCTTGGAGGCATGGGGTTACGCGAAGTACGACGACAGCGGGGAGAACAAGGTAGAACGTTGTTCTACAGTGAGTTGGAAGAGAAAATCTTTGGTGAAAACGAATGAGGCAAATTCTACAATTTCAGCTCCCCGAGAGAAAAATAACACCTTCAAAATATGCGAATATAATAGCACGTCACGAGGTAATCATCGATAGAGAAAAATGTACCGTATGTGGGAAATGCATGGAGATATGTCCAGAGTACATCGGTTCTGCACGCATCGATTATGAAGCATTTCAGAAACCTCAAGGTCTGTTACGTATAATCCAACCGTCGTTTTCATGCAAAGGTCTGGCATGTCAACGATGCGTGACGGTGTGTCCAACGCATGCATTGTCAGTCACTCTCAGTCCACAGTATCATGTCTTAGGCGATCAACGCTGGACAGCAGATATCATTTCTTCGACATGGAAACAAGCAGAAACTGGATATGTCCCCTCAGGATACGAGTATAAAACAGGGCAATCGGAAGGCGGCTTTGACAAGTTGCGGTTTGATTTCGAACTGAGTGATGAACGACAATCAGACATCGATTGTTTGTCAAATCAAAACATGGATACGTCCCTCCTCCTGAATAAAAGCAATGACGGACGAGAAAAAATCACCATTCCCCTCCCGGTGTACGGTGGGGATATGTCCTTTGGATCTGTGAGTTTGAATGTAATGCTTGCGCGAGCACAAGCAGCACAAGCTTGGGATATTTTTACGAGTACGGGTGAAGGCGGCTATCCTGATGAGTTAATACCTTATAAAGATCATGTTATCACCCAGGTTGCCACCGGACATTTCGGTGTGAACGCAGAAACCATCAAACGAGCCCGTATCATCGTGTTGAAGTACGCCCAGGGAGCAAAACCTGGTCTCGGCGGGCATCTGCTCGCTGATAAAAACACACCTGATGTTGCAACAATTCGTGATGTCGTCCCTGGATTCAGTCTGTTTTCCCCATTTCCTTTCCATAACGTGTACTCAGTCGAAGACCATTATCGGCACGTCCAGCTAATGAAAGACATCAACCCTCGTGCATTAATCTCCGTGAAGGTATCTACTCCTACGGATATCGACATGGTCGCCATTGGGAGCTACTACGCTGGTGCTCATATCTTGCAGGTTGATGGAGGATACGGCGGGACCGGAGCAGCACCTGATATTGCAAAAAAAAATATCGCCATGCCAATCGAATACGCAATCCCGATTGTCCATAATTATCTCCTCGAGGAAGGAGTACGAGATAACTTTACAATCATGGCAAGTGGAGGAATACGGACCTCATACGACGTTGCAAAAACAATTGCGCTTGGGGCAGACGGGGCGGTCATTGGAACCGCTGAGCTCATTGCGCTTGGATGCAAACGATGTGAGAACTGTGAACGAGGACGAGGGTGCCCTGCTGGAATAGCGACCACGGATCAGATCCTTTCACACATAATTGACCCGGAATGGGGATCCCAACGAATCATCAATCTGTATCACTCGTGGAAGAACCAATGGGACTCCATCCTGGCCATACTTAGATACGAACATATCGCTGACCTTCGTCCTAATACTCTCGTGAAATTCAAACACGGCCGATTCAATCACCTCATCCACCTTGACCACAGGAGATGATGCGCATCACAGATCTGTCAGAAAAGATCCTTCACGCAAGGGCGGCTTTACGTCCACCGAAGCATTTCCCTCAAAACGCGCACAACAATGAAGCAGAAGGTGGTTGCGGAGTCCTTGGTGTCATCTCCTCAGTCCCAATCAAAGGAAAAGATCTGGTTCAACCAATGATTCAGATGAATAATCGAGGCAATGGAAAAGGAGGGGGGATTGCCATTATTGGCCTTTCTTCAGAACAAATGGGGGTATCCTCCGAAGCACTTGAAGACGATTACCTTATCTTAGTAGCTTATCTTGACCCCCTGATACGACAGGAAGTAGAACATCGATACATCGACCATCAATACATCGTTGAATCCGCACAGAAAATACCAACAATTGAGGATCGCAAAAGTATCGGATTAGAGGTCAAACCACCTGAGGTCTGGCGTTATTTTGTGAGAGTAAAACAAGAATTCCTCCAACGATTCATGGAAGAGAATCATTTCTCTGAAGTCGACCTTCCTAGGATTGAGGACGAATTCGTGTATCGCACGAGTTATATGCTCAACAACACCTACTATGCATCCCTTGGGGACAAAAAAGCGTTTGTCATGTCACACGGTAAGAACATGATGGTGCTGAAAATCGTTGGATATGCTGAGCAGGTCCTCCGGTACTATCACCTCGAAGAGATCACGGCGCATATTTGGATTGGCCATCAGCGCTACCCGACCAAGGGGAAAATCTGGCACCCAGGAGGATCTCATCCGTTTATCGGTCTCCATGATGCTCTTGTCCATAACGGTGATTTCGCGAACTATCATTCCATTACTGAATATTTACAACAACGAAACATCCACCCGCTGTTTTTAACAGATACTGAGGTCGCAGTGCTCTGTTGGGATCTGTTCACAAGAATCTATCGATACCCGCTCGAATATGTCATTGAGGTTTTTGCCCCAACAACGGAACGAGATTTCACGAAACTTCCCGAAGACAAGCAGGGAATCTACCGTGCCTTACAAACAACACATATCCATTGCTCACCTGACGGGCCATGGTTTTTCATTATAGGTAGAAACGAACCGTACCTCAAGCAACTGCAATTACTTGGTATCACCGATACCTCCATGCTTCGGCCACAAGTCTTTGCTCTTCAGCGAGGAGATGCTGATATTGCTTGCATTGGATCTGAAAAACAAGCGATTGATACCCTCCTTCAAACCCTGTCAGCCGATGACTACCACTTTCGTCCAAAAGCAGATCGCTATTGGTATGCGCGGGGAGGAAGTTATACAGACGGTGGTGCGTTTGTGTTCACACTTGATGAACAACGGAACCTTATATGTACAGATAAATTTGGTATAGAAATCACGTTGCCATATGAAAAGAAGGATCGTAAAGAGCTATCTTCCACTTGTGCAGAAATTTCATTGAATCAATATGAAAATGTTGTGATCGACAATCCATTGTATCTTTTTAATCAACTCAAAGAACAGATTCCTCATTACGATATCGAAACAGTATCATCGATAATGAATACATTACAGAGTAAAGTGGCACAAAATACAGAAACAAGGTCAGATATCATTGAGATTCTTACGTTACTTATTGATAGGCGATATCCCACGGGAAGACATCGGCGTAGCGACCTAATCGCATTGTTTGAAACAACCCTTTTTTCCATATTTGATGCAATACCTCCTATAGGATCATCCATGGATAGTTCTTACTATCTAATTACTTTTTATGAACGAGAAAAACTTCGTCCACCTACTCATCCTAATGATTTTTTAGTCATTGATGTGTCTGGGTTTACGTCTGAAGGGAAGAATGGTACATGCCAATTCATTGAACGAATTTATCAGGATGGTTGGAGAAATGTCATCGCATATCGATTTCATGGACATCGGAATTTCGGAGCAGGGTTAATCACGAAAGAAAAAATAAGAATAGATATCTATGGACGCATTGGCGATTGCCTTGCAGCGTTCGCTGATGGCCCTGAGTTCTATGTTCATGAAACTGTCCAAGATTCAGTCGCGTATTGTTTCCGGTCGGGGAAGCTGGTCATCTACGGTGACGTTGGGAAAACGTTCGGGTACGGCGCAAAAGGCGGTGTGTCTTTTATCCTTGGGGATCTCATCGACCGACCATTGATTAACTCAGTGGGAAGTTCTACGGCACTTATCAACGGATCATGTAAGGATTACATGGGTGAGTCATGTATGGCTGCCCGGGGATTTATCATCCTCAACGGAATGACCTTTGATGATCACGGGGCTCTAATAGAGCAAACAACCCCCTATCACGGCGGTAATCTATTTCCCCTGGCTGCGGCCAGCTGTGTGTATCTAAGGGACCCAAGAAAAACAGTGGGTGAGGACCAATTAAATGGTGGCAGAATCACCTCGTTATTACCAGAGGATTGGAAAAAAATTTTGCCATTGCTTGAGGAGAATGAACGCTTGTTTGGGATACGAATTGATGATCTCCTGACGGTTGACGGCATCATACAGAACCCAGAGAATGTGTATCGAAAAGTGGTGCCTGTGGAGGTAGCGGCGTTAACAAAATATGATCAGGGAATATAAAAAAAATCGGGTTAACAGTAGGAGACGATGAATACATGAAAAAAAACAATATGCTTTTATATGGACTACAGATGATAAATAAGAAACCCGATGAACAGAGATCATCGATACGCAAAAAATATGGGGGATTAAAAGAGGTATTATGAATGTTTGACACAGGGAATATCGGGTTCATGCTTGTCGCAACAAGTCTTGTGATGCTGATGACGCCGGGGTTAGCTTTCTTCTATGGAGGGCTCGTCGGCAGAAAAAATGTCCTTGCGATCATGATACAAAGTTTCGTCTCCATGGCTATTGTTGACATTATCTGGTTTGCGGTCGGTTATTCCCTGTGTTTCAGTGGAGGAACCGGTGGAGTCATTGGAAATTTAGATAATGCTTTTTTAATGAATATCACGCCAACGACGGTTTTTTCGGGTAATCCAAGTCTCCCCTTGTACGTGTTCATTGTTTACCAGATGATGTTTGCAATCATCACCCCTGCATTAATCACAGGCGCGTTTACGAATCGAGTACGGTTCAAAGCGTACCTTATTTTCCTTGTCGCTTGGC
>Ga0335070_10004389_pt1 | contig 16488 bp, 15 predicted proteins | sample Lox_Sample_13_FD_206722 | JGI IMG/M metagenome (GOLD analysis project Ga0335070, IMG submission 206722) | Soil microbial communities from Loxahatchee National Wildlife Refuge, Florida, United States - Lox_Sample_1.3 | ecosystem: Environmental > Terrestrial > Soil > Wetlands | place: USA... | reverse complement strand
AGCTGTCCGGGCTGGACCGCCTGCTGGACGGCGCGCGCCTCTTGGGGGTGACCCACGTGTCCAACGTGCTGGGCACGGTCAACCCGGTGCGGGAGCTGGCCGACCGGGCGCACGCGGCCGGCGCGCTGGTGCTGGTGGACGGCGCGCAGAGCGCGCCCCACCTGCCGCTGCGCGTGCCGGAGCTGGGCTGCGACTTCTTCGCCTTCACCGGCCACAAGATGCTGGGTCCCACCGGCATCGGCGGCCTGTGGGCGCGCCGGGAGCTGCTGGAGGCCATGCCGCCGTTCCTGGGGGGCGGGGACATGATCCGCGAGGTGCGGCTGTCCGGGTCGAAGTGGAACGACGTGCCGTTCAAGTTCGAGGCCGGCACGCCGGCCATCGCCGAGGCGGTGGGCCTGGGCGCGGCGGTGGAGTTCATGGAGGGCATCGGCCGCGAGGAGATGCGCGCGCACGAGGCGTCGCTGGTGGATCTCGCGATGCGCCGGCTGGCGGAGGTGCCGCAGCTGCGCATCCTCGGCCCGCCCGCGGGGGAGCGCGCCGCGGTGGTGGCGTTCACGCTGGGCGCGCTGCACCCCCACGACGTCGCCGCGGTGCTGGACCACGAGGGGGTGGCGGTGCGCGCCGGACACCACTGCGCCATGCCGGTGCACGAGAAGCTGGGAGTGCCCGCGAGTGCGCGGGCCAGCTTCCACGTGTATAATCAGGCTTCGGAGATCGACGCCCTGGTGCGCGGGCTGCACCGGGCCCTGACCCTCTTCAAGGTGTGACCGCTTGGAAGACCTGTATCGGGAGCACATTCTCGACCACTACAAGAACCCCCGGAACCGCGGGACGCTGGAGCACCCCGACGCCACCTTCGAGGACTCCAACCCGCTGTGCGGAGACCAGCTGCGCATGGACTTCCGGATCCGGGACGGGGTGCTGGAGGACGTCAAGTTCTCGGGCGGCGGCTGCTCCATCAGCCAGGCGGCGGCCTCCATGCTCACCGAGCGGGTCAAGGGCCGCAGCCTCGAGGAGATCAAGAAGATCACCCGTGAGGACGTGCTGGAGGACCTGGGGATCGCCCTCGGCCCGGTGCGCCTCAAGTGCGCCCTGCTGGCCCTCAAGGTGCTGAAGGGCGGGGTTTACGGGGTCCACGAGTGGCCCGGCGACGACGGAGCTGCCGAAGGAGAATCGAACCATGGCCACTGAGGCCGAGATCCGCAAGGCCCTGGAAGAGGTGACCGACCCGGAGCTGCTGCTCTCGGTGGTGGACCTGGGGATGGTGCGCGCTGTCCGGGTGGGCGAGGGCGGGGCGCCCACCGAGGTGGACCTCCTGCTGACCACCCCGTTCTGCCCCTACGGCCCGGTGCTGGTGGACCAGGTGCGGGCGGTCGTGGAGCAGGTCACCGGCGGGCCGGCCGCGGTGGAGGTGCTGTCCGACCCGTGGGATCCGAGCATGATGCCGGACCCGTCGTTGCTCGGACACTGGTGAGACCGGCGGAGGCCGCGATGCCGCCTGAACTCGTGATGCGCCCGCGCGGGCCGAGAAGCCCGGCGCGGGCGTTCGAATTTCCGGCCGCCTCCCGGCGCGGGCCGGCGGCGCGGCGCCGCGGGGCCACGGGGCCGCCCCGCGTGGCCGCCGGACTGAACCGCGCAGCCGCGGCAGGGCTGGCGCTCCTGGCGCTGCTGGGGCTGGCCGCGGCGCGGCCGGCGGGGGCCGAGATCGCGCCCGGCCGGGTGGTGGTGGGGTTCTGGGATGCGTCGGCCGCGGGCCGCTTCTCCGCCGCGCGCGCGGCGGCGCTGGGACTCCGGGCGGGGCTGGCCCTGGGGCCGCTCACGGCGCAGGTGGTGGAGGTGCCGGCGGGCACCGAGGCCGACTGGGCCGCGCGGCTGGCCCGCGAGCCGGGGGTGCGCTACGCCGAGCCGGACGCGCTGTTCCACGCCGCGCTCGCGCCGTCGGACTCGCTCTACTCGCAGCAGTGGCACCTCCACAACTCCGGCGACATCGCCGGCACCGCGGGCAACGACATCGGGGCGGAGTCCGCCTGGAACCGGATCACCGATTCCGGGTGGCTGATCCTGGCGGTGCTGGACACCGGCGTGGACTTCGCGCACCCCGACCTGGGCACCAACATCTTCCTGCGCCCCCCGGGCGCGCCCCGGGCGCTGGACCCCGCAGTCGGCCCGGCGGACGACACCCGCGGCTGGAACTTCGTCGCCGGCACCGGCGATCCCAGCGACGACAACGGCCACGGCACCGCCGTGATCGGCACGCTGGGCGCGCTGGGCAACAACCGGCGGGGCGTGTCCGGGGTGCTGTGGCGCACCCAGATTCTGGCCGTCAAGGTGCTCAACAACGCGGGGGTCGGCCGCGGCGCGGACCTCGCCACCGGGGTGCTGTACGCGGTCAACGCCGGGGCGCGGATCCTCAACCTGAGCCTCTCCGGCACCGACCGGTCCACGGCGCTGTACGACGCCATCGCGTACGCCCGCGACCACGGGGTGCTGGTGGTGGTGTCGGCCGGCAACGACGGGGTCAATCTGGACACCTCGCCGCGCTATCCGGCGGCGTTCGACCTCGACAATCTGGTGGCGGTGGCCGCCACCGACCGCTTCGACGCCCTGCTGTCGGCCTCCAACCGGGGCAGCCGGGTGCTGCTGGCCGCCCCCGGCCACGACATCCTCACCACCCGCTGGGGCGGGGGCTACACCAAGGAGCTGGGCACCTCGTTCTCTGCGCCGCTGGTGGCCGGGGCCGCGGCCCTGTACTGGACGCTGCGCCCGTGGGAGACGTACGCGCAGGTGGTGGCCGCGCTGGGGGCGGGGGTGAAGCCGCTGCCGGGGCTGGCCGGGCTGGTGGCCAGCGGCGGCCGGCTGGATCTCGGCCGGCTGGTCTCGGAGGCGCTGGCGGACTCCGTCGGGCCGGCCGCGGTGACCGACCTCAGCGCCCGTCCTCCGCAGGGGACCCGGGTCACGCTCACCTTCACCGCGCCGGGCGAGGACGGCAGGGTGGGCCGGGCCGAGCACTACGAGGCGCGCTGGTCGCTGGCGCCGCTCACCGGGGCGAACTTCGACACCGCCCGCGTGGTGCCGGCGCCCCAGCCGCCGGTCTTCGGAGGCTGGCGCGACTCGCTGGTAGCCGACGGGATGCCGTTGGGCCGGACGGTGCACTTCGCGGTCCGGGCGGTGGACCGGGTGCACACGCGCGGGCCGGTCTCCAACGACGCCTTCGTCGTCATGCCCGCGCCGCCGGCGCTGCGCCTGAGCGCCGATTCGCTGGCGATCTCGGTGCAGTCGGGCCGGAGCGCGGTGCGTACCCTGACGCTCTACAACGTGGGTGGGGGGCGCCTGGACGGCGAGCTGCAGCCGTTCCCGGTGTCGGACCTGACCTGGTCGGTCCAGCCGGGCGACGCGACGGACTTCCAGGTGGCGCCGCACGATTCGGTGCGGCTCAGGCTGAACGTGGGCACCGACGTGCTGACCGCCGGGCCGCCGGCGCGCTACGCCGCGGACATCGCCTCCAACGACCCGGTGACCCCGCTGCGGCCCTTCGTGGTGGTCCTCACGGTCACCCCGGCGGCCCCCGGGGCCGGGCCCGACACCTCCCGGACGCCGTCGGCGCGGCCGCCCGCGGGGCGTCCCGGTCCACGGGCGCCGGCGGAGCGGGCGCCCGACTTCAGCGCGCGGGCGCTGGCCGCGGCCCCCGGCGGCCCGGTGCGCTTCGCGCTGGGCGCGGGCTGGGCCGCGGCCCCCGGCCTGCGCGCCCGGGTGCTGGACGTGACCGGCCGGGCGGTGGCGGCCCTGGCGCCGGCCCCGGGGCGGGCCGAGCTGAGCTGGGACGGCCGGGTGCCCTCGGGAGCCGCGGCCGCCTCGGGCATCTACTTCCTGGTCCTCGAGGACGGCGGCCGCCGGAGCGTGGTGCGCTTCCTCAGGCTGCGCTGAGCCCGCGCCGGGCCGGCGCTACTTCAGCTCCTTGAGCCAGGCGGCGGCATACTCCCGGGCCGCGGTGGTGGGCCTTGCGCCCGGCTCGGAACCACATCTTCCAGTCCTCGGGCTTGGCCTCCAGCTTCTGGTCCACGAACTGGCCGCGGTCGCCGCGGGTCAGCTTGGCGTTGAAGTCCATGCCCTGGGTGAGCGCCAGGAAGTCGGTGAGCCTGCGCCTCAGCAGCCGCTTGGGGTCCTGGGGCAGCCGCCGGGGGTCCGCCAGGGCCTTGTTGTAGGCGGCCAGCTCCTCCTGGTAGCGCTGCTTCGTGCGGAGCTGCTCGGGGCTCTTGCCGGACTGGGCCTCCTGCATCTTGGCCATGGCTTCCTTCATCTGCGCCTGCACGTCCGGCGGCATGTTGCCCATCTGGTCCTGCATCATCTTCAGCTGCTGCTGCAGCTGCGGCGACATCGCCTTCATCAGCGAGTCGGCGGCCGTGGGCGGCGTGGGCTGGTGCGGGGCGTCCGCCTGGTAGGCCTGCGCGTAGCGCTTCTGGAAGTCCGGCGAGTTGAAGTAGGCCTTGGCGAAGGCCCCCAGCGCCTGCACCACCGCCGCGCGCTCCGAGGGCGGCACGGCCTTGAGCCGGTCGGCTCCCGGCGGCACCACGGTCAGCCCGCCCCGGGCGGCGTAGAAGAGGCTCTCGCGGGCCTGGTCCTTGTCGATCTTGTACTGGGTGAACACGTCCGCGGCCAGCAGGGCCGCGGGCACGGCCAGGGCCGCCAGGCACAGCGTGAGGCGCGCTTTCATGGGCTTCCTCGGGTTGGGGGTTGGCTGCGGGCGGCCGGCTGCGCGCCGCCCGGGATCGGTCAGGGCCAGCGGGGCGCCCGCGCCGCGGGGGCTCGGGCGCGTCCGCGCGGGGGCCACGGGCGGCGGGCTCTACCCGGGCGCGCCCACGGCCGCCAGGGCGCGGTCCAGCCGCGCGATCGCGTCGTCCACCTCGGACCGGCCCACGGTCATGGGCGGGGAGATGCGCAGCACGTTGCCGTACAACCCGCCCTTGCCGATCAGCAGGCCCTCCTTCTTGGTGGCCTCCATCACGCGGGCCAGCTCGGCCGGGGCCGGCTCCTTGGTGCGGCGGTCCCGCACCAGCTCCACGCCCGCCATCAGCCCCATCCCGCGCACCTCGCCGATCAGCGCGTGCCGCTCCCCGAGCGCCCGGAGCCGGTCGAAGAAGTAGGCGCCGGTCTCGGCCACCCGCCGGCCCAGCTCCTCCCGCTCCATCACGTCCACCGTGGCGTGGGCCGCAGCGCACACGACCGGGTTGCCGCCGAAGGTGGAGATGGTGAGCCCGCGGAAGGCGTCGGCGACGTCGGCGCGGGCCACCGTGGCGCCCATCGGCAGGCCGTTGGCGATGGTCTTGGCCAGGGTCACCACCTCCGGCTGCACGCCGTAGTGCGAGATCGAGGCGAAGTGGATCCCGGTCCTCCAGAACCCGCCCTGGACCTCGTCGCAGATGAACACCCCGCCGTACTTGCGCACGATCCCCACCAGCACCTGGAAGAATTCGCGGGGCGGGGTGATCACCCCGCCCACCCCCTGCAGCGGCTCGGCCAGCAGCGCCGCCACGCGGCCGCCGGTCTCGGTGCGGATGAGCTCCTCGGCGTCGCGCGCGCAACGCAGGTCGCACGCGGGGTAGGTGAGGCCGAAGGGGCAGCGGTAGCAGTAGGCGTTGTGGGCGTGCCGGATGCCCACCGACAGGTGCGCCGCGTGGCGCCACGGCGCGTGCCCGGTGAGGCCCATGGACAGGAGCGACCGGCCGCTGTACCCGTGGCGCAGCGCCAGCACCTCGCTCGCCCCGGTGAACAGCCGGGCGGTGACCACCGCGGTCTCGTCGGCCTCGGTGCCGCTGTTGGTGAAGAACACCTTGGGCGGCGCGCCCTCCGGGCGGTCCACCGGGGCCAGCTTCCCCAGGCGCTCCGCCAGGGTCACCTCCGCCTCGTACGGGTAGAGGCTCGAGACGTGCCCCAGGGTGGCCACCTGCCGCTGCACCGCCTGCACCACCTCCGGCCGGCAGTGCCCCACGCCCACGGTCAGGATGCCGCCGAAGAAGTCCAGGTACTGCCGGCCGTCCACGTCGTACAGGTAGTGGCCCTCGCCGCGGGCCATGGCCACCGGCTCGGCGTAGTAGTTGGCCACGTTGGGGAAGAGATGCCGCTTGTGCTTTTCCCGGATGGTCTGGGCGTCCAGGCCGGGGGTGGTGCGCTCCTGGGTCATCTCGGCTCCTGCCGGGCGCGGGGCCCGGGCCGGTCCGTGCGTCGCGCGGCGAGCGCCGGACCCGCGGGTGATCGTCTCCGAAGTGCCGCCCGGCTCCGCTCCGCCCCGGCTTCGCCTGCCGGGAGGGCGCCGCGCCGGGGGCTCGAATTCAGCGCGCGGCCGCCACCAGGCGGCGCACGCGGTCCACGTCCACGGGCCGGGCCAGCTCCCCGCCCTGCTTCAGCCAGGTGCCGACCACCGCCCCGTCGCAGGCCCGCAGCCACGCGGCCACGGTCTCCTGGGTCACGCCGCTGGCCACCAGCAGGGGCGCCTCGGGCAGCGCCGCGCGCACCCGCGCGGCGTCCTCCGGGGCGGCCGGCTTGCCGGTGCCCGCGCCGGTCAGCAGCAGCGCGTCGGCCAGGCCACGGTGGTAGGTGTCCTCGGCGGCCTGCACCACGTCCACCGGGGCGGCGGGGGAGGCGTGCTTCACCAGCACGTCCGCGAAGATCAGCGCCGGCGTCCCCAGCGCGCGCCGCAGCCGCAGCGTCTCCGCGGCCCGCCCCTGCACCAGCCCCTGGTCGGTGACCATGGCGCCGCAGTGCACGTTCACCCGGATGAAGTCCGCGCCGCAGGCGGCCGCGATTCCCAGCGCCGCGGCGGCGTCGTTCCGCAGCACGTTGACCCCCACCGGGAGCCCCACGCTGCGGCGCACCTGGGCCACGCAGCGGGCCATCGCCGCCACCGTGACCGCCGGCACCTGCTCGGCGAAGAACGGGGCGTCGAAGAAGTTCTCCACGATGACCCCGCGCAGGCCGCCGGCCTCCAGGGCGCGGGCGTCCTGCACCGCCGCCTCCAGCACCGCCCCCAGCGGGTCCCGGTCGGCCCGGGCGGCGTCCGCGGGCGGCCAGCCCGGGGAGCCCGGCAGCGGCCGCAGGTGCACCACCCCGATGAGCAGCGGACGGCCCGCAGCGGGGGCCCCGAACAGCGCGCGGAATCCCGAACTCACGGCTTCACCTCCTGGCGGGCGCGGGGCAGGAACTGCCCGTCGCCGGGGCTCCCCACGTGCGCGCCGCCCTCCACGATCACCTTGCCGCGCAGCAGCACCGCCCGGACCCGGCCGGTGACGGGCAGGCCCTCGAACGGAGTGTAGTCCACCCGCTGGTGCAGGTCCGCGGCGGCCAGCGTGCGGCGCGGCGCGGGATCGTACACCACCACGTCCGCGTCCGAACCCGCCGCCAGCGTGCCCTTGCGCGGGAACAGCCCGAACCGCCGGGCCGGGGCGGTGCAGGCCACCTCCACCCAGCGCCGCAGGCCCAGCCGGCCGTCCACCACGCCCTGGTGCAGCAGGTCCATGCGCGTCTCGATGCCCGCCGCGCCGTTGGGAATGCGGGAGAAGTCGTCCCGCCCGAGTTCCTTCTGCGCCGGCAGCCCGGCGAAGCCCGCGCGCATCACGAACGGGCAGTGGTCGGTGGACACCACCTCGAGGTCGCCCGCGCGCAGCGCCTCCCACAGAGCCCCCGGGTGCCCGGCCGGCCGCAGCGGCGGGCTCATGACGTACTTGGCGCCCTCGAAGCCGGGGGCGTCGTAGCGCTCCTCGGAGAGATACAGATACTGCGGGCAGGTCTCAGCGAACACCGCCTGGCCCAGCGCGCGCGCCTCGCGCACCCGCTGCAGCGTGTGGGTGCAGGTGACGTGCACCAGGTACAGCGGGGCGCCGGCCAGGCGGGCCAGGGTGAGCGCGCGCCCGGCGGCCTCGCCTTCCAGCTCCGGCGGGCGGGTCCGAGGGTGGTAGCGCGGGGCGGTCTCCCCCCGGGCCAGCGCCTGCCGGACCAGCACCTCGATCACCGGGCCGTTCTCGGCGTGCACCATGGCCAGCGCGCCGATCTCCGCGCAGCGCTGGAACGCGCGGAACAGCGCGCCGTCATCCACCATCATGGTGCCCGGGTAGGCCATGTACAGCTTGAAGCTGGGCACGCCCTGGGCCGCGACCGCGTCCATCTCCGCCAGGATGCGCTCGTCCACCTCGGACAGGGCCATGTGGAAGGCGTAGTCGATGCACGCCCGGCCGCGGGCCTTGGCGTGCCAGGCGTCCAGCGCCTGGTGCAGCGTCTGGCCCCGGAACTGGGTGGCGAAGTCCACGCAGGTGGTGGTCCCGCCGCAGGCCGCCGCGCGGGTGCCGGTGAGGAAGTCGTCGCTGGAGACCACCTCGCCCACCGGCAGCTCCAGGTGGGTGTGGGCGTCCACGCCGCCCGGCAGGACGTAGCAGCCGGCGGCGTCGAGCACGCGGTCCGCGGGGCCCAGCCCGGCGCCCACCGCGGCCACCTGCTCGCCCTCCACCAGCACGTCGGCGGGGAAGTCGTCCGAGGCCGTGACCACCCGCCCGCCCCGGATCAGCATCTTCATGGCCCGGCCCCGGCTCCCGCGCCCGCTACTTGTCGAAGAACATGCGGGCCGCCACGAACACCAGCAGCACCGCGAAAGCCTTCTTCAGCACCGGGTCGGAGACCTTGCCGATGAACGAGGAGGTGACCAGCGAGCCCGCCAAAAATCCCACCACCAGCATCGCGGCCACGCCGAGGTCCTTGGGCCCGATGGCCTGCTGCCGCCAGTACTCGTACACCGCGACCAGCCCCAGGGGCGGGATCATCATCATCAGCGAGGTGCCTTGGGCCTCCTTCTGGGAGAAGCCGAAAAGGTACACCAGGGCGGGCACGGCGATGATGCCGCCTCCCACGCCGAAGAAGCCGGCCGCGCCGCCCACCAGCGCACCCAGCGCCACGAACAGCATCCAGGACCCGTGCATGCGCAGCACTCCTTGGGAATCCGCCGCGGGGATCCGCCCGGAACGGGAACGAGGAATCGCGGCCGCGGATCGCGCCGCGCGGCTACGCTAACACAGCGCCCGCGCGCGGCGCAACGAACCGGCGGGGCGGGCTCGGCCGGGGGCGTCCGGCTCCGCGAGGCGCGGCCGGCGGGCTGGTGCGCGGGGCCGCCGCCGGGTTAGAATCAGGTCAACCGACGCGGCCCCCGGCCCCAGCGGCGCCGCGTCGGCCGGGGCCGCCGCCGGCCGCGGGGGGGAGCCGACATGAAACGCATCCTGGCCGTCTGCCTGGGCCTCCTGTTGGGCGTTCCCGACGCCCGCGCGATCACGGTTTCTCTGTACAGCTCGCTCGGCTCGGGTATCAGCTCGGTGCAGTGGAACGTGATCGGGGCCGACGTGCTCATCTACGAGACCTGGACCCGCGACGCCCCGGCCTTCCTCATCTTCACCGGCCTGTATCCCGGGGCGGACTACTGGATCCACATCTGGGCTTACAACCACACGCCCAACCCGTGGAGCCGGATGGCCAACGAGCTGCTGGATCCCTACGAGGGGCCCGGCAGCGTGGACGACGGCGACGTCCGGCCCTACCCGCCGTGGGTGCCGTTGGGCTTCTCCACCACCAATCCCGCCGAGGGGCTGGAGATCTCGCCCCAGGGCGTCGTCTACCCCTACAGCAACCCGCTGCACTCGTGGGTGATGAGCACCTACGCGGAGCGGCGCCAGTACATTGACTTCTACGGCGGCACGGTGGACGCGGACAGCGGCCTGTGCGTGATGCGCTTCGGCGTGTACGACGCGTTCCCGGCCTACAACGAGCCCTTCCTGCTGGCCCAGCGGCCCAACGCCTACTCCAGCCCCCCGGTGCCCGAGCCGGCGACGCTGCTCCTGGCCGGGCTGGGGGTGGCGGTGGCCGCGGCGCGGCGCTCGCGCGGCCGGCGCCAGGCGGCCCGGGGCTAGGACGGGGCCCGCCGCGGCGGGGCGGTGTTCAGGAAGCGGCGCTCCACCAAGAGGAAGTAGATCTTCCCCGCGTAGTATCCGCACACCGCCAGCAGCGCGGCCACCAGGAGGTACACCACCGCGCTGCGGGTGGCCGCCAGCGGGCCCAGCAGCTGCTTGAGGATCGCGCGGGCCGGCACGTGCACCAGGTACAGGGAGTAGGAGAAGATGCCGGCCCGGGTGAGCCACGCCACCAGGCGCGTGCGGGGCCAGCGGCCGGCGCGCTCCAGGCCCACGCAGAAGTTGAGCAGGGTGAAGAAGGTCATGCCCCACAGCGCCGGGGACAGCGAGGGCACCACCGCCGGCAGGGTCGCCGGGAAGTGGCGCTCCGCGACCAGCGCCAGCGCGCCCCACACCGGCACCAGCCAGCCCCAGGAGCACCACCGCGGCAGCCGCACCAGCCCGAAGTAGCCCTCCACCGCCAGCAGCCCCAGCACCCACTGGATCCACAGGGCGAAGGCCGAGGTGCGCACCAGGGTCCACCATTCCTCGCCCCCCGGCACCCGGAGCAGCAGCGGCGCCACCGCCGCGGGGAACGCGATCCCCAGCACCAGCGGGCCCAGCACCGCGCCGGCCACTCCGCGCGGCCGGCGCCACGCCAGCAGCAGGAAGTACAGGGCGTAGAAGTACTCCTCGCGGGCCAGGGTCCAGAACGGCGGGTTGCCGCCCCCCAGGTCGAACAGCGGGTGGAACCCGTGGAGCATGAACACGTGCGAGGCGAAGTCCCAGGCGATCCACGGGCCCTTGGGGTTGGGGTAGCGGGTGACCATCGCGGTCTGCCGCCCCAGCAGCACCCCGGTCACCAGCAGCGCGGTGCTGATGAGCAGCATGAAGAAGTACGGCGGGTACAGGCGGTGGATGCGCCGCTTCCAGAAGCCGGCGAAGTCGGTGTCCGCGCGGCCGGTCTCGGCGTAGCGGCGGGCCCAGCGCATGTGGATGCAGAAGCCCGAGATCACGAAGAACAGCGGCACGCCCAGGTCCCCGCGGTTGACCACTGCGTGCAGCGCGCGGAACCAGGCCAGGTGCATGGGCATGTTCTGGCCCCAGCCGAAGTTGATGCAATGGTGGGCGACCACCGCCAGCGCCGCGACGCCGCGCAGGAAGTCGAGGGAGGTAAGGCGCGCGGTGGGAACAGTCCACGGGCTTGGGGTGGCGGCGCGCGGGGCGGGCGCGGCCGGCGCGCCGGAGGCGCCGCGGGCGGGCGGGTCGTCGGGGGTGGGGGTCACGCTGCTCTGGGGCCTCCGGGAACGGTGGACACCGGCGGGGGCAGGGTACAATTCGCGAGACTACCGCGGCCGGGTGCCGCCGGTCAAAAGCCGCCCCGCGGCTTCGAGCGCGCCGCCGCCGTCCGCCGCGGCGCGAGCGCTCCGATTGACAGGCGCGCCCCGGCGGGCTAGGCTGACACGTACATTTCCACGACGCCGACCCCGGTACAAGCCGATTTCCGGGGCTGGCCGTCTCGCGTCGCCAACCCACATGGAAGCTCCTGCGACATGACTGAACGCGCGCCCATCAAGGCCCTGGCCATGCTTTCCGGCGGCCTGGACTCGTCCCTCGCGGTGCACCTCATCAAGGAGCAGGGCATCGAGGTCGAGGCCGTCAACTTCCACACCGGCTTCTGCCTCACCGATGCCCACCGGGCGCTGGGCCAGACCGCCAACCGCCACGGCACCCCCTACCGCAACGAGGCGCTGCGCGCCGGAGCGCACGAGCGGGTGCCGGTGCGGGTGGTGGACGTGTCGCGGGACTACCTGCCGGTGGTGACCCAGCCGCGCTACGGCTACGGCTCGGCCATGAACCCGTGCATCGACTGCCGCATCTTCATGCTCCGCCGCGCCCGAACCCTCATGGAGGAGATCGGCGCGCGATTCGTGTTCACCGGCGAGGTGCTCGGGCAGCGGCCCATGACCCAGCACCTGCGCGCGCTGCAGCTCATCGAGCGCGAGGCCGGCCTGGAGGGGCTGGTGCTCCGGCCGCTCTCGGCGCAGCTGCTGCCGCCCACCATCCCGGAGCAAGAGGGCTGGGTGGACCGCGCCAGGCTGCTGGATATCTCCGGCCGCAGCCGCCGCGCCCAGATGGAGCTGGCCGAGCGGTTCCAGATCGGCGAGTATCCCCAGCCGGCGGGCGGCTGCTGCTCGCTGGTGGACGCCAACTTCGCGCGGCGGCTGCGCGACCTGTACGCGCACCGGGACCCGGCCGGGGTCCTGCCCGAGGAGTACGTGATGCTCAAGCTGGGCCGGCACCTGCGCCTGGGCCCCGGGCTCAAGATCATCGTCGGCCGGAACGAGGGCGAGAACCGCTTCCTGGAGCTGTGGCGCGGCTCCCGCTGGCTGTTGAGCACCCCGGACCACCCCGGGCCGCTCTCGCTCCTGGACGGCGAGCCCGACGAGGAGCAGCTGCTGGAGTGCGCCCGCATCGCCGCCCGCTACTGCGACGGCAAGAAGGAGGGCCGGGTGCGGGTGCTGGCCTCGCGCCGCGAGGCGGAGTCCCGCGAGCTGCTGGTGGAGCCGCGCGGGGAGTACGAGCTTGCGTCTCGGCTCCTGTGACGCGGTGCGGGCCGACCACGTGCTGGACGTGGAGGGCCTGTTCTGCCCCATCCCCATCGCCCGGGCCACCGAGCGGATGGTCTCGGTGGCTCCCGGCGAGGTGCTGGAGATCCGGGCCACCGATCCCGGGGTGATCATCGACGTGCCCGCCTGGTGCTACTCGAGCGGGCACGAGTTCCTGGGCTACTACCGGGAGGACCCCCGGCTGCGCTGTTGGGTGCGGAAGAGTGCGGCCGGCGCGCCGTCCGTCTCCGGGCCGAGGCGGCCTTAGGGCCGCGCCGGCGGGCCGAGCGCCCGGCCGGCTGGAGCCAGCATGCTGCTGACCATCTTCGCCGCGTTCGCCTCGGCGGTGGCCCTGGGGGCGATCTTCCGCCGCCTGGGCCTGCCGGCGGTCCTGGGGGAGCTGCTCGCGGGGGTGGTGCTGGGCCCGGCGCTGCTGGGCTGGGTGAGCCTCAACGACGCGCTCCGGGTGCTGGCCCAGCTGGGCGCGGTCGCGCTCCTGTTCTCGGTCGGCCTGGAGACCCCGCCGGCGGCCATCCTTAGGGTGGGGCGCACCGCCCTGGCGGTGGCCGCCGCCGGGGTGGTCCTGCCCTTCGCACTGGGGTTCGCGCTGGGCGCGCGGTGGGGCCTGCCCCGCGCCGAGTCGCTGTTCCTGGGGGCGGCGCTCACCGCCACCAGCGTGGGGGTCACCGCCCGGGTGCTGGCGCAGGCCGGGGCGCTGGACCGGCTGGAGAGCCGGGTCATCCTGGGCGCGGCGGTGATCGACGACGTGCTGGGGCTCCTGGTGTTGTCGCTGGTGCTGGCGGCGACCGGCGGGCGCGGGCTCACCCTGGGCGCGGCGCTGAGCTGGGCGGAGGCCATCGCGTTCCTGGTGGTGGTGTGGGCGGCCGGCCCGCGCCTGCTGCGCCGCTACCGGCGGCGCGAGGGGCCGCCCGGCCGCGACGGTCTGGGCTGGAGCGCCGCGCTGCTGCTGTGCCTGGGGCTGGCGGTGCTCGCGGAACGGCTGGGGCTGGCGGCCATCGTGGGCGCGTTCCTGTGCGGCGCGCTGCTGGCGGGCGAGGCCGAGGAGCGCTGGCTGGGGCCGCGGGCGGAAGCGCTGCGGGACTTCCTGGCGCCGTTCTTCCTGTTCGGAGCCGGGCTGCTGTTCCCCGCGGCCGCCTGGTCGCGGCCGGGCTTCGCCGGCCGCGCGGCGCTCCTGGCAGCGGTTGCGGTGGCGGGCAAGGTGCTCGGCTGCGGGCTGGCCGCGCTGGGCCGCGGGCCGCGGGTGGCGCTGCGGGTGGGGGTGGGGATGGTGCCGCGCGGCGAGGTCGGGCTGATCGTGGCGGTGGCCGGCCTGAGCCGCGGGCTGGTGAGCACGGAGACCTACGCGCTGGTGGTGGCCGCGTGCGTGGGTGCGGACTTCCTGGGCCCCCTGGCGCTGGCCCCGCTGCTGCGCCGGGCCCCGCGCTAGCGCCACCCGGCGTGAGCCGGCGCCGGCGCTATCCCGGCCGCCGGCCGGTCTTCAGAAACTCCACGTAGTCCCGCACGATCCGGCTGTGGTCGAAGGCCAGCGGGTGGGGGACCTCGGTGAATGGGTCGAGCAGCCCCACCTCCCCGGCGTCGTCGCCGGCCCGCGGGGTGCCCCGGCCGCGGGCCAGGAACACCGTGGACACCGAGTGCTGGCGCGGGTCGCGGTCGGGCTCGGAGTAGGTGTGGAACTGCTCCAGGCCGTTCAGCTCCAGGCCGGTCTCCTCGAGCGCCTCGCGCCGCGCCGCGTCCTCCAGCCGCTCGCCGTAGTTGCAGTAGCCCCCGGGCAGCGCCCAGGCGACGGGATCGTTCTTCCGGTACACCAGCACCAGCCGGCGGTCCACCTGGATCAGCATGTCCACGGTGACCGCCGCGCGCTGCCAGGTGCGCACCTGGGCGCCGCAGCGCTCGCAGATCTCGCGCACCTCGCCCTCCCGGCTCATCGGGCCGCGATCCCGGCGAGGTCCAGCAGTTCGCGCGCGGTGAACAGGGCGGTGAGCCCCAGGCCGGCCGCCGCCAGCGCCTCGCGCCCTCCCTGCTCCCGGTCCACCACCGCCCACACGCCCACGATGGGGCACCCCACCTCACGCACCGCTCCGGCGGCCTCCAGCGCGGAGCCGCCGGTGGTGACCACGTCCTCCAGCAGAGCCACCCGGGTGCCGGGCTCCAGGCCCCCCTCGATGCGCGCGCCGGTCCCGTGCTCCTTGGTGCCCTTGCGCACCAGGAAGGCCGGCAGCGGCTGCCCCCACTCCGAGGACAGCGCCGCCAGGGAGCAGGCCAGCGGGTCCGCGCCCAGGGTGAGCCCGCCGACCGCCTGCGCCCCTGAACCGCGGATCGCATCAAAGAGGAGCCGGGCGATGAGGACGGCGCCGCGCGGGTGGAGGCTGGTGCGCCGGATGTCCAGGTAGTAGCTGGACCGGCGGCCCGAGGCGAGCACGAACTCGCCCCGCAGAAGGGACCGCCGGAGGAGCAATTCGGACAGCTCCTGGCGCAACGAGTTGGGGGAGCTGGGGGCTCCCGGGAGGGCTCCGAACATCCCCCCGATCCTAGGAAGGCGCCCTCGCAACGTCAACGGAAATTGACAATTCCACGAGTTGATGCTATATTTTCGTATGGTGTGGCCGCTCCGGCGTGCAGCTGCCGAAGGGAGTGGCTTCTGCCTACCACCCTCGTGCGCAGAGGGAGAATTGCCGCCGACCTGCGTCGATCCGCAGGGATGATCGTGTTGGGCTCTTCCCTGTTCTCCAAGACGACACTATTCCGAGTGCACGCGCACCGACAGGAGATACCTCGATGAAGCTCACCCTAAGGGCTCCCTCGACGCTGCTCTGCGCCGCGCTGGCGCTGGCCGGCGTGGCGTGGTGGACCGTGCCGGCCGTGGCGGCCGGGACCGCGGTGAATGAAGTCCGGTTTCCGCTGCGGGACCTGAAGGTCTGGCAGAAGGGCGGGGAGGCGCAGGTGCTGCTGCGCGGCGTGGCCAACCGGGCCCGGCCGGGCGAGCCGGAGCTGCCCGGCGGCAACGTGGCGGTGGAGATCCCCGCCGGGGCGCGGGTGACCGGCTGGCAGGTGGTGCCCCTGGACCCGATCGAAGTGCCGGCGCAGGCGCACTTGGGGACCCTGAAGGCATGGCAGACGGGCGACGGCCAGACGGCCCACGGGCCGGCGCCGGTGCAGCTCGATCCCGCGGCGTGGTTCCCCGGGCGGCCCTTCGAGGAGTTGCACGTGGGCTTCCTGCAGGGCCACACGGTGGCCAGCGTGGCGGTGCGGCCGCTGCAGTACCTCGCCTCGCAGGGGCGCCTGCGCCTGGTGACCCGCTTCCGGCTGAGCGTGAGCTACGAGGAGGCCGGCGGGACGATGCCGCTGGCCAGGATCCGGCGGACCGAGCGCACCGAGGCGGTCACCGCGCGGGCGCTGGGCGCCCTGGGCCTGCCGTACCAGCCCCAGCCCAACACCCGCGTCGGGCGCGGCGGCGCCTTCCCCATGGCGCCCGGGCAGTACCCCGGGCCGCTGGGGCACGAGGCGGCCTACCTCATCGTGACCCCCGACTCCCTGGTCTCGGCCTTCCAGCCGCTGGCGGATTGGAAGACCCGCCAGGGGATCAGCACCCGGATCGTGACCCTGTCGCAGGTCCAGGCGAGCTACCCGCAGGGGGTGGACCTCCAGGAGAAGATCCGCCTGTGCGTGCGGGACGCGTACCTGTACCAGGGCACGCAGTGGCTGCTGCTGGGCGGCACCGGGCAGCTGATCCCGCCGCGCTACGCCGCCAGCCAGCTCCTGCCGGACGCGCCGGTGCCCACCGACATCTATTACTCCAACCTGGACGGGAATTGGAACGCCAATGCCAACTCGCTCTTCGGCGAGGCGTTCGTGGATTCCTCGACCCCCGGGGACGGGGTGGACCTGTACCCGGAGGTCTACGTCGGGCGCGCGCCGGTGCTGAACACGGCCGAGGCCACAGT
>Ga0335070_10004388_pt1 | contig 16489 bp, 13 predicted proteins | sample Lox_Sample_13_FD_206722 | JGI IMG/M metagenome (GOLD analysis project Ga0335070, IMG submission 206722) | Soil microbial communities from Loxahatchee National Wildlife Refuge, Florida, United States - Lox_Sample_1.3 | ecosystem: Environmental > Terrestrial > Soil > Wetlands | place: USA... | reverse complement strand
CGCCGGCGCCGGGCCGGCTCGCGGAAGGCGAGGGCATCATCAAGGTTCGCGGCATCGACGACCTCATGGTCTACCGCGCCAAGTGCTGCAACCCCATCCGCGGCGAGGCCATCGTGGGATACGTAACGCGCGGCAAGGGCGTCGCGGTCCACTCGCGCATGTGTCCCAACGTGCAGAGCCTGATGTACGACGTCGAACGCAAGATCGAGGTCGAGTGGGCGCGCGCTGCCGAGGACTCTTTCCCGGTGCGCCTCGTGATCCACACCGACGACCGTCCGGGAATGCTGAATCAGTTGACCAGCGTGCTCTCCGACGAGAACACGAATATCCGCAGCCTCGAGGCGAAGGGCGCCACCGATCACGATGGCGGAGTCGTGGACATCACCGTCGACGTGCGCGACAAGAAGCAGCTCGAAAAGCTGGTGGGCGCGATGCGGCGTATCTCGGGCGTGCGCGACGTAGAGCGGCTTTTTAACTGAACATGTCTTTTTCTACCGATCCGGAACACATTGCCATTTCCAAGTCCAAGGGCATCAAGATCGATTGGAAGGATGGGCACCATAGCGAATACGGGCTGAGCTACCTGCGCGACAAGTGCCCGTGCGCGAGCTGCACGGGAGCGCACGGAACCCCGCCGCGGCAGCCTGAGACCGGCAATCCATTTCAAATGTACAAGCCCGCGCTGAAGATGTTGGGAGTGGAGCCTACGGGCAACTACGCCATCCGCATCAACTGGAGCGACGGCCACAACTCAGGCATCTACTCGTGGGAACACTTGCGGCGCATCTGCCCGTGCGCCGAATGCGCGCGGGTGCTGAAAGCTGATGGCTATTAGCTGAAAGCTACAGCAATCGGAAATTGACTTCGATCTGGGCTTCGACCGTAACCGGCTTGCCGTCCTTGGTGCCTGGCCTGAAGCGCCACTTCTTCACGGCTTCCATGGCCTTTTCGTCCAAGCCTAATCCGAGGCTGTGCAGCACGCGCATGTTGATCGCCTTGCCGGTCGGGTCCACCTGGATGTAGAGGGTCACCGTCCCCTGGTACTTGGCCTTGCGGGCCTCTTCAGAGTACTCGGGCTCGACCTTGGAGAGCAGGGTCGGAGCCGTCACGCCGCCGCCTACGCGGTAGACGCCGCCGCCGACACCGCCGCCTTCCCCGGGTCCGAAACCGCCGCCTTTACCGGATCCGATACCGCCGCCGCTGCCGGAGCCGATGCCGCCGCCGGAACCCGGGCCGTTGGATGGAGGACCGATTTTGGCCAACGGGTCGCCGTACTGATCCATGTTGACGTTCGGCAGCTTAAGATCGGGCGGTCCGATCAGGGTCGGGTCCATGGACAGCTTGGGATTCATGTTCTGGACCACCTGCATCGGCGGAGTGAACTGCTTGAGAGCGAACTTGGGTAGCCGGCCCTTGGCAGCCGGGAGTGGGGAGCGATCGCCGCCGCCGCCGCCGCCCTGCATCACCTGCTTCTTTACGGGAAGATCGGGAGGAGCCAGATCCACCGGCATGACCAGCGAAACCGCTTCCTTCATTTTCTCCTGAACTGGCTTGACTGCGGTGAGAGCCAACACAAGCGCAACTGCGGTGACCTGGAAGCCGGTGGACATGAGCCACGACTTCTTTTTGCGTCCGTACAGACCCCAGATGTCCTTGACCGGTACCGGTTTCGAGGTGACTTGCAGCGGGGGGAGCTTGGGCGGATTGATGGCGTCCTTAATGTTCTGAACAAAGGACTTATACCACGGGGCCTCAACGTCGTCGACCAACAGGCGGGCCAAGTGGTCGTCGGGTGTATTTGCAAACGGGGTGTTGGGTTGCGACAGGTCAGCCATTTTGATGCACCAGCCCTCCCTCTACGGAGAACCGCTGTCCACATCTATTGGACGATAACGGTCGTCAAGTAGTTACAGCTTTTGGAAAAGCTGCGCCCAGAACTATCACCGGCAGTATACCACAGAAGTCGGGGAACCGGCTTGTAAAACCAACTACATAGCTCAAAGACGCTCGGCCGGAGAAATTGTTCCCCGCTGGCTCCAGAAATTGGAATTTTTTCACCGCGGCGCCCTTTCGTTGTGCGATTGATGCAGATTACGATCAGACTGATGCACATTCAAATCGAACCCAAAGCTGTTGAACAGATCGAGACAGACGCGCTGATCGTGCCGGTCTTCGAGGGAATTCCCGATCCGCGTTTCGGAGCCGATGAACTGTTTTCGGCCGGCGAGATCACCGGAAAAGCGCTCGAAATCACGTTACTGCACCGTCCCCAGGGGAGCCGTGCCGCGCGGGTGGCGCTGGCCGGGGCCGGAAAGCGCGAGAGTTTCGACCCGGTGGGCATGCGGCGCCTGGCCGGCGCGGCGGTGCGATTCCTCAAACCCAAGGGCCTGAAGAGGATCACGTTGGCCGCGGGACCCGCCTTCGAAGGCGCCGAGTACACCGCCGCCGCGGTGGAAGGCGCGATCCTCGGCGATTTCGAACCCGACCGTTATAAGACTGGAAACGATAAGAAGAGCATAGACTCCTTTGCCGTGGCCGGCGCCGCGGCGGGTATGGCGGAGGCGGCCGAGCGCGGGCGCGTGCTGGCGGAATCGCAGAATTTCGCCCGTGGACTGGTGAACGAACCGGCGAACCGTCTCTCGCCAGGCGGAATGGCGGCGGCCGCGAAAGAGGTGGCGGCACAGACCGGGCTCGAGTGCGAAGTGTTGAACCAGGCCGCGATGCAAGCCCTGGGGATGGGTTCCCTGTTGGGAGTGGCTCAGGGGAGCGCCGAGCCCCCGTGCCTGATCGTGCTGCGCTATCGGCCTTCCGCGCCCGCCGGTGCCTCGCACCTCGGCCTGGTCGGCAAGGGCGTGACCTTCGACACCGGCGGCATCTCTATCAAGCCCGCCGATGGCATGGAGAAAATGAAGTACGACATGGCGGGCGGAGCCGCCATGATCGGCGCCATGCGCGCCATCGCCCAGCTCAAGCCGCCGGCTACCGTGACCGCCTTCGTTCCGTGCGTGGAGAACATGCCCGGGAGCCGCGCCCAGCGGCCCGGCGACATCGTCACCGCGATGAGCGGCAAGACCATCGAAGTGATCAATACCGATGCCGAAGGGCGGCTGATTCTGGCGGATGCGATCACCTACGCGCGCCGCCAGGGATGCACGCACCTGGTGGATGCAGCCACGCTCACCGGGGCGATCGTGGTCGCGCTGGGACATCTCCACGTCGGGCTCTTTGCCAATGACGATGCGATGCGAGACCGCGTGCTGGCCGCGTCCAGGGCCGAAGGCGAGCGCATGTGGCCCATGCCGCTCGACGAAGACTACAAAGACTACCTCAAGAGCGCCTTCGCCGACGTGGCCAACGTGGGCGGCCGCTGGGGCGGAGCCGTGACGGCAGCCATGTTCCTCAAGGAGTTTTCCGAAGACACGCCCTGGGTGCACCTGGATATCGCCGGCACCGCCTGGCTGGACGATTCCAAGCCCTATATGGCCAAGGGACCGACCGGCCTGCCGGTTCGAACCCTGGTACGTCTGGCTGAAGAATGGAAAGAGGGGGCCTGAAACTCCTCCCGCTTCTGTTCACCGTCCCCGCTTCGGCGGACTGATGCCTTCGATGTCGTTGGCCACGATGAGATTGGTGAGATCCTCTTTCGCCGAGATTGCCAGGCGCGCTCCGTTGGGCGATATGCCGAACGTTTCGGTGATGCGATCGGGGTCGAAGCCGCCGAGGGGGCGGCGGGTTTGGGAAGTCTCCTTGCCCGGCACGAAATCCTGGACGAAGATGCCGGGGACTCCCTTTTCGTTCATGTCGATGAAAGCAATCCCGCGGCCGTCGGGCATCCAGCGCAGGCGGCCGCCGTGCCGGATCTCGAAACCGGCGTCGGAGCCGTCGCTCGCGCGAAACACGCGGATGGCGCCGGTGCGGAAGAGGCTGGCGAGATACTGCCCATCGGGAGAAACCTCGACGTAGGTCGAGCCGGAGATGAACAGTCTGGCATCGGTGCCGTCGGTGCGGATCTTCCACACGCCGAACTTGGCGGAATTCCACGAGACGTACAGAATGCTGCGGCCGTCGTGGAGAAACACGGGATTCTCGGCGTCCTGCCCATCGTTGGAGACCTGGCGGGGACTGCCGCCATCGGCGCGGGCCATCCAGATCTCCTGGTGACCGCCGCGATTGGAGCTCCAGGCGATGGACTTGCCATCGGGGGAATACGCCGGATCCCAATCGTTCGAGGGGTCGTCGGTGATGTGCCGGACCTCGCCTGTATGGGTGGAGACTTCCCAGAGGTCGAGATTGCCGCTCCGGTTGGAAGAGAACATCACCGCGTCGCCCGTGGGCGAATAGGTGGGCTGGCGGTCGTGGCTGTTGCCGCGGGTGAGCGCGCGCTCCGTCATGGCGCCGGCTTTGCCGTGGAGCTCCACCTCGCGCACATTCTGGCTGGGCCGCATGGAATCGAACACCACGCGGCCGTTGCCGAGGACGTCGACGACCAGGGTGATGTCGGTGCCGGCGAAGACGGGATGGATCTCGCCGGTGCGAAGGTTGTGGCGGATGCCGCGCGTGCCGCCGGCAACCGGCCCGATGGTCTGCGTCTGTGCGTACATGACCTCGTCCGGCTTGCCCAGCCATGCCGGCGCGGACAGATAATATCCGCCGCGCGCCGGGGCCACCGTGTGAGGGTTGGAGCCGTCGGCTCCGAGCAGGAGGATCGACGAGGGAGTCGCCGAAGCCAGGCCGCCTTGCGTGACGGCGATGGTCCGCCCGTCGGGCGACCATCGAAGATACACGTGCACTTCGGGAGACCAGTTGGGCGTGTCATGAAGCAGGAAGTTCGTGGTCGAATCGAGGATGATCTGCTCTGCTCCGCCATCGGCGTCGGCCTTGCCGATCATGGTGCTGCTCGTCCCGTTCACCGTCTTCTGCCGGAGAAACACGATTTTTCGCCCGTCCGGCGACCAATCGCCGGAGAGCGCATCCTCCACGACTCTCCGCGCTGCGCCGCCGACCGCCGGCACGCGGTAGAGCGATCCGTGGCCGGCTTCGTACCGCGTGAAGAGTATCATGGCGCCATCGGGCGAGAATCGCGGGAGGCTGTCCGGGCCCGCGGTGAGCGGCACTTCGGTTCCGCGGGCAAGCTCCTTGAGCCAGATGCGCGAGATGCCGTCGCGGGTGGAGGCGAAGGCGATGGAGCGCCCGTCGGGCGATGCGCTCGGTGAGGCATCGCGGCCGGAGTAAGTGAGATAGTGGACGGCCTGGATCGGCGGGCGCGGCGTTCGTCCCAGCCAAACGCCCAGAGCGCCGGCGGTCAGGATCGCAGCCAGGACGGGAAGGATCCATCGGCGGCGCGGCGGGAGCGCTGGAGGCGGGGGAGCGGCGGTGGAGGCGATGGCCCACTCCAGCACCTGTTTGAGCTCGCGCGCGGACTGCCAGCGGTCGTTGGGATCTTTGGCGACGCAGGTTTTGAGGATGGTTTCGAACGGCGGCGCGATCTTGTTCAACCCGGAGAGTCCGGGAGGATCTTTGTAAATGATGTCGGCGATGAGGCTGGCGCTGGAGCCTTCGTAGGCGCGCTTGCCGGTGAGCATTTCGTAAAACACCAGGCCGAAGGAGAAGAGATCGGAGCGCGGGTCGGCTTCGGCGCCCTGGAGTTGTTCGGGCGACATGTAGTGCAGCGAGCCGAGAATCTGGCCCTGGCCGGTGAGACCCTGGGTCAGGGTGGCGTCGTCCACGGCGGCGGAGTGGGGCAGGAGTTTGGCCAGGCCGAAATCCAGCAGCTTCACGCCGGACCTGGTCACCAGGATATTGGAAGGCTTGAGATCGCGATGAACGATACCGTTCTTGTGGGCGGCGTCGAGCGCGTCCAGAATCTGGCAGGCGTACTCGAACGCCTGGTGCGGGGGGAGCGGACCGTGCAGGCGCTCGCCCTCGACGAACTCCATCACCAGGTAGTTGGGCCCGACATCGTACAACTGGCAAACGTGTGGATGATTGAGCGATGCCACCGCGCGGGCCTCGCGCTCGGCGCGCTGCGTGTACTGGGCGGTGGAGACCTTGATGGCGACGATCCGGTTCAGGCGAGTGTCGCGCGCTTTGTAGACGTGACCCATCCCACCCTTGCCAATGGGCAAGAGGATCTCGTATGGGCCCAGCCGGGTTCCGGCCGCGAGCGACATAGGGTTGTTACCTGATTCTAGCGAATCTGGAAGTCGATCCATTGCTCGGCATGCCCGCCCTTCCTGCCCGCCTGGCTGGAGGCGATCAATCCGAGCACGTATTCTCCGCGGGGCAACCCGGCGGCGGGGAGTTTGCCGGTGAGCGGCGCGGCGGGCAGAACCGCGACTTCATGGCCCTCCCGGAGGATGCGCAGGAGCACGGACACCGGCGCTGGGGCGCCGCCCAGCGCACGCACGGAATAGTGGATCGGGGTGCCTTCGGCAAAGCGCCGGACTGCGGGATCGGCGCCCTCTGCCGCGCGATAGACCGGGTCAGCCGTGGCCGGCGCCGGCGCTTCGCCCGACCACAAGGCAATTCCGGAAAGCGCCAGTGCCGCCGTCTTGAGATCGGGTATCACGAGGAACTGCGCAGCCGAGCCGATGGGCCTGGTTGCGGCGGAGTGGCCATCCGACGATGCGGGTTCGGGAGCGGCGCCGCGGACTGCCACGCGAACCTGGTAGGCGCCGGGAGTAGGAACGCGGTCCTCTACGGCGGCCACCAGCCCATCCGCCATCAAGCGTTCAGCCTCTTTGCCGCAGGAGTGAATGTCGAGCGGCTGAGAGTTGACGCGATCGTTGAGCGGCATGCCGGGGTCGACTGCGCGGATGGCGCGGGCGATCTCCACGCGCGCGCTCCAGCATCCTTCCTTGTCCGGCGAGAAGCGGACCCCCTGGGGCGCGATGTGCACGAGCGAAGTCACATAGGATCCCGCGGCTTCCTGCCGCTGGAAGTCCGCAGTGAGGCGCACCTCGATTTCGCCGCTATGAAACGTCGACTCGAGCGCGTCCCGCACCGGGTCCGGTCCCGGGAGCAGTCGTCCCGGAATCGCGGCGCCGGTGCGCGAGAAGAAGCCATCCCGCGCGCGGACATGGAGCGAATTGTCGCGTGCGCGGATCTGTACGCGATGGTATTGCGTCTCGCTTTTGGGGTCGCCGCGGAAGGCATCGGCGCCCGGATTCCAGCCGATCAGGTAGTATGCAGAGGAATCCAGGGCGGCTTCACGGAGCGCGTCGAGCGCGCCACTCAGGCTCTTGTGGAACCGGCCGCCGGTTGCGGACGCGAGCAGACCGAGCGTGTCGCCGGCCGCGGATCGCGCACGGGTCTGAGCATCGACGCCGTGGATGGTGACCGACGCGCGGGCGGCCATATCGGCGATGCCGCGCGCGTCGGTCATCTGCGTATTGGCGCGCGGCGCGATGACGACCAGCGATTTTCTGCCGGGAAAGGCGCCCAGTTCGGCAACGATGTTGCCCAGATCGCGCAGCAGGGACATTTCGGGAAACGCGATGCGCAGCCCGCCGGCAGGCCGCCAATACATATCGTCGATCGCCCGATGCATCGACTGCGGGTCTGCGGTGAAGCGCCGGAGCGCTCCGGAGCCGTGCGACGTGCAAACCAGGGATAAAGAAGTGGCGGGGGGTAGTTCCTGGTCGACGAACCGTGCAAGCGCACCGCGGATGGCCGTGTAGTCGTCAAGCGACAGATCGATATCGTCCACGACGATCGCAATGCGGGGCGCCGGTTTCGGCTGGTCCCCGCCGCCGGTGTACGAAAACTGCGTGATTTTCTGACGCTTGCCGTCCTGAAGTACCTCGAAGTCGGCGGCGGCCAACCCCTCGGCGCGGCGGCCATCGCGCCCGGTAGCCACGGCATCCATGCGCACGAGGCCGAGATCGAAGCGGAGCACGCTCTCTTTTACGGGTGGCTCGGCAGGCCTGGCCTGGGACAGGATCACCATCGGCAACACCCACAGCGAGCAACGCATCGAACTATCTTAAACCGGAGCCGTAAAATGAGAAAGAGGCCCTTATGTCACCCTCGCGCTCTTTTTCCGCCTCCTATGATTCGCTCACCAAAACCTTGTCTGCGATCCTGTGCGGTGCAGTGCTGATCGCGGGTATTGCCACGGGCAAGCTTCTGGTGCTGCTCCTGGGGGCCGTGTTTATGCTGCTGGCATGGGCCTGGTCTCCGCGCAGTTACGGGGTCTCGCGCGAGGAGATCCTGGTTCGCCGCGCCATCGGGGCGGCGCGGATGCCGCTGGCCGGTTTGCGCGAGGCGCGGGCCGCCGGGCGCGACGATCTGCGCGGGGTCGTGCGCCTGTTCGGGAATGGCGGGCTGTTCGGGTATTACGGCCTGTTCCGCACCTCGAAGCTGGGCAAATGCTCCTGGTATTGCACCAATCGCAGCAAAATGGTGGTGGTGGTCACGGACGCGAAGACCGCCCTGTTCAGCCCGGACGATGTGCCGGGCTTTCTCGCCGCCTTGGGCGCGGTGCCGGCCAGTGCCGGGGCCAGCCCGATTGAACCCGCGCGGGCCAGCCTGATGCCCGCCATCATTGGCGCGGCAATCGGAGCGTTGGCGCTGGGCGTGGTGTTGCTGGCTTTCCTCTACTCACCCGGTCCGCCGGATTGCACGCTGACAGCCACCAGCCTCACGATCCACGACCGGTTCTATCCGGTCACGCTGCGGGCGGACGCGGTGGACGTCGGCGGGATCCGCATTGTGGACGTGGCACGCGACACGCAGTGGAGGACCACCGCGCGCACCAACGGATTCGCCAACGGGCACTATCGCTCGGGCTGGTTCCGGGTGGCGAACGGAAACGAGGTGCGGCTCTACCAGGCCGGCGGCCACCGCCTGGTGTTGATCCCGCAGAAGACCGGGCCGGCGGTGCTGGTGGACGCCCGCGATCCGGAGAAACTCCTGGACGAGATCCGCTCGGCGTGGCAGGCCGCGCGGTAGTTATCCGGATATAATCGCAGTTCCACGGAAAGGAAAATTTTCATGGCGCAAATCGGATTCATTGGTCTGGGCATCATGGGCAAGCCCATGTCGAAGAACCTGCTGAAAGCCGGGCACTCGCTGATCGTCTACGACGTGGTGCCGGCGCCTGTCGCGGAGATCGCCGCGGCCGGCGCGCAGGCCGGGCAATCCTGCCGCGACACGGCGGCGCGCTCGGAGATCACCATCACCATGCTGCCCGACGGGCCCGAGGTGGAGGCAGCCATCCTGGGCCCGGGAGGCGTGCTGGAGGGCGCGCGGCAGGGCTCGATCGTAGTGGATATGAGCTCCATCAGCCCGCTGGTTTCGCAGAAGATCGGCGCGGCCTGCTCCGCCAAGGGAGTGGAATTTCTGGATGCGCCGGTAAGCGGCGGCGAGCCCAAGGCGGTCGACGCCACGCTGGCCATCATGGTGGGCGGCAAGGCGGACGTTTTCGAGAAGGTGCGGCCGGTGCTGGAGAAGATGGGCTCGAGCGTGACCCTGACCGGTCCGGTGGGCGCGGGCAACGTGACCAAGCTGGCCAACCAGATCATGGTGGCGTGCAACATCGCGGCCATGGGCGAGGCGCTGGTGCTGGCGACGCGGGCGGGGCTCGACCCAGAAGTGGTGTTCAACGCCGTGAAGGGCGGCTTGGCCGGCAGCACGGTGCTCAATGCCAAGGCGCCGATGGTGATCGCGCGCAACTTCAAACCCGGCTTTCGCATCCGGCTTCATCAGAAAGATCTGCGCAATGCGCTGCTGGCCGCGGAATCGATGAAGGTGTCGCTTCCCCTCACTGCGCTGGTGCAACAGATGCTGATGGCGCTGATGAACGACGGCAAGGGCGACCTGGATCACTCGGCCATCGCCACGTTCGTCGAGGAGATGGCCGGGATCGAAGTGAAGAAGCCGGCGGCGGCGCAGGCGTAGCGGGGCAGTCCCGACCCGCCCGAATCATAGCTGGTCGAAGAGCGTGTGTAAGCCGTCGCGCACGGCGGATGCTGGTACTCTTGCCTTGATGCTTCTCAATATGGATTTCTCCGCCGGTTCCAAGCCACCCGCATAGACTTCGTTAAGCCGGCGAAGCATCTCTTCCTGTCGCTGGCGCTGGAAGCTCAGCCCCATGAGGCGCGCGGCCTCGACCGCCTGCTGCAAGAGCCGATAGTCGAGGGAAATTGTGGTCTTCATCGCCTACTACCAATGGCAGTGCCAAATTGCACTTCATCTGGAAGGACTGGCGGAATGACGATCGGGTGACGTCTGCCGTGAAAGCCGCGGTCCACCGGGGCCATGCGGATTTGATAGGCTGAATGCCTCGTCAATCGGAGGGAATAGGGATGGCAAACGTACTGATTACTGGTGCCAGTGCCGGAATCGGGCTGGCAACCGCATTGGAGTTGGGCAGGGCAGGCCACACCGTGTACGCCACGATGCGCAACCCTGCTCGCGCCCCGGAACTGGCCGAACGCGTCTCGCAGGAACGCCTGCCGGTCTCGATTTTGACGATGGATGTCAATTCCGACCGGTCGGTCTCGGACTGTTTCTCCGCAGTCCACGGGCGGAAGGGGCAGGTGGACGTGCTGGTCAACAACGCGGGAATCGAGCGGCATGGCACGGTCGAGGAACTTCCAATGGAAGCCTTCCGCGACGTCATGGAGACCAATTACTTTGGCGTACTGCGGTGTATCCGGCAGGTATTGCCGGGCATGCGCGAGCGCGGCGGCGGATGCATCGTCAATGTGACTTCCGTTGCCGGCAAAATCGCGTGTTCGCCGCTGGCCCCGTACACGGCTTCGAAGTTCGCCCTGGAGGCGCTGAGCGAAGCGCTGGCAGGCGAACTGAAGCCGCACGGTGTGCGGGTAGCGATTGTGGAGCCCGGCATTATCGATACTGCCATGGCGCATGCCATCGAACATGCGCCGGCGTCGCAGTACCGGCAGCCGGGGCAGATCGCCTCGCTCTTTCGCGCCTCGCTCGCGCAGCCGACGCCGCCTTCCGTCGTGGCCGGCGTCATCCGGAATATCGTGGAGAGCGGCACGTGGCAACTGCGCCATCCCGCCGGACCGAGTGCGGAACCGTTCTTGAAGTGGAGGGCCGCGATGACGGATGAGCAGTGGGTCGAGTTCAACTCGCTGGACGCCGCCGGATTCAAGAAGAGGGTGAAGAACGATTTCGGCCTCGATCTCGATTTGCCGGGCGAGGATGCACGCCCGCTCGGTCAATCGGCTGCCTCCTGACCGGTCAATCCTGGGACGCGCGCCTGAGGCGGTCGCGGACGCCCGCCCACTCTGCCGTATCGGGCGGCATCTCGACCGCGATCCAATCCAGGCCCTGAGTATCGAGACGATGCAAGGTGCCGTAGAGCGCCGCGGCATAGGCGCGCGGATCGGCCGGCATCTCTTGGCCGATGCGCAGCAGGACGCCGCGGCCCTGGCGCGGCGCCGCGCCCAGGTAAAGCGGAGTTCGCGGGCGATAATGGCGCGGATGCATGCCGGGGGAGGCGTGGGCAGTTTCGGCGTTCACCGCGCTCGCGGCGATCGGGCCCACCATGGCTTCCAGCTCCGTAACCGGGATCACTCCCGGCCGCAGCAGCACCGGCGGACCGGCGAGCGACAGCACGGTGGATTCGATGCCGACGTTCGCCGGACCGCCGTCGAGGGTGAAGTCGGCGAGCGATTGCGGGACGTGCGCCGCCGCGGTCGGAGAAAGCTCGGTGAACCGGTTGGCGCTGGGCGCCGCGATCGGCACGCCGGCGAGCCGAATCAGCTCGAGCGCCATGGGGTGCGCCGGCATGCGGAGAGCGACCGTCGGCAGTCCCGCGGTGACGATGTCCGGAATCGCGGGGCGCTTCGCGACCACCAGGGTCAAGGGGCCGGGCCAGTAACGCTGCGCCAGCGCTTCGGCAGCCGGGGGCCAGCCGGCGGCGAGCTCGCGGGCCATCTCGATCGAGGCCACGTGAACGATCAGCGGGCTGTGGCGCGGCCGGCCCTTGGCCTGGAAGATGCGCGCGACCGCGGCCTCATCGAGGGCATTCGCGCCCAGGCCGTACACGGTTTCGGTGGGGAATGCGACCAGGCGCCCGGCGCGGATCAGCTCCGCCGCGCGGGCCATCTCCCGGCTCGGGCTCATTCGGGGGCTTCGTCCTTGTCGTCGCCCGCGGTCTTGCCGGTCTTGCGCCAGACCAGCCAGGTGTGCATCAGCGGGTCGAGATCGCCATCGAGCACCCGATCCACGTCGCCCAGGGCGAGCTTGCTGCGCAGGTCCTTCACCAGCCGGTACGGAGCCAGCACGTAGTTGCGGATCTGGCTGCCGAAGTTGATCTCCAGTTTCGAGTCTTCGGTCTTGCGCGACTCCTCGCGCTTCTTGGCGAGCTCGTACTCGTACAGGCGCGCGCGAAGCTGCTTGAATGCCGAATCGCGGTTCTTGTGCTGCGAGCGCTCGTTCTGGCACTGCACCACGATGCCGGTGGGAAAGTGCGTGATGCGCACCGCGGAGTCCGTCATGTTGACGTGCTGCCCGCCGGCGCCCGACGACCGGAACGTGTCGATGCGCAGGTCCTTCTCCTGAATATCGATCTTGATTTCGTCGTCGATCTGGGGGTAGACGAAGACGCTGGCGAAGCTGGTATGGCGGCGCGCGTTGGCGTCGAACGGCGAAATGCGCACCAGCCGGTGGACGCCGATTTCCGATTGCAAGAGCCCGTAGGCGTTCTCCCCGTTGACTTCGAAGGTGGCGCTCTTGATGCCCGCGCCTTCTCCCTCCAGGCGGTCGGTGATCACGGTCTGGAAGCCGTCGCGCTCCGCCCAGCGCAGGTACATGCGGAGCAGCATCTCGGCCCAGTCCTGGCTCTCGGTGCCGCCGGCGCCGGGGTGGATGGTGACGATGGCGTTGCGGCCGTCGTTTTCGCCGGAGAGCAGCATGGTGGTCTCCAGCTTTTCCAGCAGCTCGCCGTAAGGCTTGAGCTCGCGCTCGATGTCCGGCTCGACTTTCTCGCCTTCCCGCGCCAGCTCGAACAGGGTATCCAGATCGTCGGTGAGGGCGCGGACACGTTCGTCGTTGGCGATGGACTGCTCCAGCCGTTTGCGCTCCTGCATCACCTTCTGGCTCTTCTCGGGCTGGCTCCAGAAGTCGGGCGATGCGATCTGTTCTTCGGTTTTGGCTAGTTTTTGTTTTTGCGCAGGGGCGTCAAAGATACCTCCGCACGGCCAGTGCCTGGTCGCGGAGGGGTTGATAGGCGCGTTGTAGTTCGTCCAATGTCATGGGGGTCAATCCAATTCTAACATCCACGCCTTCTTGCCGAGGTTGCGCGCGCGCGTCTTTCCCATCATGGTCTCGGCGCCCTCCGCCTCGTGGATGTGGCCGCAGAAGAAGTATGCCGGCTGGTGCTTCTCGATGAAGTCGCGCACCGCCGTCGAACCCGCGTGCAACCCGGGGCGAACCTGGTCGAGGGCGGTGCCGCGCGGCGGCGCGTGGCAGACCAGCACCAACGGCTCGAGCGCGGCGAAGGGTTCGATGCGCCGGGCAAGCTCGGATTCGCTGTACTCGCCCGGGGTGTTGAAAGGGGTCGGGCTCGAGTAGCCGAGGCCGGCGACGTGCCAGCGCCCCACCTTGAAGAGCCGTTCGTGGAAATCGTTGAGACCGTTTTCGGCGCACATCTGCGAAATCTGCGCCGCCGATTCGTGGTTGCCGGGCAGTACCCAGACCCGCTCGCCGCGCGTCCTTAGTATTTCGCCGCAGCGTTCCAGGCCGCGGCCCCAGCTCACCTGGTCGCCGGCGGAGATGTAGTAATCGGCATCCACGCGGAGGATACGTTCGAGCGTCTTCCAATCGTTGTGGATGTCGGAAAATAGGAGTAGCTTCAAGGCGGACCTCAACCGATGGGCGAATTCGACACCGAGCTATCCAAGATTGTTGCAGAATTGAACCGGGCGGCGCCGAGCCAGAAGTCCGCGCAAACGGCCGCCCGCAGTGCCGAGGTCACCGCGTCGCTGGAGAGACTGCTGCAAACTGCCGCCGCCAGGGGCGCCAGCGATGTCCTGCTGATCGCCGGCGCGCCGCCGATGTTCCGCATCACCGGGAGCCTGGTGCAGGGACCCGGAGCGGTGCTGGAGGCCGAAGATGTGCGCTCGCTGGTGGTGCCGCTGCTCGAGCCCGGCCAGTCGGACGAGCTGCACAAACGGAAATCGGTGGACCTGGGGTTTGTGCGCGAAGGGCTCGGCCGATTCCGCATCAACATTCACCACCAGCGGGGCACGCTGGCGGCGAGCATCCGGCTGCTGCCCTCCAGGATCCCCTCGCTGGAATCGCTGCACCTGCCGCCGACACTGGCGAAGCTGGCCGAGCGGCGCCAGGGGCTGGTGCTGGTTACCGGACCCACGGGCTGCGGGAAGAGCTCGACCCTCGCCGCGCTCATCGATATCGTGAATACGCGGCGGGCGGCGCACGTGGTAACCATCGAGGACCCGGTGGAATATCAGCACGCCAACCGCAGCGCGGTGGTCGAGCAGATCGAGGTGGGGCGCGACACGCCGGACTTCGCCGTGACGCTGCGCAGCATCATGCGGCAGACGCCGGACGTGATCCTGGTGGGCGAGATGCGCGACGCCGAGACGATTGCCACGGCGCTGACCGCGGCGGAGACCGGCCACCTGGTGCTTTCCACGCTGCACACCAACGACGCCATCCAGGCGATGTCGCGCATTCTGGACTCATTCCCGGCGGGCAACCAGCCGCAGATCCGGCAGCAGATGTCGCTGGCGCTGGCCGCCGTGATCGCGCAGCAGCTCGTGCCCGGCGTGGACGGCACGATGCGCTGGCCGGCGACCGAGATCATGATCGCCACCGACGCCATCCGCGCGCTGATCCGCAAGGGCGACGACCATCAGCTCCGCTCGGCCATTTCGGTGGGCCGCGCCGAAGGCATGATGACCATGGAGCAGTCGCTGACGGAGCTGGTGCGGGCGGGGCGAATCACGCGCGAGACAGCGTTCGCGCACGGCTTCCGCACCGACGACCTGGCACGCTATCTGGCCTGAGCGATTTGCAATATACTCTCTGAAACGCACCTGATTTCGGAGGAGGGGCTATTCATGCGAGCGCGAATCTGTTCGGCCGCAATTCTCTGCCTGGCTGCGCGCATCCTGGCGGCGCAAGGCACCATCACGACGGTCGCGGGCACCGGCACAGCGGGATTTTCGGGCGATGGCGGCCCGGCTGTCAATGCCAAAATCACCGGGGCCAGCGACACCGTCGCCGTCGATAACAGCGGCAATCTTCTGATCGTCGACAACAACCGGATCCGCAAAGTGGATGCGTCCGGCAATATCAACACCATCGCCGGCGGCGGCACGTCGTCGGCCGACGGAGTGCAGGCTACGGCGGCGCAGATCTTCCCGTCGGCCGCCGCGGTCGATAGCGCGGGAAACATCTTCTTCGCGCAGGGCACCATCGTCCGCAAGATCGGCACCTCCGGAGTGGTCACGACCGTTGCGGGAAACCCCACCAATTTCACCTTCGGCGGCGACGGCGGCCCGGCGCTGAACGCCGGATTCATGGCCACCAACGTCGGCGTCGATGCCGCGGGCAATCTGTACATTGCGGACTCGATCAACCACCGGATCCGCAAGGTCGATACCGCCGGGATCATTCACACCATCGCCGGCACCGGCACCCAGGGCTTCTCCGGGGACAACGGGCCGGCCACCAGCGCCACCCTGGGACTGCCGCAGGGGCTCGCCGTCGATGGTCCGGGGAATGTCTATTTTGCGGACGGATTGAACAACCGCGTGCGCAAGGTCGATACTTCCGGAAACATCAGCACCATTATCAGTACCGGCGTGATCGTGCCCTTGTGGGTCGCGCTGGACAAAACCGGGAACGTGTACGTCGCCGATGCCGGAGGCAATGCGATTCGCAAACTGGATACTTCGGGCAAGCTGACGACGGTCGCCGGAGGGAACGGGCTCGGCTTCGGGGGCGACGGCGGACCGGCGACCAGCGCCAAGCTGTTCATGCCTTCGAGCGTAGCCGTGGACGGCGCGGGCAACATCTATATCGCCGACACCGATAATTTCCGCATCCGGAAAGTCGCGGGCAGCGGCGGAGGCGGAGGCGGAGGCGGCACGCCCGCGATCGGCAGCGTGGTCAACGGAGCCAGCTTCGGCAACGGACTGGTATCGAACTCGTGGGCGACCATCACCGGCACCAACCTGGCTACCGTCACGGACACCTGGGCCAACGCCATCGTGAACGGCAAGCTGCCCACCACGCTCGATGGCGTGAGCGTGACGGTGGGGTTCGCTCCCGCATACATTTATTACGTCAGCCCGACACAGATCAATTTCGTGGTCCCGCCCAACCTGAGCGGCAGCGTGCCGGTGACGGTGACCGTCTCGGGACAGGCCAGCGCTTCCTTTACGGCGACGGCTTCCACTTACTCACCGGCATTCTTCCCCTGGCCGGGCAACCAGGTCGTGGCGACCAGGCAGGATTTCACGTTTGCCGCGAAAAACGGGACGTT
>Ga0335070_10004387_pt1 | contig 16491 bp, 15 predicted proteins | sample Lox_Sample_13_FD_206722 | JGI IMG/M metagenome (GOLD analysis project Ga0335070, IMG submission 206722) | Soil microbial communities from Loxahatchee National Wildlife Refuge, Florida, United States - Lox_Sample_1.3 | ecosystem: Environmental > Terrestrial > Soil > Wetlands | place: USA... | reverse complement strand
ATGGCCTTGGTCAAGCTCTTCCCTGCTCGCACCCGCCGTTATCATTACGGCGGCTTCTAGTCACCCGCCCGCTTACAGCACGCCCTGCAACGGCACCAGTTCAAGCTCCGACAAGTTCGCCGCCGCCGGCAACGTGACCGCATACACCACCGCCGCGGCTATGCTCTCCGGCCGCACCATCTTTTCCCGCGGAGCCTCCGGCCAGAACTGCTCCCAAATGTCGGTTGCAGTCGCCCCTGGCATGAGCGCCACCACGCGAATGCCCTTGGGGATCAGCTCCTCGCGTAACGTCAGCGTGAAGCCCAGCGCCCCACGTTTCGACGCGTTGTAGGCCGCGAACTCGGCAAAGTTCAGCTTTGCCGCAATCGACAGAATGTTCACCACCGTCGCTCCGCTCGGCATCAGCGGAACGCCCGCCCGGCAGCACAAGAACGTCCCCGTCAGGTTGATGTCAATGACGTCCCGCCACAACTCGACCGGAGTCGTTATCGCCGGGTATCTCGCCTGCGAGATCCCTGCATTGTTCACCAGAATGTCAAGTCGCCCCCAACGCTGCTTCACCGTGCTGAAAACCGACGCGACCGATGTTTCCCGCCGCACATCGCAGCGCTCGGCCAGCACCTCGGCCGCGGCACCCGACTCAGACGCAACCGCTGCCAAATCCGCCTGTGCTCTCTTCAGCGCAGCCGGGTCGCGTCCGGTAATCATCACGGTTGCGCCCTCGCTTACCAGCGCCCGCGCAATGGCCAACCCGATGCCGCGATTTCCGCCGGTCACCACGGCCACCTTGCCTGACAGGCGACCGCCAGCAGTCGCAGCTACGCCGTCAGCCTGTTGTTTCTCCGGCTTTGCCTTGGGAGTGGACCGCCTCGTCTTGGCAGCCATGGCTAGGACCCGTTGCTGTTCTTCCCGCGGATCAGCGAGAGGAACTCCTGCCGCGTCTGTTGCGCGCGGAAGGCGCCGATCATCGACGATGTCACCGTCGCGGAATGTTGCTTCTCCACCCCGCGCATCATCATGCAAAGATGCCTCGCCTCAATCACCACGCCCACGCCCATCGGCTGGACCGCGTGCTGGATCGCCTCGGCAATCTCCACCGTAAGCCGCTCCTGCACCTGCAATCTGCGGGCGAACACATCCACCAGCCGAGGCAGCTTGCTCAAACCCAGCACCTTGCCCTTCGGGATATAGGCAATGTGCACCTTGCCGAAAAAAGGCAACATGTGGTGCTCGCACAGGCTGAACATTTCGATGTCTTTCACGATTACCATCTCGTCGTAATCGACCGTGAACAGCGCGCCGTTCAGCACCTCCGCCGGGTCTTCGTTGTATCCCTTCGTGAGGTACTGAATCGCCTTGGCATATCGCTCCGGGGTCCGGACCAGTCCTTCACGCCGCGGGTCCTCGCCCAGCCGCACCAGCAACTCGCGGGTCAGCTCTTCCAGGCTCGCACTGGTCAATGTTGTTGCCGCTTCCATCAGATCTTTCATGGGTCTCCCGTGCTTCGTCGTCGGGGGGCTACCGGTGGCGCAGGTTCGCGCCATCGGCATACTCGAAGCTGTTATTCAGAGTCTCTTCGATGCGCACTCTCTCCAGATGAGCGGAGGAAAAACTTAGCTTCAAAATGTTGTAGATGAGCTGCGTGAGGTTTTCCGTGGTGGGCACCAGCGTTTCGAATTCGGCCAGCGTGTTCAAGTTCTGATGATCGAAGCGCTCCAGCACCGTACGCTCAACCGCTTCATCCAGATCGGCCAGGTTGCACACCATTCCCGTCTCTTCGTTCACCGGTCCGCTCACGGTCACTTCCACTGCGTAGTTGTGCCCGTGCCCGTGCGGATTGTTGCACTTCCCGTAGGTGGCCTGGTTCGCCTCCTCGGACAATGCAGGAGCATGTAAACGATGCGACGCCGATAAGATATACCGCCGGGTCAGGTGCGCTTTCATGCTTCCCCGTAGAAATCCACAAACAGGTCCGGCATCTCGTACAGTCGCACGCGGTGGAGTTTCGCCACCTGCAACTTCCCCGCCAGTCGCTGCCAGATGGCGATGGCGAGGTTTTCCGCAGTCGGGACTTTCGCTGCGAATTCCGGCACTTCCTTGTTCAAATGCCGGTGGTCCATCGCATCCACCACCTCGCGGTTCAGGATCTCTTTCAACTGCTTCAGATCGACCACAAATCCGGTCGTCGGATCCACCTCGCCTTTCACCGTCACTTCCAGGGTGTAATTGTGGCCGTGACCGTTGAGGTTGGCACACTTGCCGAAGACCCGGCGATTCTCGTCCTCCGTCCATTGCGGATTGTGGTAATAGTGCGACGCCGAAAACTCACACTTGCGCGTTAAATAAATCATGGCCCTCTTTCTCTAAAACAGCTTAATCGCCCGGTAAGGCTTTCGATTACCGTGAAATAAAAGTGGGTGCCCCATCCTTTTCCTTCTTTTGGGAAAGGGTGGGACAGCGAACCTATCCCTGCTCCGGCAGGCCCCCACTCACTGGGTCCCATAGTCGGAAGCTAGTTGCTAATTGCGAATCTCCAGTTACGAGTCACCCCGCCCCTGCATAAAACCTGCCCTTCCACGTCACTTTTCCGGCCTTATGTGAGATGTACGAATTCACCAAAAGAAGCGCGAACAGCGGCAATCCAAAAAACGCCAGAAGATTTGACAACCAATCAAAATGCGCCCGCCGAATTCGCCGCCAAAACAACCAGAACAGGATGACCGCCGACACGCCACTCGCTAGCGCGACCATCTTGTGAGATGCAATCCCCCAAACGGCGGCCACGGCGAGCGCCGCGATCAACACAAACTCCAGCTTGCGCTTGACCGCCAATCGCACGGGATGCGGAAACAGCAGCGCCAGGTTCTTCGTCCAGCCTTCCCACATCTGGCTGAAGCTGCGGTACATCCGCGTGCTGACCGCATCCGAAAGCCGGAACTGCAAGCGATACCCCGCGCGTTTCACCGCCCGCGCCAGTTCCACGTCCTCCAGAATCGCCTGCGCCACCGCGGCGTGGCCTCCCACAGTGTCGTATACCTCCCGCCGGATCAACAGGTACTGCCCGTTGGCCGCCGCCGCCGGAGACGCCGGATCGCTCACTTCCTTTGGACGAAACGTCGCTGCGAGCTCCGCGAAGATCACCGGCATCAGCGCACGCTCGGCCAAGCTGTGTACCTCCTGCTTGGGCGAATAGGAAAGCATTGCCGCCCCCGCGGACTCCGCCTCCCGCAGTCCTTGTGCGATGGAGTCGCGGCCGTGCCGGGTGTCGGCATCGGTGAACAGCAGCCACTTCCCTTTCGCGGCCTTCGCACCAAGCCAGCAGGCGTTGCACTTGCCACTCCAGCCCTCCGGCAACGCCCCGGCTTCGATCACCTGGGCGGAAAATTCTTTCGCCACGGCCCGCGTCCGGTCGGTCGAGTGATCGTCCACCACGATGATCTCGTAGCTCGGCCCCGCCTGCGCGGTCAGGGACTGGAGGCACACGGCAAGCACTGCTTCCTCGTTGCGCGCTGGCACGATCACCGACACTTCGGGTTTTGGGGTGGGAACACTCACCGGCACCGCACCGCTTTCAGAAATCGAACATGTTGCGTTAGCGAATCATCTCCAGCCTGCTCCGCGAGCCGTGCAGCGGCGATATTTGTGTGAGCCGCGGGCGTTAGCCCGCGGATAGCCCGCCATTTGGAGACGAGAGCCGGCTACAGCCGGCGGCACGCGCTTCTCCGTTATTATAGATTCGTGACTCGCGCCCGCTTGCCCTTTGCTGCCTTACTGCTCGTCCTGTTGGCCGCCTGCAGCGGTGGACGCCCGCCCCGCATCGGTGAAACCGCTCCCGACTTCACCCTCACTGACGCCCAACGCACCGTTACCCTCAGCCAGTTGCGTGGCAAGCCGGTGCTGCTCAACTTCTGGGCCTCCTGGTGCGCACCTTGCGTGGAAGAAATGCCCTCGCTGGTGCAATTGCAAAAGCAATTGGGCGACAAGGTCACCGTTCTGGCCGTCAGCCTCGACTCCGACAGCAGCGCCTACCAGCAGTTCGTCCGTGACCACAACGTTGACCTGCTGACCGTGCGCGACCCCAAACAGATTTCGAACTCGCTGTATGGCACCTTCAAGTTCCCCGAGACCTATGTCATCGACAAGGACGGTGTCATCCGCCGCAAGTTCATCGGCGCTATCGACTGGACCAACCCTGAAATTGTCGACTACCTGAACAAGCTCTAGCCCCTCCCACCGGCCCAACTTCCAGAGGTCAAAAGAGGCCATTTCCTCGCCGTTGAGCGCCGTCTGCCTGCCATTCAACGCCGCTGCGTTGACCCGCCCCGGCGACTCCTCCTACCCTCTACCACCCCCGTGAGGACGGGTTGCCCATGGCTTACGTCATTGCCGAGCCTTGCATTGGATTCTCCGACGAAACCAAGGAACCTCCCTGTGTGGAGGCCTGTTGCACCGATTGCATCCATCCGCGGAAGGATGAGTCGAATTCCGGGCAGCCCACCCGGTTCTTCATCAATGCCATGGAATGTACCGACTGCGGCGCCTGCGCTGTTGTCTGCCCAGTCTCTGCCGTTTTTCCCCTGGATGAGCTGCCGGAACAATGGAAGCACTACGCCGCTCTTAACGCCGAGAACTTTGGCCGCTGATTGTCGAGCCCGGCAGACGGCAGTCCACCCGTCACGTGTGTTTGCCGGAACGCTTGGTTCCCGAATCTGCAACCTCAGGTTACCTTCGTAACGTCGCCCGGTCGATTTTGCATGACTTCGGCCGACGTCGTCCTGTATCCCTGAAGCTGGCAGGTGTCACGTCCTGGCCATGGGCGTGGGCCTCACATGGGCCGCCCGGTCACCTCCCCCAACGCCATTGGCCGGGCGGCGCGTTTGTCGCCGACCTGGCTTTGCCAGTGTCGCTAAGTCATTGAAATTGGCTATTTTACTTGTAAGTCATTTGTTTCCTATATCTTGCGGCACAACTTGCATCTAACTGACTGATTCTAAAGATTCAGGGGAGGGGGAGGGGGTACAAGCGACCTGCATTCCCAAAATAGAACTAGCGCTTAAAGCTTCACCTTCCGCAATCGCAGCGCGTTGCTGATCACCGAAACCGAGCTGAAACTCATCGCCGCCGCTGCCAGAATCGGACTCAGCAGCAATCCGAACTTGGGATAGAGAATTCCCGCCGCGATCGGCACCCCGATCGAGTTGTACACGAACGCGAAGAACAGGTTTTGCTTGATGTTGCGCATCACCGCCTTGCTCAGCCGTCGCGCCCGCACCAGAGCCATCAAGTCGCCCTTCACCAGCGTAATTCCGGCGCTTTCCATGGCAACGTCAGTGCCCGTTCCCATTGCAATCCCCACCTGAGCTTGCGCCAGCGCGGGCGCGTCGTTGACGCCATCGCCGGCCATCGCGACCACTGTTCCCTGCTGCTGCAGCTTCTTGATGACGTCGGCCTTGTGATCGGGCAGAACACCAGCCTCGAAGTCGGAGATGCCCAGCTTGCGCGCGACTGCAGCCGCTGTCGTCTCATTGTCACCCGTCAGCATGACCACGCGAACGCCTTCCCTCTGCAGGCTGCGCAGCGCCTCGGCAGCTTCCGGCTTGACTGGATCGGCGATGCCCAGCAACCCAACCGCTCGGCCATCGACCGCCACGAACACTACCGTCTGTCCATCGCGCCGCATGGCCTCCTCTTGACTGCCCAGATCGCTCAACGGTATGCCCTGCTCTGCCAGCAGCGCCTCGCTGCCCACAGCAACATCATGCCCGCCAACGGTGCCGATTACGCCTTTTCCAGTGACCGAGCGAAAGCCGTCCGGCTGCAGCAACTGCAGGTGATTGGCTTGCGCGGCCTCGACGATCGCAGCCGCCATGGGATGCTCGCTGCCGCGCTCCAGACTGGCCGCCAGGCGCACAATCCTTTCCTCATCCTCACCCGCGACAGCGATCACGGACATCAGTTCCGGCTTGCCCTGCGTCAGCGTGCCCGTCTTGTCAAGCGCGATGGTATTGACTTTCTGGAAGGTCTCCAGCGCCTCTGCATTCTTAATGAGAATTCCGGCGCGTGCGCCTCGGCCTGTTCCAACCATAATGGCCATCGGGGTTGCCAGGCCCAGCGCACACGGGCAGGCGATGATCAGCACGGCGACCGCGTTGACCACTGCGTTCGCGAGCCGGGGTTCGGGACCAACGGCAAACCACACGATAAACGTAACGACCGCAACCGCCAGGACTGCAGGCACGAAATAGCCGGCAACCTTGTCGGCCAGGCGCTGGATCGGCGCGCGGCTGCGTTGCGCGGCGCTGACCATACCGACGATCTGCGCCAGCACGGTCTCGCTGCCGATCCGTTCGGCACGGACCAGCAGCCAGCCTGTGCCATTCACGGTGGCGCCGATGACCTTATCGCCACCGCGCTTTTCCACCGGGATGGATTCACCGGTGATCATGGACTCGTCCACCGAGCTCAGGCCATCGAGAACCAGGCTGTCGGTCGGGATCTTCTCGCCGGGACGGACGCGCAGCTTGTCTCCGACCTTGACCTGCTCCAACGGAATGTCGTACTCACTGCCGTCGTCGCGCATGACGCGCGCCATCTTGGGAGACAGGTCCAGAAGGGCGCGGATTGCACTGCTGGTGCGGCTGCGCGCCTTCAGCTCCAGCACCTGGCCGAGCAGTACCAGCACAATAATGGCCGCAGCGGCCTCGAAGTAAACTCCCGGCTGCCCGTGCGAACCCTGCAGGGATGCAGGAAATATCTGCGGCGCGAGGGTGGCCACCGCACTGTACAGATAGGCCACCCCGACGCCCATGGCGATCAGGGTGAACATGTTGGGGTTGCGGAACTTCACCGACGCCCAGCCGCGCTGGAAGAACGGCCACCCCGCCCACAGCACAATGGGCGTCGCCAACGCGAACTCAAGCCAGGCCGCCAGGCGCGGCGAGATGGCGTGTGTCCAAGGCCCAACCATGTGCGCCATGGCCAGGACCACCAGCGGCAACCCGAGCAACACGCCCCAACCGAAGCGGCGCGTCATGTCGCGCAGTTCAGGGTTGTCGTCGGCTTCTGATATCACCGTCCGCGGTTCGAGCGCCATGCCGCAAATCGGGCACGAGCCAGGTTCCTCCCGAACAACCTCGGGATGCATTGGACACGTCCATATCGACTTGGCTACAGACAGAGGGACGTCGGGCTCCAGCGCCATGCCGCACTTGGGACAGGCTCCGGGGCCAGACTGGCGGACCTCCGGGTCCATGGGACAGATGTAGATTGCTGCCGAAGCGGGTCCGCCTTTCGCGGGAGCAATTGTGGTGAGCGGCGATGCAGAGGGCTTCGCCAGATATTTTCTCGGGTCGGCACTGAATTTGTCGGCACAACTCTGACAGCAGAAGTAGTAGGACTTGCCCTCGTGACCCGCCGTGGCGGCCGGCTTGGCGGGATCAACATTCATGCCGCAGACCGGGTCGCGTTCCATCTTCTTCGCCGCCGCCTGCACCTGATTCCCGCCGAGTTGGACCATCGCCGACATGCCACCGGGCTTGTAGGCAGGGGCAAGATATTTTGCCGGCTCACGCTTGAACTTCTCCGCGCAACCCTTGCAACAGAAGTGGTAAAGTTTGCCTTCATACTCGATGGAAGCGGCGGCTTGCAACGCGTCCACCGTCATGCCGCAGACCGGGTCCTTTGCGGCCGGGCGGACAGGAGCCATCGGGACGGTCGGAGCGACCGACGAGCGCTCTCCAGGCCGGTAGCCGGGGGCAAGGTATTTGAGCGGCTCGGCCAGGAAACGGTGCATGCATTGCGGCGAACAGAAACTGAAAGTGTTGCCCTGATACTGCGCGACGCCGCGCGCGGTCACAGGATCGACAGACATGCCGCAGACGGGGTCGGTCGCGGTCAGCTTCAGTTGCGGGGATTCGCTCTCCGGTTTCTTCTCGGGTCCACTCATTGCATTCGTGCCCTGGATGAGCGCAGCGTGGGCAATTCCCGATTTTGTCGGCTATGCTCGCGATGCACTATAGTAGGGGCTGCGTATTCCACAGCCTGTTCCATCATGGCATGAGCCAGGAGAATTTTCGATGACCCCAATCGATGTCGTCTTCCGCTATGGCGCTGTGCCCTCCGAAAGCGTCATGAGCGCCTACGGACAAATAAGCGACGTTTATGGCATTCGCAGGTTGCAGTTGAAGGAGACGGACAAGACCCTCCGCGTGGAGTATGACGCAACCCGCCTCAATGAAGCCAAGGTAGAGCAGTTGCTACGCTCTGCGGGCTTTGACATCGTCGAGCGGCTCTCGCTGGTGTAGTTCAAGCGGGTGCCAATCTTTGCGGAATGAGAGAAGGCGAAGTGCAGGTCACGTGCACTTCGCCTTTCGTGCGGTCAGATGGGCCGACAGACAGGATCGGGAATCCTACCGTCGGATCCAGGAAGGATTTGCACCGCGAAATCGCAACACTAATTGCGAATAAAGGGCCACCGGTGAAGAGGACTCTGGCCGAAAACCTCATAGCCGATGACCCTATGCGCCACTTCGTCTGAACTATGTATTGCACCCAAGACGCCGAACTATAACCCGTTCAATTTGAGCGGTTTAATATGACAAGTGCAAATTGTACACGTAAAACTTTCCGGTTACTTTGTAAATTTTATACTGCATCAAAGTGCCTGACACTAGACCATCGATACAGTGACAGGGCACGAAACTTGGTTCCCCTCCAAAAAAGCCCCCGATGCAACCTGACCGCGCCTTGAACTATGCCGCCGCAGCGAGGGTGCGTCCGTCCGTGTCGGAGGTGGCGGGCGAGATGCAGAAAGGCGATCCCCTGCCGGGCGTGACCAAGAGCTACGCGCAATGCGGGGAGTGCTGACCGAAATGGGCTGCGAAAGCCGGTCACAGCTGGGCAGGCAAGCGATCTTGCAGCGCAACGGCAAGCGGGAAGAAAACCGATGCGATTCCGAAGGAGCGAACGGATTGACGCTAAGGGCGGTTCACGGCGAGACGTAAATGGCGCGCCCTGAGAGATTCGAACTCCCGGCCTTCTGGTTCGTAGCCAGACGCTCTATCCAGCTGAGCTAAGGGCGCGCGTAAAAGCAGCCCTCAAATTATAACAAACAATTGCAGCCGCCGGCCGGCAGAGATGCCGCCCCAAGTCGCGCTTGCCCCACTTGAATCGGATACCATGATCTCGCGGCGAGTCCGAGCCCGACGGGGTACTTTCACCGCAGAAACTCGAACTGTATGGCAAACCCAAACTCCTGCGTGTTGCCGATCCGCGCCGTGATCTTCGATTACGGAGATGTGATTTCCCTGCCGGCTGACCCTGCTGTCATCGCCTGGATGACAGCGCAGTTTCATCTTACCGAAGAAGGCTTCCGCCAGGTCTATGCCGCATTCAGGCACGAGTATGATCGCGGCAATCTGGACGCAGCAGGATACTGGGGGAACATCGGACGGGCAGCGGGTGTCGAATTGAGTGGCGACGAAATCGCCCAGTTGCGGCAAGCGGATGTGGCCATGTGGAGCCGCCTCAACGAGGCAATCCTGCGGTGGGCCAGCCAGCTTCGAGCGGAAGGCCTGAAGACGGGAGTGCTCTCGAACATGCACGCAGACATGGTTGATTACCTGCGTGCCAACGGAGAGTGGACCAGGATCTTTGACTGCGTGACGCTGTCGTCGGTGGTGCATCTGGCGAAGCCGGAACCCGACATCTTCAACGTTTGCCTGCGTGATCTAGGTGTACGGCCTGAAGAGGCGCTATTTATCGATGATCGAGAGCGGAATGTGGCGGCGGCGCAGGCGCTGGGGATATGGGGTGTAGCGGCGCCGTCGCCCGCGCAGTTGCGGGCCAACCTGCAGGCCTTCGGGTTTTGCCCGCTGCCCAGCCTGTGAGGGTTGCCGCGCAGGGCTAAGTATCGTCGTCGCGATCGATTTCTTCTTCCAACTCCCCGAGGGCATTCTGCCGGTCGGCACCGTGCAAGCGCGCATTCAACTCCTGCAGCGCCACGGAAACCACGTGGTAGTGATGCAAGTGGCTGAACTTGGGATCGCGGGTGAGTTCCAGCCAGATGTCGTGCATCAACTTGAGGTCTTGTGGCCGGAAACGCGGGGCGTGGGGGCCGAGGATGTACTCCCATTTGCGCCCGTCGGGGGCGACGACTTCCATCGTCATGCGGGGCTTGGGATCGGGCAGGCGCTCCCAGGCGTCGCCGGTCAACTTGCCCTGCTCCTCAGGCGTCAGCTTGTTGGAGAGACCACACACCATGACGGTGGAACCGAGCCGCTGACCTGTGGCCACGATGGCTTCAAACACGTCGTTAGTTGGCGTAACTAAAAGGGAGACGTGCTTGCCCGCCTTTTCGGCCAAATTTACCACCGCCGTGAAGAGTTCCTGTTCGTACTGCTCGAAGATCTCCGCCGAGTCCATGGTCTGGTTGCCGCTGAAGGAGTGTTCGCGGTGGTAAACCCGCGCGGTCATGACGACTACGTCCTGCTTGGTGGTGTCGGTCTTCTTCAGCACGTCGCGCAGGTAAGCGAGGTTCTTGGGATCGCGGACGGCGACGAGAATGTTGCCCGGACGTACCTCCATGTCGGCGGCGGTCAGCTCCTCACGGGCATTGACGCGGAACTGTTCCAACTCGTGGTGCTGCCCGGTGAGGGTCTTGCGATTGATGCGCTCGGACACGGTGAAGACGCAGAACAGGAATGCGCTAAACGCTACGCCAGAGATGGTGGCGAGCTGTTTGGTAAAGAGATTGGTAACCGCGGTGGCAAACAAAAGCAAAGAGATAAGTCCGAGACCGATGGGAATCTCGACCTTGCCGATGTGGATGTTGCCAGGGACCTTCCACTCGCGATTTTCAGGTTCCGTAAAGCGAAGGACCAGCACGGCCAGCGACTTGAAGGCAAAGCTCCAGATGACGCCGAAGGCGTACAACGAGGCCAACAGGTACACGTTGCCCCGGCTGGCAACGATGGTGAAAATCTGCAGGAAGGCGATGAGGTTGATGATGCGAAAGCTGGTTCCGAATCTGGAGTGCGGCTTGCGGAACCAGGTCGGCATCACACCATCTTCGCTAATACGGTTGAGCACTCCGTTGGCGCCGACGATCGCCGTGTTGACGGCCCCGGAGAGGATCAGCGCACCTACCAGCACTACGAAGCCCTGGAAGAACAACTTCAGCGTGTAGGGGCCCACGACGTTCATCGCCAGTCCGCTGATGAGATTGGCGAAGTAATCGGGCCGGACTTTATCCGGGATGATCATCACGGCGAAGAACGACACCAGCGAAGTGAACAACAGGCTGTATAGAAAGATGACCAGGCCGGTCTTCTCCAGGTTTTTCAGCTTGGGGTGCTCGATTTCGCGGTTGACCTGGGCAAGCGATTCCTCGCCGCTCATGGCGAGCACCGAGTGGCCAAAACCGACCAGTAACAGCACCCAGGTGAGATTGGCGACGCCGGTGTGGTAAAGCCATCCCAGGGACTCGTGATCCATGGTGATGTTTGCCCTGGAAGGAAGGGGCGGCAGGTGGGCCGGGTGCATGATCAGCGTTACCAAACACCAGACGATCAGGACAACGACCATCACGGTCGTGATCTGCATGATGCGCAGCGCCTGCTCGCTGGACTCGTGGATGCCCTGGATATTCTTCCACCAGAAAAACAGAGTCACGACCACGCCGAAGGCCGCGGCAAAGTAATTCAATTGGGCGTCGGACAATTGAATCGGGTGGTGGCAGCGGGTGGAAAGGTCCACCACGAATCCGGCAAGATATTGGCCGGCGGAAACCGCGCTAATGGGGCCAGTTAAAACGTAGTCGAAGAGCAGGGCCGACACGGAGAGTTTCGCCAGGTTGCTGCCCATGGCCTCCTTGACGACCTTGTACACGCCGCCGCGCACGAACATGCTGCTGGATTCGATATAGATCGAGCGCACGGCGTAGCTGAACAGCATGACTGCCAGGACGAACCAGGGGGCACTCTTACCGATGACCTTTTCTGCGTCACCACCTACGTAGTATGCCGACGATGCCAGGTCCGACAGGACAATGGCCGCAGCCCGCCAGAAGGAGATGAACGTCAACATCACCGTGGTGGCGACGAAGACTTTTATGGCTGGTTTTTCGAGATTTTGCATGGCCTCGGCGGTAAGCAGGATGGCTCTGACAGTCTAGCAAGCGGAATGAAGGCAATAAAATAATTTTTACAATTTCTTCACTGAGGACGAGCCGGCCCAGGGACGGCACTACGACGCACCCGATGATACAGGCACCCCCTTCCCGAACGCTGCGGAAATTAGCTCGCTGTCGGGGAGACACGCTTCGCCGACCGTGCCGGAAGACAACATCCTTCACCAACACGTAGAGTTCAGAAGCGGAAGAGCCACCGCCCATCCCTGCTGCGAATGGGCGGGGTGGGCTAGCGATTGAGCTTCCGCGCCTGACATGCCTCGACGAGTTTCGTGGGATCGACCGCCTCGGAGTCCACTTGCATCTCCACGACCTTGCCATCTTTGTCGATGAGGTAATTCACCCGTCGGGCGGCCTTGTACTTGGGGTTGTAAACGCCGTACTGCTTGGTCACGTCGCCGCCCCAGTCGCTGAGCAGGGGGAACGTGACATTGATTTGCTGCGCCCATGCCTTGTTCGAGAAGGAAGAGTCCATGCTTATACCCAGCACCTGGGTATCGGCAGCTTCCAGCCTGGCGAGGTTCTGCTGGAAGTTCTGCATCTGCTTGGTTCAACCACCCGTGAAGGCGAAGATGTAGAACGCCAGGGCGACGCTTTTCTTGCCCTTGAAATCGTGCAGAGAAACCTTATTGCCGTTCTGGTCGGTCAAGGTGAAATCAGGGGCCATATCGCCCACCTTGATGGACGGTGGCGGGGGTGTGTCGGCGGCCTGCAGCGAAGGAACCCACATTCCCGCGAGCAGGATGGCAGCTAGGACAGGCTTCACGATTACTCTCCTCTCAAAACATTGTTGCGTGTGTTCGAATGCAAGCAAGTGACCGCCATTGTCGCACGAACCGGTGAACGGCAGCCGCGGCGGCGTACCGAAAGGGGGCCTGCGAAGGTTCCCAGAATGGGAAACGTAGCTGATTTGTGATGCCTGTAATTGCGGAAATTGCGACAGGGCGCTAGAGTGAATGAGTATTCATTCGGTACCCTGCCAGCTCCAGACGACCGAGCGCGGGTGATCTGTTGGCTGCTGTGTCCTTCGCCATCGTACAGAATTCACGAGGCTTACGGTGACTCACCGTGACTAAGCGAGATATTCAACCGGAGGCTAGTGGATCGCCCAACGCCGCCGCCACAGCGAACCGTGGCGCCGAGAAGTACCAGCGAATCCTGGACGCCGCGGTCGCGGTATTCGCGGAGAAGGGCTTCTTCGTCTCGCGCATCTCGGACATTGCGGAGCGCGCGAACGTGGCTGACGGAACTGTCTACTTGTACTTTAAGAATAAGGACGAAATCCTCGCATCGGCCATCAACACCGCGTTCGACGGTTTTATGAGCATAGCGCGGACGGAGTTGGAAAAGCTACCGACTCCTTCGGAGCGATTGCGACGACTGGCGTATCTGCACCTGGAGGCGCTGGGCTCAAACCGCAAGCTGGCCGTGGTGTTTCAGATGGAATTGCGGCAGAGCACGCGTTTCTTGTCGGAGTTTTCGCACGAGCACCTGGTGGAATACTTCAACCTGGTGCGGCAAGCCATCAGCGACGGAAAAGCGCAGGGGGAGTTTCGCGCAGACCTGCCGGAAAAGATCGCTGCCAATTGTTTTTTCGGGGCGATCGACGAGATGGTGACTTCGTGGGTGCTGAGCGAGAAGGACTATCCGCTGGCACACGCTGCTAACCCCTTAGTTGACATCCTGCTGATCGGGATGAGGCCTGCCCAAGGGTAGGCAAGAGTGGTGAATATGGAAATTCGCACACTCAATGACGTGTTCTTCACGGTGGTGGGTCGCGACCACGATCGCGCCGTCATCAATCGCCAGAACGACGTGTGGACGCCAATCTCGGCAACGCAGATTCATCGCTGGGTAACGGCGATTGCCCGTCAATTGCAGGAATGGAGTATTGGGCCGGGCGATCGCGTGGTGCTGCTCAGCGAGAACCGGCCGGAGTGGGCCATCGCCGACTTTGCGACGCTCTTGCTCGGCGGCATCGTGGTGCCGATTTACGCCACCCAGACGCCCGAGCAAGTCCAGTTCGTGCTGCAACACAGCGAAGCGCGCGTAGCTTTTGTCTCCAGCCGCAAGCAGTACGACAAGGTGGAGTCGGTGCGGCAGCAGACGAAGCTGGAGCGGGTTGTGGTGATGGACAAGGTAGACGACCTGCCTGACGTGCCGCAGATGCAGTATCTGCTGAGCGGGGCAGTCGATCTGGAAGATTCTACCATCGAGGCCTTTGCGCATACGATGCAGCCGGATGACGTGGCCACGCTGATCTACACCTCGGGCACCACGGGCACGCCGAAGGGAGTGATCCTGACGCACGGCAATATCGCCTCCAACCTGAGTGTGTCGGTGCAGATGACCGATATCGGAATGCACGACCTGGCCATATCCTTCCTGCCACTGTCGCATATTACCGCGCGCCACGTGGATTACCTGCTGTTCTACCGCGGTGTGACGATCGCCTACTGCCCGGCGTTCGACGACCTGCCGCGGACGCTGCAAGAAGTTCGGCCCACAGTGTTCGTGGGCGTGCCGCGCGTGTACGAGAAAATTCACAATCAGATTCAACAAAAGATGAAGGGGACCAAACGCAAGATCTTCGATTGGGCGCTGTCCGTCGGACACAAATACCGCGAGCAGGTGATCAACGATCAGGTTCCGCGAGCCCTGTCGTGGAAGCTGGCCAACAAATTGGTCTTCTCGAAAATCCGCGAAGGCGTTGGTGGGCGGGCGAGGCTGTTCATCTCCGGCGGAGCGCCCTTAGGCAAGGAACTGGCGGCCTGGTACGCCGATATCGGAATCCGCATTGACGAAGGCTACGGGCTGACCGAAACGTCTCCGGTTATTGCGGTAAATACCCAGGAAGCGCACCGGCTGGGCACGGTCGGTAAGGTGCTGCCCAACCTCGAAGTACGCATCGCAGCCGACGGCGAAGTGCTGGTGCGAGGGCCGTCCGTATTCAAAGGCTACTGGAACATGCCGGAGGAGACCGCGGCCGCATTTGAAGAAGACTGGTTCAAGACCGGCGATATTGGGCAGATCGATGAGGATGGCTATCTGTCGATTACCGACCGGAAGAAGGACCTGATCAAGACGTCCGGCGGAAAATTCATCGCGCCACAGCCGATCGAGAACTCGCTGAAAGCCAACCTCTATGTTGGGGAAGCTGCAGTGGTCGGCGATAAGCGGCGCTTCGTTGCCGTGCTCATCGTCCCGAACTTCCCGATCCTGGAAGAGTGGGCAAATGCGCGTGGGGTGTCGACGGAATCGCGGAAGGAATTAGTTCGCACCCAGCACGTGCGAATGCTGTATGAGGGCATCGTGGATGAGTTGAACAATAACCTGGCGCAGTATGAAAAGCTCAAGAAGGTGCTCATCCTCCCAGAGGAACTCAGCATCGCCGATGGAACCTTAACGCCGAGCATGAAGCTGCGGCGGCGCCACCTGGAGCAGCGTTATCACAAACAGATCGAGGCGCTGTACGCGGAAGAGCACGAATCCGTGAAGAGCCCGCGAATCGTCGAATTCAGCAAGAAGTAAGAGACTGGCCGACTGGCTGCAGGCGATCACTCGATGGGCTCGACCGCGATCGTGGGCTCGCGGTGAGAGCGGCCCGGCCTTTGCACCAGGACCGTGGCCGCCAGCACAATCAGCATGCCCAGCGCCTGGATGGGCAACACCCCTTCTCCCAGCAAAACCGCAGTTAATACGATTGCGAATACCGGCTCCAGGCAACTGGTAACGACGGCCCGTGTGGGGTCGAGATGTTGCAGCCCGGCGAAGTAGAACGAAAACGGTATCAACATTGATGTCATCGAAAATACCGCCAGAAACGCAAACTGGCTGGCAGTGTAATGTTGCGCGGCGATCTTCCAGGGCGGATTGACGACGATCCAAAACGCGGCCGACCAGAACAGCGCATACACCAGCACCGTCCATCGCGCATAGCTCTGCAGAAGGTGTTGCGCATAGACGTTGTAAAAGGCAAAGGAGATGGCCGCCAACTCGGCGGCCAGCACGCCCACCGCGTTGAAATGGGCGCCCGAAAGTCCGAGCCAGGGAAAGCCGGCGCGGGCCGAAAACATGCCAACCGCCAGGGCGCAGCCGGTGACGGCCAGTCCGACTCCGAGAACGCGTTGCAGATTGGGCCGCTGCAGTCTGCGCGCGACCATATACACCAGCACCCACACCGGAGCGACGTACTGCAAGACGATGGCCGTAGCCACGCTGGTGCGCTCAATCGCGAGGTAGTAGAAGTAATTGGAGGCGGCCAAGCCGAGAATTCCCAAGAGGAAGAATTGCGCGAGATGGTA
>Ga0335070_10004386_pt1 | contig 16491 bp, 17 predicted proteins | sample Lox_Sample_13_FD_206722 | JGI IMG/M metagenome (GOLD analysis project Ga0335070, IMG submission 206722) | Soil microbial communities from Loxahatchee National Wildlife Refuge, Florida, United States - Lox_Sample_1.3 | ecosystem: Environmental > Terrestrial > Soil > Wetlands | place: USA... | reverse complement strand
AAAAATATCCCTATATCCTGTAAGAAGACCGGAAGATTCTTATCGAAGCGCCATAATCGGCGCAGCGGCTTAGTTCTTCACGCGTCATTCATCAACTCGCGCAGATGAATGACGCTTACTCGTAACCAATAGGGCAAGTCGCCTTTTGACATTCTAGTCAGAAAACTTAAAATGATAAGTTGACAAACGCATTTCTTGTGGTAAAAGGTAATTAAGAGGGACAGGTTCTCGACAAAGCCAAACCCTTTGTGAGAAGGGGACGGAAAGCGGCGGGTCTTGAGCAATAAGATGGCCGAGCTGCCGAAGGAATATATTCGGTACGTGCGGCCTTTTTGTTTGAAAAATAGCCAAGAGGGCTCAGGCACATTGACTCTGGAGGCGAATCTTGCCGATGCATCATGACAATAATCTGGGAGGGAAAATTCTATGAAAACCAAACAAGTTGGAATCGTATTGGTTGTTTTGGGAATATTCGCCCTGTTTGCGTCATTGGCAGTGGCCGGATCATTGGACTATCCTTATAAAGAAAGGTATAGATTTGTTCGTTCGACATGGACTTCTGCCGAGACCTTTTACCGCAACGACCTTGCTGTCTATGGCGAAACTATGTATCGGTCTCTGCAGAACGACAACTTGAATAATCGCCCTGATACAAGCCCCACATGGTGGGTTGAAACAATGGCAGGCCCTCAAGGCAATCTTTATGATTGGTGGAGAAGTGATATAGATGTTCTTGGATATGCAGCGGGCCAGCAAGTGTATTTCAATGGGCATGTATATCAAAAACTCATCTGGTATAACGGAGAAGTGCACCAGCCTGATATTTCGCCTATTTACTGGCAAGATCTGGGGAGTAATGCTAACCCCTTCCCCTTTAGGGCATGGGGAAACTTGGAATTTCTTGACTCAGCACTACCTTTGGATCAATGGTATTTTGCAGGTGGGGCCTCGGTGGTTGGCGCAGCAATGGTGAAGGCAGACTGTCATCCAAATCATTGGGCCGAACAAGAGGCGGATAATAGCGGAGTTGGGCAGTTTGGCCTCGGACCGACTGTCAGAATGACCGATTCAAATAATTTCTATAAGCTCAGTGCTTTAGGTCTTGACCCTGATTATCCATACTTTGCCTTTCAGTTATGGAGAGTTAAAAATGGGACATGGACACTTCTTTATCAAAATAATTATGGAGCTGCGCAACAGGCGGCTCTTAAACTCGGGGTCTCTAATAATGCATTAGGGCAACCTGTTTTAGAAATGGCTTTCAGATATGCAGGATATGACCCTCAGGAATTACTGATCGATATTGACCCCTGGAAGTATATAGGTTCCTACACTGATACCTCAGCGGACGCAATACAAAGCGGCGGCAAGCCCGGGACATGGGGATATTATCCTGCCACGGAAGGGATGTCACACTGGAGTTATGGTGAGTACGCGTCTCCCTCGCCTATGATGGTGCAGATAGTTGCGAGTGCAGGCCAAGGGGGCACCATATCGCCTTTGGGAACCACCATCTTGAGCGTCGGCGTCAGTCAGACCTATGCCATTACACCCATGGCAGGTTACCACATCAAAGATATCGCCGTTGACGGAGCATCACAGGGGCCGGTGACATCCTATACCTTTAGAGGTGTAAATGCCAACCATATCATTTCGGCAACCTTTGCAGCGAATCCATCGTATACTATTTCAGCCAATGCAGGGCCGAATGGCGCTATATCGCCGTCTGGTACTGTCTCCGTAAGGGGCGGTATCAACCAGAAGTTCACCTTCACGCCAGCCGCCGGCTGCCGTATAGCTGATGTGCAAGTTGACGGAACATCCGTTGGAGCTGTGGCCGCGTATACGTTCAGCAGTGTAAATGCCAACCATGCCATCTCGGTGACATTTGTAGGGATCCCATCGTATACCATCAGTGCCAGTGCAGGGCCGAATGGCGCTATATCGCCGTCTGGTACTGTCTCCGTAAGGGGCGGTATCAACCAGAAGTTCACCTTCACGCCAGCCGCCGGCTGCCGTATAGCTGATGTGCAAGTTGACGGAACATCTGTGGGCGTAAGGACCACATACACCTTCTACAATATCCAGGCGGCCCACACGATCACCGCCTTTTTCGTGCTTGATGTATATTCGGTCAATGTCACGGCGGCGACGGGAGGAAGTGTCACTGTATCTGGACCGTCAATTACAACAACCACGGTGAACGGGGGAGACAGCAGAATGTTCACGGTGAACCCTGGCAGTCTTACCCTCACCGTCACCCCGGAACCTGGTCGTAAGGTGGTGAGTGTAATCGATAATGGAGCAGCAAGATATGGTGTAACGGCCTATACCTTGACGAACATAAGAAAGGACCATACTATCAACGTGTATTTCAGGTAAGTGGCTTAAAGAGGTCGCAGGTTATTGACGACAGAAAACTTCAGAGGATGACACAAAGGGGCAAGAGGGATACCATTGCCCCCTTGCCGCTCTGCATCACCAAAGTCTGCTGCTCAGGCAACATCAATGGGAGCAGTCACGCATCTTTACCTTCCAGTTGCATAAAACTATCTTGTTCGGGAAGGCAGGTATGGTGAGAAGCCTTGTATCGCGATACCTTTGATGGTTGCCGACTGCCGCTGTATGCTCAATGCGGGAGGTCACTTACGCTGAAGTCATCGAAGTACCTCATTGTAGGAATCTCATCGCATGTACAGGGCTTCGATGCATGCCTGCCTTGCCATCGTTTGCAACGTTACGGTTTACCATTACTTGCTCAGTACCTTCAGGGCCTTTTTGTTGTCCGATGAAGAAAAAATGCAGGTCGCGGTTTTCCCTGTGGCGGTTGCACCGTACACGTAGTTGATATTAATTCCTGCGTCCGCGATCTTCTTGGCTACCTTCTGCAGTTCTCCTGCCTTGTTCGGCATTTCTACCGCGAATACGTCTTCTTCTTCAGCCTTTGCTCCAAGCTTCGCAAGAGCTTTCTTGGCTTTCGCATTGCCGTCGGTGATGAGCATGAAGAACGCCTTCCCCTCCATTCCGTAAGCGCAAATTGAACTGATATTCACTTTCGCCGCTGCAAGGGCGGTCGTGACCTCTGAAAGCAACCCTGGCCTGTCCGGCATGTCGAACTCTAACTGTTTCACCTTTTTCCCTCTCGTCATAACGTCCTCCTTGGAAGAGCTTTCTATCTGAATTGTACATCATGCCCGAGAAAAGTCAAATCGAGATCAGACGGAGAAGTAAGGAAGGGGCGGGGAGACTGCCTATTCGATGTCAAATGTCCTTTTTACAAATATGGGCCCGAAGCGGCGGTATTCTGCGCTTACCCCAAGAAGTCTCCGACAGAAACACTGGTAGTTCTCAGTCTCGCTTCTGTCTTTTCGTGCCTGGCACTAGTGATCTTCAGGCTTTCTCTTATCCCGACTATCTTGATTATTGGGGTTATTACGGTTACTAAAAGGATGGTTCTTGACCCAGGCATCAAGCGAACTAAACTGAATGGCCGCTACGACAGGAAGCATGTAGCCTGTCGTAAACAAAGTCTGTTTGAGAAAGTCACGTCTCATCGTGATGGTATTGCAATTGTCATCAAACATGAGTGCACATCCTTTTTAAGACTGTTCACAGACATCCGTCTCCACAATATGCCGGGGCTTCTCTCAAGACCTGCCGCTTTCCGCCATTCTTACGAAGAGTTGATCTTATCTGAAGCTGCACTGCCTCTTTCTAATTTAATGGTACCAGAAAAAAGTTCCTTGTCAAGTTGATGTATGCGGTGCAAACTTTTTTCGAAAGGGCTTTCAGGTGAGGAGACCTGACCCGCCTGATGGCCGTAATGTCACAATGGTCGCTCCCCATCCCCCGGCTTCTTCTCCTGCCTGAGTATAGGAAGCGACACTGGGCAGTCTTCCAAGGATCGAATGAACGGTCCTCCTCAGAGCACCGCTCCCTTTGCCGTGGATGATACGAACCTGGAGTATCCCTCGTTCTCTGCAGACCCCGAGGTATGTGGGCAACAGGTCTTTGAGGTCGCGTGGCCGGAAGGTATGGAGGTCGAGTACCCCGTCGATCGGAACCTCGACGACTTGGGGCTCTTGAGGGTTCTCTTCATCATCTGTCAGTTGCACGATCAATAGGTGAGGAGGAGCCGGTTCTTGCCCATTCCCGCCTCGGACGTCTTCCCCTTCGTCCGGGGTATTCCTGACCGTGAACTATCCGAATTGACAGAGACCTCCCTCTTGAATAATCCAGGAGGGATTTCTGTATCGCCGATGAAATTGCCCGATTTCTTCGTACCGTCAAAACTGAGAAGGACATGCGTCCCCTTCGCCTTGCACTTTTCGATTACGCGAAAGAGGTCCTGGAGTCTGAAGTCCCCTGCTCCCGGAAGCAGGCCAAGACCGCCTGTGCCGGGAGGATCACAGTATATAACATCTCCTGCCTTTGCCAGAGACATGGCGTCTTCAAAGTCTAGCAAGAGAAAATCGCACCCCTTCACTCTTTCAGACCAAAGGACAACCCTTTTCGCAAAGGCTTCAGGTGATATCGGATCATGCAAGCTACTGAGTGTGGACAGAGAGCCATCGGCTCTAAATCGCAAGGCGCCTTCCGAACAGGAATGAGACAGGAACAAGAGGTCCCCACCGTTGGGCGACCTGTTGTAATGGGCCTTGATCTCCTCATAGACTTCAGCCTTTTCCCCACTCTTCATTTTTTCCCATCGTTCGGTGTACCACTTCATCAAGGTCCTCGGCGACTTCTTGAGCGTTTGCCAAATTTCCATCAAGGGTCTGAAGTTGTCCGAGCCCACTCCTTTTTCGGGTGCATAGGTTGCCAAAACCGCACCGCTTCCGAGGAAGGGCTCAAAATACTTACCGCCTTTCTCGGGGAAATGGGAAACGATTTCGTGGGCAATACGCTGCTTATTACCACTCCATTTGAGGAGCTGGCGCCGGAACGGTTTAACATCGTTGTCGGGAACATGATCAAGAAGCTTGAGTTGCTTCATCTGCCCTCAGAGTCAAGCGATCGGGCCCCATGCCTCAGAAACACGAACCATAGACATCGTCATTCCCTTTCTTGACACAGGACTGGCCGGGGTCGCAGTCGGAATTTGTCATGCAGAATTTCCCGCGCTTCGCAGGAGAAGGAGGAGCAGAAGAAGGGGGAGCAATAGAAGAGTCCGGTTTACGCTCTTTGAGGATCTTATTGACACTGACACATTCGCCGCGATTACTATAGGCCGGCGTTATACATCTTTCGCTATTGTACATGTTGCAGTCGATGTCCGTAGTGCATTCGGTAGCGTATGACGGTTGACAGAAGAAGGGCATCAAAATGGCTGATAAGACCGCCGCGAAGATCGTTTTCATATTCCGCCTCCATCTGTCTTAACCTCATAGGCGCATAGCATATCATGTCCGGTGAAGCTGGTGTGGTGAGAAGCCCTGTATCGCGAGAACTTACTGAGGTTCATATGACAGAATAATCCACAACGATGCCCGAAAGCAACCTCTGCCTTGTTCAGTCGACGGAGAAAGCACACGGAAGGGAGGTCGGTCCGTCTCACTGTCCTGGTGATATCCTTCCTGAAACGATGAAGATCAGGAAGGCCGTCACCATCTGGAGGGAAAGACCGATGAGGAGAGAGGAGAGGAAACTCAGCCGGGGAGTAACAAAGATGACGGACAGGATAAAGACCATCCAGGGGAAGATCATGATCATTAATCCCTTGGCATAGGAGAGCACCGCGTTTTGGCCGCTGTTGAGGTAAATGAGGACAAAGGTGCTTATCGTTATGATCGGCAGAGTCCCCAGAAAGGCTGCAACCAAACCTCTCGACTGGTTGGCAAGATAGGTAACACCGCTTGTAATAAGTCCACCGATGAGAAAATAGAAGAGGTATTTCAGTTCCATGACGTCCTTTTCCATTATAATCCAACTGCGGCCAAAATATCCTCTATCTGACCTGCGGCAGATTCAGGGGAGGGATGAGATAATAATTTCCTTCCCTTTACTCTTTCTTTGTACTAAAATGGTATCAGAAAACGGCAAAGGATAGGGAGATGAAGAGAGGTTGAGCTATGACATCCGTCCAGGTTGAAATCTTTCTTCAGACCCTGATCGCGGGCCTCCTCCTCGGCGGCCTCTATGCCCTGATAGGGCTGGGCATGACCCTCATCATGGGCGTCATGAAGATCATCAACCTCGCCCACGGTGAACTCATGATGGTTGCGATGTATATTGCCTACTGGATGTTCGTGCTCTTTCGCATCGACCCCTATCTTTCAGTCCTTATCGCCACGCCCCTGTTATTCTTTCTCGGCATCGGTATTCAGAAGTACCTGATCAACCCCGTGCTGAAGGCTGAATCGATCCTTCCCGAAAACCAGGTCATCCTGACTGTCGGCATCGGCATGGTTCTCGCTAATCTTGCTACGATCTTTTTCAAGTCCGACTACCGCTCTACCCCTGTCAGTTATGCCACAAGCGCCTTTTACCTGAGTGATTTCTGGAAGACCTCCCCCATTGAGCTTTCCCTGTCGATACCGTGGTCTGTTTCCTTCGTCATTGCCGTCGTCATTACCATAGGTCTCTCGCTCTTCCTCGGCAGAACGGACATGGGCAGATCCATTAGGGGCACTGCACAGGACCCTGATGCTGCGCTCCTTATGGGAGTGAATGTCAAGCGGATGAGGATTGTCACCTTTGGGATCGGTTCAGGGCTTGTCGGCGCAGCAGGATGTCTCTTTATCCCCATCTATTATCTCTTCCCTTCTCTGGGAGGGCAGTTTACCCTTATCGCCTTTGTCATTACGATCCTCGGAGGACTTGGCTCCACGATGGGGGCAATTATCGGAGGTCTCATCCTTGGGGTCTTTGAGTCGATGACAGCCACCTACGTCGGCATGGGATGGGCGCCGGTGGGGAGGTTTGTCGTCTTTGTGGCGGCCCTCATATTCCTCCCGGGTGGTGTGGCATCTCTCTTGAAGCGGAAGAGGCTGGCCAGATGAAACAGTATCTCCCGATCACCGCACTTGTGCTTTTGGCGGCCCTGCCCCTGACCGGACTGAGCAGCTATATGATGCATATTTTGATCCTCGTCATTATGTGGTCGACGATCGGCATGGCCTGGAACCTCCTTGGCGGATACTGCGGCCAGGTCTCTTTCGGCCATGCGGCATACTTTGGCGTTGGCGCCTATACAGCCGGTATCCTCTATACGAAATCCGGCCTCTCCCCGTGGTGGGGAGTTCCCCTGAGCGTTTTCGTTGTAGCCCTCTTTGCCTTTGTCCTCGGCTTCATCGTCCTCAGACTGAGGGGGCCCTTCTTCGCCCTTGCCACCCTTGCAAGCGGTGAGGTCATGCGAGTCACTGCAGAGAACTGGGTCGATTTCACCGGTGGCACCCTGGGAATCATGATCCAGGAGCGGACATGGGTTGAGAAGATATGGTATTTCTATATTGTCCTCGCCATTGCGGCAGTGACATTCTTCCTGGTAAAGAAGCTGATAGAGTCAAAACTCGGGTACTACTTTGTGGCGATAAGGGAAGATCAGGATGCTGCTGAATCTCTCGGCATCAACACGACCCTATACAAGACACTGGCCTTATGCATCAGCGGCGTCCTCACCGGGATTGCAGGCGCCTTTTATACCAATTATATGGGGTATATCGATCCTCATGTGGCCTTTGCCCTCCATGACATATCAATCATCACTATTATGATCGTCATGGTGGGAGGTGTTGCGACATACTGGGGACCCTTTGTGGGAGCCATAATCATGGTGTTACTCGCTGAGCTCATACGCTCCATCCCCGGCCTCGGAGTGGCTTATCAGACCTTTTTTGGAATTTTGCTCATCATCATCATCATCTTTTTGCCGAACGGCATCGTAGGTGATTATCGAAAGCTGAAAGGGCTTGTCGGCATGGGGAGGACACTTTCATGAGCCTCCTCGACGTAAAGAACGTTTCGGTGCATTTCGGAGGCCTTGCCGCAATAAGCAACGTCTCCTTCGAGGTCAGGAAGGGAGACATCGTCGGACTCATCGGACCGAACGGAGCCGGGAAGACGACAATGTTCAATGTGATCAACGGTTTCTACAACCCCACAGAGGGCAAGGTCTTTTTCAAGGACAGGAAGATATCCGGTCTGAAACCGCATCAGATCTGTCAGATGGGAGTCGCAAGGACCTTTCAGGTGGTGAAACCCTTGCAGAGGATGACCGTCCTCGATAATGTCGTCGCCTCAGCCTTCCTGAGGGTAACGACGAGGGCCCAGGCCGAAGAGATAGCCGTCGAAACGACAAAGTTCACCGGTCTTCATGATGACAGGGATGTGATATCAAAGGGACTCCCCCTTGGGAAACGAAAGAAGCTCGAGATTGCAAGGGCCCTAGCAACGCAGCCCGAGATGATCCTGCTTGATGAGTCCTTTGCAGGACTGAACCCTGCCGAGCTCGATGAATCCATAGAGATCATAGGGAAGATCAAGGCGAGGGGAATAACCATTATGATCATCGAACATCATATGAAGGTCATCATGGCCATCTCCGACAGGATTGTCGTCTTGAGTTATGGAGAGAAATTGGCGGAAGGGACGCCGAAGGAGATCGGGAGCAATCCTGCTGTTGTGGAGGCCTATCTTGGAGAGGCTGAAGGTGCTTGAGATAAAGAATGTCGATGTCTTTTATGGTGATGTCCAGGTGATCTGGGACGTTACTTTTGAGGTGAAAAGGGGCGAGATTGTTGCGCTCATCGGCGCAAACGGGGCAGGCAAGTCAACGACTCTGAAGACGATCTCCGGGATCGTACGTCCTGCAAGAGGAGAGATAATTTTTGACGGGACTGTGATTACCAGAACCGAACCCTATAAACTCATAGGGATGGGATTGGCCCTCTGCCCCGAAGCGAGGAAACTCTTCGTAGAGATGACCGTTGAAGAAAACCTCGACATGGGCTCGTTAAGGGGGGAAGCAAAGAGACAGAGACGGAAGACGAAGGAGATGGTCTTTGAGCTCTTTCCGAGGCTCAGTGAACGGAGGAGACAGCTTGCCGGTACCTTGAGCGGCGGGGAGCAGCAGATGGTCGCCATAGGGAGGGGGCTTATGGCACTGCCAAAGCTTCTGATGTTCGATGAACCTTCTCTCGGACTTGCACCGATACTGGTGCGGGAGATCTTCAATGTTATAAAAAAGATACGGCAGGAAGGAACGACGGTCCTTCTCGTTGAGCAGAACACAAAGCAGACCCTTTCATTATCCGACAGGGCCTTTGTCCTGGAGAGCGGCAGAATAAGCCTCCAGGGGGCAGGGCAAGCATTACTCAATGACGAGCACGTGAAGAAGGCCTATCTTGGGGTATGACAACGGGCGGGTAAGGCTCCGGACAAAAGCGTGTGGCGCTCGGCCGTATAGGAGGTGAGGAGATGTTTGTATCTGACTGGATGACGAAGAAGGTTTACACGATCGGTGTTGATGACAGTATATCCGATGCGATCATGATCATGAAGGAAAAGGGTATCAAGCACCTTCCCGTCCTGAAGGACGATAAACTGAAAGGCATCATCTCGGACGGGGACATAAAGGAATTCAGTCCCTCGAAGGCCACGTCCCTTGATATCTATGAGCTCCATTATCTCCTTGCAGTGACAAAGGTGAAGGAGGCGATGAAGGTGAAGGTCTTTACCACCACTCCCGAGACGCCCGTGGAAGAGGCAGCCATGGTCATGCATGACGAGAACATCGGATGCCTTCCGGTACTCGACCAGGGGAGGCTTGTCGGCATCATCTCGGACAGGGACATATACCGCGTCCTCGTCGACATAACCGGTGTGAGGCACGGCGGCCACAGGATTTATGTTACTATCGAGGACAGGCCAGGGTCGGTGAAAGAGGTGGCTGACATCATCAGAAAACATGCATTCCATCTCCAGAGTATCCTCACATCCTACGAAGGCGTGAAAGAAGGATACCGTGACCTTGTGATCCGGGCCAAGGGAGCAGGCGATTTCAGAAAGCTCAAGGCCGAGCTCGAGGGTACCTATAGAAACGTGAAGATAAAGAAGGGTTGATGCGATGATACGCATGCCAAGTCCCAGTTACGGCATAACAATACGGGTTGCCATCGATAACCGCATCGGAATGTTCGCAAAGATCGCAACGTCCATCGGCCTGGCCGGCGGAGACCTCGGTGCTGTCGACATCGTTCGTGTTGAGAAAGGAAAGGTCGTTCGGGATATTACGGTCAATGCGCGGGACGAGGAGCACGAAAAGGAGATCGTAAAGGCTATTGAAGAGACAAGCGGCGTAAAGGTGATCTCGGTCATGGACCAGACCTTCTCCGCACACGAGGGCGGCAAGATCGAGATCCACAACAAGGTCCATGTGAGGGACAGAAATGACCTCTCAAAGGTCTATACACCCGGTGTGGCGAGGATCTGCAGAGACATCGGAGAAAACAGGGACCACGCTTACCGGTATACCATAAAGGGCAATTCGGTGGCGGTGGTTACGGACGGGTCCGCGGTCCTCGGTCTCGGCGATATCGGGCCTGAAGCGGCAATGCCGGTTATGGAAGGCAAGGCGATGATATTCAAGGAGTTCGGCGATATTGATGCTTTCCCGATCGCACTGAAGACGAAGGACACCGAAGAGATCATCAATACGGTCAAGAACATTGCAACACCCTTTGGCGGCATAAACCTTGAGGATATTTCCGCCCCCCGATGCTTTGAGATCGAGGCGAGGCTGAGAAAAGAATTGGACATCCCTGTTTTCCATGATGACCAGCATGGAACGGCGGTCGTCGTACTTGCTGCCCTCCTCAACGTATCGAGGCTTCTCAAGAAGGACATCAAGAAATTCAGGGTCCTTATCCTGGGCGCCGGCGCAGCAGGGATGGCCAACGCACTCATGATGTCGGCCTTTGGAGTAAAGGATATCACCCTTTGCGACAGGGCCGGTGCGATCTATGACGGAAGAAAGAACGATATGAACCCATACAAGATCGCCATCGCGAAGAAGACGAACCCGAGGAAGGTGAAGGGAGGTCTCAGCGAAGCGATAAAGGACGTGAATGTCTTTGTAGGCCTTGCAAGCCCCAATACCGTCAGACCCGAGGACATACGGAAGATGGCGAAGGATCCTATCATATTTGCCCTTGCGAATCCGGATCCAGAGATCGCTCCCGAAGATGCCCTCCCTCTCGCAAAGATCCTTGCGACGGGGAGATCCGACTACCCGAACCAGATAAACAATATGCTCGGTTATCCGGGGATATTCAGGGGGTTGCTCGATGTCCGGGCGCGGGGTGTGAATGAAGAGGTCAAGTTTGCAGCTGCCAAGGCGATCGCCTATACGGTAAAGGGTGACGAGCTCCATGAGGATTATATCATTCCCAGTCCCTTTGACAGAAAAGTGGTTGCTGCCGTTGCCCAGGAGGTAGCCAAGGCAGCGAGGAACACGGGGCTCGCGAGGAAATAGGATGAGTGATTACCGTATCGAAAGAGATTCCATCGGCGAAGTCCAGGTTCCTCGGTCTGCCCTCTATGGAGCGCAGACCCAGAGGGCCGTCGAGAACTTTCCTGTGAGCGGTATCCGCTTCCCCCGTGTCTTTATCCGCTCTCTCGGGCTCGTGAAGGCCTCTGCTGCGCAGGTGAATGCCGAAATGGGACTTCTCGATCATGGGATGTCGCAGGCAATTCAGCAGGCTGCCCAGGAGGTAATGGAAGGACTGTGGGATGACCACTTTCCCCTCGACATATTCCAGACAGGCTCAGGCACGTCGACGAATATGAATGCCAACGAAGTTGTCGCTGCGAGGGCAAACGAGATCCTCACAGGATCGAGGAATTCAAAAACTCCTGTCCATCCGAATGACCACGTGAATATGGGGCAGTCTTCGAATGATGTGATACCCACCGTCATCCATGTCTCTGCCTGTCTCCTGGTCAAAGAAGAGCTCCTCCCTGCATTTGAGCTTCTTGAGAGGACCATAAGGAAGAAGGCGGAAAACTACAAAGGCGTCGTCAAGACCGGAAGAACCCATCTCATGGATGCAATGCCCTTGACCCTCGGACAGGAGATGTCGGGATGGGCAGCACAGGTGGTGTATGCCATTGAGAGGATTCGGACTACGTTGCCGGGGCTCTCGGAACTCGCGATAGGGGGAACGGCGGTCGGTACAGGGATAAACGCCCATCCCGATTTTGGCTCGAAGGTGTGCAGGGTGCTGCGGGATAAGACAGGCATTGATTTCGTTGAAGCAGCGAATCACTTCGAAGCCCAGTCAGCCCAGGACGCTGTCGTCGAGTTATCAGGTCAGCTCAAGACATTCGCAACAGGCCTCATGAAGATCGCGAATGACCTGCGGTGGATGAACAGCGGCCCTATGGCGGGGCTATCGGAGATACGACTGCCCTCCCTTCAACCCGGTTCATCCATAATGCCAGGGAAGGTGAACCCGGTGATCCCTGAGGCCGTCAGGATGGTCTGCGCGCAGGTCATGGGGAATGACACCGTCATATCCATAGCCAACGCAATGGGGGATTTCCAGCTGAATGTGATGCTGCCGGTGATAGCCCATAATATAACCCAGTCGATCACGATACTCTCCAACGTGTCCCATCTCCTGGCGGAGAAGGCCCTCGAAGGTCTTGAAGTGAATGAGGAACATATTCACGAACTGATCCACCGAAACCCGATTATTGCGACTGTCCTCAACCCCATCATAGGGTACGAAAAGGCGGCAGAGGTCGTTAAAAAGGCATTGAAAGAGAGGAAGACGGTGAAGAAGGCAGCAGTCGAAATGGGGTATCTCTCAGAGGATGACGCTGAAAGGCTCCTGGACCCCGAGATGATGACGAGACCGGGGCTCAACGATGTAAAGGAATAGGGGATTGAAAAAGGCGTGACCATACAATTCCTGAAGAGTACCGTTGGAAGAAAGCTCTTGATGGCTGTCACAGGCTTTTCCATGATCATCTTTGTCATTATCCATCTCCTCGGTAATTCCTCCATCTTTGCCGGTCCCGACGGTATCAACGCCTATGCAGCGGCTCTCCACCGTTTCGGCCTTATCGTCTGGGTATTCCGCATCATCATGCTGACGCTCCTCTCACTCCATCTCTTTTTCGGTATTCAGTTGACCCTCGAAAACCGGGCGGCAAAATCGAAGTCCTATGTTGTTCAGGAGAGCCTCAGAGCGACCTTTGCCGGGAAGAACATGATCTGGACGGGGCTTCTCATAGGGGCATTCCTTGTCTACCATCTTCTCCATTTCACCTTTCAGGTTACAAACCCCGAGATTGCCGCAATCAGGCACCTCGATGCAGCGGGGAGGCAGGACGTCTTTATGATGGTGGTGCTCAGCTTTCAGAAGAGTGTGATCTCGTCACTTTATGTTTGTGGCATGGCGGCCCTCGGTTTCCACCTCGGACATGGCATACAGAGTTTCTTCCAGACACTGGGGTTGAATAACGACAGGAGCCTCTCTCTTCTGGAAAAGGGAGGAACCTTTGCAGCCCTTCTCCTTTTTCTCGGATATATATCGATCCCGATCCTCATCTTTGCACGGATCGTGAAATAGAGGATATCGTATGAGACAAAACTCTGGTGCAGTGCCAAAGAGGTTGATGAAAAGAAGTTGTCTCACGGGAGTACATTGTGATTCTTGACGGGAAATGTCCTTCAGGCCTCCTTTCAGAAAAATGGGAGAGACATCGCCATGAGATGAAACTGGTGAGTCCGGCCAACAAGCGGAAATACCGGATCATCGTTGTCGGTACCGGTCTTGCTGGGGCCTCTGCTGCTGCGACCCTCGGAGAACTCGGGTATAGCGTCGATTCTTTCTGTTACCAGGACACCCCGCGAAGGGGCCACAGCATCGCAGCCCAGGGTGGCATCAACGCAGCAAAGAACTACCCGAATGATGGAGACAGTATCTTCCGGCTTTTCCATGACACGATCAAAGGAGGAGACTTCAGGTCTCGCGAGGCAAACGTTTATCGTCTGGCAGAGGTGAGCTGTAGTATTATCGACCAGTGCGTAGCCCAGGGAGTCCCCTTTGCCCGCGACTATGCCGGTTATCTCGCCAACCGTTCCTTTGGCGGCGCCCAGGTCTCGAGGACCTTTTATGCGCGGGGACAGACAGGTCAGCAACTGCTCCTTGGCGCCTACTCAGCCCTCTCACGCCAGATGAAGGAGGGGACCGTAACACTTCATCCCCGGACAGAGATGCTTGACCTCGTTATTATTGATGGTGAGGCCAAGGGCATTACGGTTCGCGACATGGTGACCGGCAAGATAGGCTCCTATGCGGCAGACGCTGTCTGCCTCTGTACGGGCGGTTATAGCAACGTCTTCTATCTCTCGACGAACGCGATGGGATCGAATGTGACGGCGACGTACCGCGCGTACAAGAAGGGCGCCTTCTTCGCAAACCCCTGTTTTACGCAGATCCACCCGACCTGTATCCCTGTCACCGGAGACCATCAGGCCAAGCTTACCCTGATGTCCGAGTCCCTCAGAAATGACGGCAGGGTCTGGGTGCCGAAGACGAAGGGAGACAGACGGGCGCCAAATGAAATCCCTGAAGAGGAGAGGGACTACTACCTGGAGCGAAAATACCCGAGCTTCGGCAATCTTGCTCCCCGCGACCTTGCGTCCCGTGCAGCCAAAGAGGTCTGTGATGAAGGCCGAGGGGTCGGAACGAGCGGCCGGGGCGTCTTTCTTGATTTCAGTGATGCCATCAAGCGCTCTTGTGAAGATAAGATACGCGAGCGTTACGGCAACCTCTTTGAGATGTACGAACGGATAACCGACGAGAGTGCCTACAAGCAGCCGATGCGCATCTATCCGGCGCCCCATTACACCATGGGCGGCCTCTGGGTCGATTACAATCTTCAGAGCAATATCCCGGGACTCTTTGTTCTCGGCGAGGCGAACTTCTCCGACCACGGCGCCAACAGGCTCGGTGCGAGCGCGCTCATGCAGGGACTGGCCGACGGATATTTCATCATACCCTATACGATCGGCAATTACCTTGCCCGGACCAGACCGGGTAAAGTCATTACCGGAAATCCAGAGTTCAGGAAGTCGATGGAGGATGTCGAGGCCTTTACAAAAAGACTTCTTTCGATCAAGGGCAAGAAGACCGTGAATGAGTTCCACCGTGAACTCGGCAGGATCATGTGGGACAATGTCGGTATGGCACGGAGCGAGGAAGGCCTCAGGAAGGCCCTGACACTGATTCCCGAACTCCGCGCAGAATTCTGGAGCAATGTGCATGTTCCCGGGGACGGAGCAGAATTGAACCAGGAACTCGAGAAGGCCGGTCGTGTTGCAGACTTCCTCGAGTTCGGCGAACTTATGGCAAAGGATGCCCTTCATCGCAGAGAGTCATGCGGCGCGCATTTCCGGGTAGAATATCAGATGTTTGATGGAGAGGCGAAGCGCGATGACGAGAATTTCTGCTATGTTGCGGCCTGGGAATTCAAGGGTCTTGAGAGGGATCCGGAATTGCACAGGGAGCCCCTTGTCTTCGAAAACGTCCAGCTCTCGGTGAGGAGTTACAAGTAATGGATCTAACGTTGTTTGTCTGGCGACAGAAGGGTCGGGATGACAAGGGGAGACTCGAGCGGTATGAGGCGAGGGGCATAAGCAAGGACATGTCCTTCCTCGAAATGCTTGACGTCGTCAACGAGGAGCTCATAAAGAAAGGGCAGGAGCCCATAGCCTTTGACCATGACTGCAGGGAGGGGATCTGCGGCATGTGTTCCCAGGTGATAAACGGTGTCCCCCACGGACCGCAGGAAAAGACGACGGTCTGCCAATTGCACATGAGGAATTTCAAGGACGGAGACACGATCTACATCGAACCCTGGCGTGCGAGGGCCTTCCCGGTGATAAAGGACCTGATCGTGGACCGTAGCGGCCTTGATCGCATTATCCAGGCGGGCGGCTATATCTCCGTCCATACCGGTGGCGTCCCTGACGGGAATGCCATCCTCATTCCGAAGGCTGATGCAGATGTCGCGATGGATGCCGCCGAATGTATAGGCTGCGGGGCCTGCGTTGCTGCCTGCCCGAACGGCTCCGCGATGCTCTTTGCTGCAGCAAAGGTCACCCATCTCGCCATGCTTCCCCAGGGGAGGACCGAGGCTGCGCGGCGTGTCTGCGTGATGACCGAGGCGATGGTGAGGGAAGGATTCGGGAGTTGCAGCAACCACTATGAGTGCCAGGCAGCCTGCCCGAAGGGGATCAAGGTCCAGTTCATCGCGAAGCTGAACAGGGAATTCATAAAAGCCCAATGGTAGTATCTGCTGAATCCGGACTTACGGAACCGTATAACCGCAAGTGGGATGATTGATGAAAACAAAGGGGACGGTTCTTTTTGACAGGAGTTTCGGAGATCTCTCCTGATTTAGTCGACAACCCGTTGAAAACTATGATAAATTCTGCATCAAAGATGTAAGACCCACCTAAGCACCGGGAAATTCCTT
>Ga0335070_10004385_pt1 | contig 16492 bp, 12 predicted proteins | sample Lox_Sample_13_FD_206722 | JGI IMG/M metagenome (GOLD analysis project Ga0335070, IMG submission 206722) | Soil microbial communities from Loxahatchee National Wildlife Refuge, Florida, United States - Lox_Sample_1.3 | ecosystem: Environmental > Terrestrial > Soil > Wetlands | place: USA... | reverse complement strand
TCAGCACCTTGGCCCGCGACGTAACCGAAGAGCGCGAAAAAGAACGGCGCTTCACTGAGCTCTTCGAGACGCTGCAGGAGGGTGCGTATTTCAGCGCGCCGGAGGGAAAACTCCTGGACGCGAATCAAGCTCTGGTCCGGATGCTGGGGTATTCGAGCAAAGAAGAACTGTTTTCGGCGGGACCGGGAGCGCTCAATCTCGACCAGACACAGCCTCCCACGCTGGGACGCGGCCCGGATGACTCGGGGGGCGTGCGCACCAGGGAAGTCAGCCTACGCCGCAAGGACAACACCTCTGCGACATTCCTGGACAGTTCCCGCGCGGTTTGGGGCACGAGCGGCCAGATCATCCGCTATCAGGGAACCTTGGTGGACGTGACCGAACGCCGCAAAATGGAAAGGGCTTTGAAACAGCAGGAGGAATTTCAGCGCAACCTGCTGGAAAGCTTTCCAGATTTGATTTTGGTGATCGATCTCGAGGAACGATATAGCTTCGTGAGCAAGCGGGTGCGCGACATCCTGGGGTACGGGCCCGAGGATTTCGCCGGGAAGAGAGTCGAGGAACTGCAGAATCATTCCCCGGAGTTCACAGCGCTCTACCGTGATGTCCTTCAAGGACGCAATGTGTTTGGTCTCTGCGAGTACGGCGCCTTGCACAAGGATGGAAACTGGCGGACCATGCGCGCCACCGCCAGTGCTCTCTTCGATGCAGAACAACGACTGAGCGGCGTGATCGTTTCCGTCCGTGACATCACGGTGGAGAGGAAGCTCGAGCAGCAGATCATCCAGAGCGAGCGGTTGGCGGCGATGGGTCAGATGATTGGCGGTTTCGCTCACGAGCTGAACAATCCGCTCACCAGCATCCTGGGAGTAAGCGAACTTTTGCAGGAGGGAGAGGCCAGCGAATCGGTTCGGAAGCAACTCGGGATATTGCACCAGCAGGCACGGCGGGCCACCGAAATTGTGCAGAACCTGATGTACTTCTCCAAGCCTCCCGCACCGGGCAAGAGTTCAATCGACCTGATGGAACTGGTCCAGCGGACGTTGCACTTGCAGGCTTACTCGCTACGGAAGAACAACATTACAGTCGATTTTCTGCCCGGCGTCTCTCTGCCCCCGGTGCACGGAGACCCACACCAGCTGATGCAAGTTTTTCTGAATCTGATTTTGAACGCTGAGCAGGCCATCCGCGAGGCTCGAGATCGAGGCACGCTACGCATCCGGCTGTCGAGAGAAGACAATTCCGCGGTGGCGACTTTTCAGGATGACGGTCCAGGCATTCCTGCAGACGTTCTGCCCAACATCTTCGATCCTTTCTACACCACCAAACGGCCCGGCCGGGGGACGGGACTAGGCTTGAGCATCTGCAAGGCAATTCTCCGCGAACACGGAGGCAATGTGCAGGCAGCTTCGGGTCCGGGAGGAGGAGCGGTGTTCACTGTCACCCTACCGGCGGCAGGTACATCCTCAGGTCAGTAGTTTCCTATCGTTCCACGGCCATGGCGACCGCATTTCCTCCGCCGAGGCAAAGAGCGGCGATTCCCCGATGCGCATCGCGGCGAATCATTTCGTAGATCAGAGTCACCAGCACACGCGCGCCACTGGCACCGATCGGATGTCCTAAGGCCACAGCTCCACCATTCACGTTGACTTTGTCGGGATCAAGTCCGAGCTCGCGCATCACTCCGAGTGCCTGCACAGAGAAAGCCTCGTTGAGTTCGTAGAGATCAACGTCCTCATTCTTCCAGCCTGTTTTCTCCCAAATCTTTCTAACGGCGCCGACGGGAGCCATCATCACCCACTTGGGATCGATGCCGCTGGTGGCTTGCGCCACAATGCGAACCATCGATTTCGCACCGAGTTCCTGGGCGCACTTTGCGCAGGTGACGACCAAGGCGGCAGCGCCGTCATTCACACCGGGAGCGTTGCCTGCCGTCACCGTGCCGTCTTTCTTGAACGCAGGCTTGAGAGCGCGCAGGATTTCGATGGTGGTGTCCTCTCGTGGCGACTCGTCCCGATCAAAGACTCCGGGTGCTTCGCCCTTCTTCTTCGCGGGCAATTCAACAGGAACGATCTGGGACTGGAAGCGGCACTCCTTGATTGCAGCGATCGCTTTGCGGTGCGAGTTCAGCGCGAATTCGTCCTGCTCTTCCCGAGTGATGCCGTACTTCTCGGCGACGTTCTCTCCCGTGATGCCCATGTGGTAGTCGTTGTAGACGTCCCACAGGCCGTCGTAAACCATGGAATCGACGACTTGACCGTTGCCCAAGCGATACCCCTTGCGCGCCTGAGGAAGCAGGTAGGGCGCATTGGTCATTGATTCCATTCCGCCGGCAACGACGATGGAACTGTTTCCGGTCTGGATGGCTTGCGCGGCGAGGGCCACCGCTTTCAGTCCGGAGCCGCAGACCTTGTTGATCGTCATGGCACCTACTTCCGGCGGCAAGCCGCCGAAAATCGCGGCTTGGCGCGCGGGGTTTTGCCCCAAGCCAGCCGAGACGACGTTGCCCATGATGCACTCGTCAACTTGTTTGGGATCCACATTGGCCCGGACCACCGCTTCGCGAACCGCGATGGCGCCAAGCTGAGGCGCGTTCAAATGCGAGAGGCTTCCCTGAAATTTTCCTACAGGCGTGCGGCAACCAGAGAGAATGACGACATCGTCAATCGCAGCCATAGATGTGCTCCTGGATCCTTTTCTGGTTTCTCATTATAGAGAAGTGAAGCCCAAGTCGGCCGGGGCTGGCGAGATTTTGGGAGCGCGGCGCCGGTGCATGAGAAAACCATCGTGAAAAGTTGGCCGGTGCGATCCAACGTGTGAGCACACGCGCAATTTTTGGTTGAAGAAACAACTTTTTCGTCGTCAGCTTCGGAAAAATACTCTCACCGCGATGCCGGAGTGACTTTGGTGCATCGTTCACGCGCGAGTGAAGACATCATTTTTCTCTTGACATCACTTTTCATTGACTCTATACATTCAATCAGTCGCAACTGAAGACCGTTGCATCATCCATGAAGAATGGAAAGGGAGAATAGATCCATGGCACCGAAGAAGAAAGCCGCAAAGAAGAAAAAGAAACACTAAGTGCAATTCCAAAAACGGCAACTGGGGGACGCGAAAAGCGTCCCCCTAAGTTTTTTGATGCAGGCGCGACCCACTCCTCTTGTTGGATTGGATGTGCTTCTCGGTCGCGGGGCACAGATTGCGATACGCGCAAAAACGGCAATGGAAGCCTGGTTTGGGCTCGAATTTCCCATCGGCAATGTCCGCCGACACTTCTTCGACTTTCGCGCGAGCTTCGGTCAGTTGTAACGCACTGCGTCGTGTGATCACCGCGCTGTTCTCTTCCAGGTTGTAGAAACACAGCTGGTCAACCTCATATCCCCACTTCTGCGCGGCAGCCAGTGCGTAAATCGACAGTTGAAGGCTTTGGTCGGCGTCTTCCTGGGATTTCGGTTTCCCGGTCTTGTAGTCGGTGATGAGCACTTGGCGGTCACCAATGCGATCAATGCGATCGATGCGTCCCACGACAATTGATTCGCCGATCTTCGCCTCAAAGAATTCTTCGGTATGCATCACGTCGGGAGGCTGCCCGCGGCGGCACGCGGCGAGGAATTCCTGCAACTGCCTTCTGCCCTGTTTCTGGTACAGGTCTTCCTGGTACGGGTCCTGGATCTTCGCGGCGGCCAGGTCGGCCCGGAACATTTCGATCAGCGATTCCTCAGTCATGGGACGGCCGAACCGTACCGAATCATAGTAGGCTCGCAGAACACGATGCATGGAGCCGCCAAACTGCATCGCCGCGGGAATTTCGCCGGGAATTCTCCATTCGCGTTCCAGTTTGAATTGCAGAGGGCAAGTCTCGTAGCTCTCCAGTGCGCTAGCGCTCAGCTTTATGTTCTGTGTCGTGTCGGGAGGCAATGATAGCCATTCGCCCAGGCGCGAAAGCGGCGCCGCAGTTGCCGCTTCTCCAAACATGTCGGTCTGAAAGCCGCGACCACCGCGCCGGCTCAGCCAGGGGAGAAGGCTGTGGTCCTTCATTAGGTCGCGCATGAATCCGCTGGGCGTTTGGTCTTTACTCCCACGGCCCTGCCTGGAGTGAATCGTCAGCGAATCACGCGCACGAGTCATGGCCACATAGAACAACCGGCGTTCCTCCTGGTCATGGAGAGTTTTGTCGTCGTCTTGCGCGATTGAATCCGCATCGTGCAACTCACGGGGAAAGCTGACCAGAGGCTCCTTGTAAGAACACGGGAAGGAGTTTGAGTTGGCTCTCAGAATGAAAACGTGCTCGAACTCGAGGCCCTTGGCCACATGAGCCGTCATCAGACGAACAGCATTCTCATCGCTCGACAGCATCGGGATCGCGCCGCGAGCCTCGCGGAAGTACTCCAGATATTCGAGCAATTCTGCGATCTCACCGGTTTTGGTAACGGCTTTCTTCTCCCATCTGGCTACGAACTCGAGCACGGCTTCGACAGGAGCGGCGGTGCGATCAAGGGAGAAATGTTGGATGACCACCTCCAGGGCAGCACACCCCTTGGCTGCCTTCTGCGCGATTGCCTCGCGAGTTTCCCGTAATGCCTGAAGTACAGCAGCGCCACTTGTGATCTGACGGAGCACGAGCGCAATACCGGCAGCGTCCTGTTCCCGTGGAATGGCGCGGATCCCAGCTTTTAATTCTGCCGGGTCAATGCTGAACTGGGGCAGCGCCGCCACCCGCACCAGGCTAGCGCCATCGGCTTCGGAGACGACTGCGCCCAGGCAAGAGAGCAAGTCCCTCACCTCGGGTGTGTCCAGCACATCCATGTTCTCGATGTAAAAAGGAATTCCCCGCTCCGCCAGTTCCCGGACCAGGTCGTCGCGGTGACTATGCTGGCGGTACAGGATGGCTATCTTCTGCCAGGCACACCGCGTTTGCTTTTGCAACTGTCGAATCGCTGACGCGACCTCGGAGCATTCCGTTTCTTTCCCGCTGAGGATGACCGCTTCCACAGGGACATTCCGCGGTTCCCTTCCCTCCGCCCTGGCTTCCTCGTCGCGAGCGGAGATGAGGGCAGACCGCCTGTAATCGAGTTTTGAACCTTGGCTCAAGGCGAGTGAATCGGGATTCTTGGAGATCAGAGCAAACGCGCACTTCAAAATGGGTGTGACCGAACGCCGGTTATTCTCCAAAGCAACCAGCTTGGCCGTAGGGAACTGACGCCGGAAGAGTTCGAAGGCCGCGCTGGATGCCCCGCGGAAGTGGTAGATCGCCTGATCGGGATCGCCGACGGCAAAAACATTCTGCTCCTGCCCCGCCAGCTTCTGAAATTCATCTGCCAGGATAAAGCGCGCGCGCGCGCGTTCCGCCTGCAGCAGTTTTGGATCATGCTCGAGCAGATCATAGGCCCTAGTGATCATGTGGCCGAACGTGCCCAGGTTCTCCCGGCTTAGTATGCGTTCAACGGTGTCGAAGACGTTGGCGATTTCACGGCACCGTCCGAGGACTTCTTCCGCAGTGAGCGAGTCTGCTTCTTTGGACCTTGTCACCCTAGGAACAGACAGCTTTCCGCGCTCCAAAGAGGCGACATAGGCCGCATACTTTTCCGGCCCGACAAGTTCGTCGTGGCAGCGGCGGATGAAATCGAGCAGGTCGTCGAGGAACTTGGCCACGTTGGCGGCGCGCACAAAGTGATGCAAGCGCAGTTCGGGAAGACGCTTGCGCAAGTAGATCCAGAGGTCCTGGTCGTCAAGGACTTCAAAGCTTTTCTGACAGCGGGCCAGAAGGCCGTTGCAGTAGGCGTGGAAGGTAGCAACCTGCAGACCGGCTAAATCGGCCGCCTTGAGCTCCGTCTGAACGCGGTCGCGCATCTCTCGCGCCGCGTTGTCGGTGTAGGTGACGGCGAGAATCTCATCGGGACGGGCATATCCTTCGGCTATCAGATGGGCGATGCGTCGGGTGAGAACGGTGGTCTTTCCGGTTCCTGCGCCGGCAACAACCAGCATCGGGCCGTGGACATGCTCGATGGCCTGGCGTTGCCACTCGTCGGGCTCAAATGGCTTGGCGATCGGCACTGGCTTGGAAGCTGGCACTCACAGCGAGGATAGCAGAGTGTTCTGAGGATAATGCAGCAGGCTGGTAGCGTGACCACCCTCGCTTTTTGATTGGTGAGGCCTTCTGTTGACCACAGAGTGCACAGGGGTCACAGCGGGAAACCCTCGATTCTCATTCACGACTCTCTGTGGAACCCTGTGCCTCCATGGTGAAAGCCCCGTTATTCACACTACTGCAGTTCGGACAGAACAATGGCGGCAGCAGCAATCACCGCCGTCTCGGAACGTAGGATCGTAGGGCCCAAGGAAGCGGGCTGCCAACCAAAGCTGCGAAATGACTCAACTTCAGCTTCCGTCCACCCGCCTTCGGGTCCGAAGGCAAGCAGAATGTCGCCGCCGGGAGGGGCTGAAGACAACGCGTCTTTCAGCATGATGTTCTTTTCGGTTTCGGCCAGCACGATGCGTATCGCGCCGGGCAACGCGACGACGTCCTTCAATTTCATCGGTGCGGTGATCTCGGCGGGCGTGACGCGCCGCGATTGTTCCGAAGCCTGATGCGCGATGCGTCGCCAGCGCTCCACACGCTTTTTCGCGGCGGCGACCAGATGGGTTTCGCTGCGGCGTGCGATGAGAGGAACAATGCGGGCAACCCCGAGTTCCGTACACTTCTCAATCGCCCACTCCAGCCGGTCGAACTTAAAGATGGAAATCGCTAGCGTGACGCCGGGAACGGCTGCGGTGGAGATCTTTTCCCCCAATTCAAATTCAACCCGGTCGTCACTGATACTGGAGACTCGCCCGCAGCGCAACACGCCATCGGCCACGACATCGAAGTTCTGGCCGATGCGGGCCCGAAGCACGAGAGAGAGATGTTGCGCGTGAGAGCCGACGAGGGCGGCTCGATCACCAGAGACTTCGTCGGCGATCCAGCGGCGGCGAGTCATTCAGAGTGAATCTCCGGAAGCTGTATTCGCTTCCGTTGCGGAGCTTCGCTCCGCTGGACGGCCGAGGGCAGCCGTCCCCACGTCGCGTGGGACTCATCCAAAGATATCTTTGACTTTGCCGAAAAGCGTGCGGTGCTGCGGCTTGTTTTCCACGCGGCCGGTTCCTTCCAGCTCCTGCAGCAGCTCGCGCTGGCGCTTGGTCAGTTTGCCGGGCGTCTGAACCCGCACCTCTACAAACATATCGCCCTTGCCGTGGCCATTAAGGACTGGCACACCTTTGCCCCGAATGCGCAGCGTGGTTCCCGACTGGACACCTTCGGGGATTTTGAGGTTCTGATCGCCATCCAGGGTCGGGACACGAATCTCGGCTCCCAAGGCGGCCTGGGTGAACGAAATCGGAATCACGCAATGCAGATCATTCCCTTCGCGGTCGAAGAAGGGATGTTCTTTCACATGCAGGACGACATAGAGATCGCCCGGGGGACCGCCAAAGGTACCGGCTTCTCCGTAGCCAGCGAAACGGATGCGCGTGCCGTCTTCTACTCCGGCGGGGACCTTGGTATCGACCACTCGCTGCCGCAAAACCCGTCCCTCACCTTTGCACTTCGGGCAAGGATCGGTAATCACGTTGCCGGTGCCCTGGCATGTCGGACACGTACGCGCGATGCTAAAGAACCCCTGTTGATAGCGCACCTGGCCTTGCCCTTTGCAGGAGCGGCAGGTGACCGGCCCTTTGCCAGGAGCGGCACCCGAACCGCGGCAATCTTCGCAAGGCTCGTGGCGGCGAACCGTGACCTTCGTCTCCGTTCCAAAAACCGCCTCTTCGAACTCGAGGGTGATGTCCTCCCGGAGATCAGCGCCGCGTTGGGCACGGCTACGGCGACGCTGGCCTCCGCCGAAAATGTCCCCGAAACCGAAGAGATCGCCGAAGATGTCGCCGAAGTCCTGAAAGACGGTGGCATCGAACCCTACACCGCCTGCACCACTCGCACTTACCCCAGCGTGGCCGTAGCGGTCGTAGGCCGCACGTTTTTCTCCGTCGGCGAGCACGGCGTAAGCTTCACTGCACTCCTTGAACTTCTCCTCAGCATCAGGATTGTTCGGATTACGGTCGGGGTGAAACTGCAGAGCAAGCTTGCGGTAGGCGCTCTTGATCTCCTGTTCGCTGGCGCTGCGCGAAACGCCCAAGACTTCGTAGTAGTCGCGTTTTCCGTTATTGGTCAGAATGACTTCCAACTTCCTTTCAGATTCTGCCAGGAATCACTTTGAGTTTCGCGCAACCCGTACCATCGAAGGCCGCAACAACCGGTCTTTGAACTTGTAGCCGCGCTGCAGCTCTTCCAGCACGTGCTGGTCCGCAACTTCTTTGGTGTCGACCATCTCGATGGCCTGGTGAAAATGAGGATCAAACGGCTCACCCTTTGCCGGAATCGCGCGCAGACCGAGTTTTGCCAGGGAATCCTGCAGTTGTTTATAGATGAGCTCCACGCCGTCGTGGAACTCGGATTTTTCTGAAGCCCCGACCTGAAGGGCGCGCTCAAAGCTGTCCAGGACGGGCAGCAGCGCTTTGATCGCATCTGCCACAGCAAACTCGCGAAAGTCCTGCTGCTCCCGGGCCGCGCGTTTGCGGGCGTTCTCAAAGTCCGCCTGCATGCGGGCCATACGGTCGAGCAAAGCATCGCGCTCATTCTTCAGCTTCTGCAATTCGCCGTCAGGCGATGAAGCTTCGGCCACGGGCCGAGACACACCCGCCACAGTTCGGGATTCGTCATCCGCCTCGGCCGGTGGCAATTCACGTTCGGCGTCTATGTCCCGTGGATCGACTTCTGGCTTCCCATTCCCTCGTGCCATAACTTTACTCACTCGGACTCATTCAGGACTTGGTCAAACAGGCGGGCGATGTAGGCAACCGCTGTAATGGTGTGCTGATAGTCCATACGCGTGGGACCAAGCACGGCCAACGAGCCCATCATATCGCCACCGATTCTCGCCGGCGCGCCAATCAAAACCAGGTTGCGCATCGAAGGCAAAGCTTCATCCAGTCCGATTACCACTCTCACCGCCTCCTGTTTGGCGTCCAGGTAGGCAGCCAGAAGATCCACGATTCTCTGCTTCTCTTCCAGCGTCTTCAGCAGTTCCTGCAGGTGCTGGCGGTCTTGTTCGCTGGCCACCAGGTTCGCAGCGCCCTCTACAAAAACCGCCTGAGTGGTTTCGTCGGCAGTTAAGGCTCCCTGCCGGTAAAGCTGCTCCACCGAGGCCATGAGGCGATCGTACTCGCTACGTTCCTGTTCCAGACGGTGAGCGAGTTCGGCGCGCATCGCTTCCATCGTCCAGCCGCGGAAATTCTCATTGATGAATCTTGCCGCCGCGTCGAGGTCAGCCTGTGGCAAATCCATGCGCAGCAAGCGATCCTTTACCAGGCCTGACCGTGTGACCACGACCGCCAGCACCTTCTGATCTCCGAGGCGAGAGAAGTAGACATGCTCAAGAGCATTGCGGGATCCACCGAGCGCAACCGCCACACCTACGTTTCGCGAAATGAGCGAGAGCACGTGCGAAGTACGCTCCATGAACTCCTGCACATTCGCAATGCCATGCAAAGAGTCCTGGATCATGCTCTCGTCTTCGTGGGAAAGCGTCGCCTTGCCGGTAAGCTGCTCCACGTAGTAGCGGTAAGCCTCCGTGGTGGGCACACGGCCCGCCGAAGTGTGCGGCTGCTCCAAAAATCCGGCGTCGGAGAGATCCGCCATAACATTGCGGATGGTGGCGGCGCTCAGACCTTCCCGGTAGGAACGCGCAAGTGTCCTGGAGCCTACGGGTTCGCCCGTAGCAATGAATGTCTCCACGATCGCGGTTAGGATTTCGCGCTCACGCCCGCCAATGTTGGGATCGACTGCCATACCTGTCCAGGTTTCGGTGTCAAGCTGATTACGCGCTAAGTATCATAAAAACAGATACTTACAAACGATCAGCTGATCACATTTACCCATTATGGATTCTAGGAAGGACGGAGAGCGCTGTCAAGTTGGCACTCTCGTCGGGAGAATGCTAAACGGCAACTCGGAAACTCAAATTAGAGCTTCGGGGCGATCAGCTTTGGGTTGAAAGCAACAATCGCAAATAACTATTTCTAATAGAGAAGATAAATCGTTTCTATTTCCATCGCTGTTTCGAGCAGGCGTACAGTGGGCCGTTTGCTTATTGTTGAACCGAGGAGTCATCTCATGCTTATGGGAAAGTCATTGATTCGATGTCTCTTAGCAATGTTCATTTTCCTGACCCTGGCGCCGAATCTGCTGGCCATCAGCGAGCCAGATCTCAGTGAGCGGGAATCTCAGAGCGCGCGGATCACCCGGCTTGAACAACAAGCTGCCGAAGCGAAGAGTTCCGCGGACAATGCCTGGATGCTGGTGAGCGCCGCCCTAGTCTTAATGATGACCGGACCGGGATTGGCATTGTTCTATGGCGGGTTGGTGCGGAAGAAAAATGTCCTCAGCACTATGATGCAGAGCTTCGCCATGATGGCGATCATTTCCGTCTTGTGGGCGTTGCTTGGCTTCAGTTTGTCGTTCGGCCAAGGGAACAGGTTTATCGGCGGGCTTGAACACGTATTCCTCAATGGCGTGGGCGCCGCACCTGATGCGGTTTATGCCGGGACGATCCCGCTGCAGACATTCATGATCTTTCAGTTGATGTTCGCGATTATCACTCCGGGTTTAATCACAGGTGCCTTCGCCGAGCGCATGAAGTTCAGCGCGATGGCCTTGTTCATGGTGCTGTGGTCCCTTATCGTTTACGACCCCATGGCGCACATGGTTTGGGGAAAAGGCGGTCTGCTGAACGCGGCCCTCGGTGGAATCTTTCCCACACTCGATTTCGCAGGTGGGACGGTCGTGCACATCACTTCCGGCGTCTCGGCTTTGGTGTGTGCGCTTTATTTGGGCAAGCGGGTCGGCTACCCGAAGGAACCGATGCCTCCTCACAGCGTGGTTTTAAGCTTCGTCGGTGCATGCCTGCTGTGGGTCGGGTGGTTTGGATTTAATGCCGGAAGCGCGCTCGCCGCCGGGAGTTTGGCGACCAGTGCGTTTGTGGCCACGCATTTTGGCGCGGCAGCAGCAGCTCTTGGATGGAGCGCAGCGGAATGGATCAGCCATGGGAAGCCGAGCGCTCTGGGCGCCATCTCCGGGTCTGTCGCTGGACTGGTGGCAATTACACCGGCGGCGGGCTTCGTCAGCCCGATGTCGGCGCTGCTGATCGGCTTGCTGGCCGGCGTTCTCTGCTATTTCATGGTGGCCACGGTGAAGGCGAAGTTCGGCTACGATGACAGCCTGGACGCGTTTGGCGTGCACGGCGCCGGTGGCACGCTCGGCGCTCTGCTCACCGGCGTCCTTGCCTCAAGCGCAGTGAACCCGATTTTCAAAGATGCGGCGGGCAAAGCCTTGCCGTCGGGCCTAATTCAGGGGAACGGGCACCAACTATGGAATCAGGTTGTGGGCGTGTTGATCGCCTGGGGCCTTGCGATTGTGGGCACGCTGATCATTCTAAAGTTCGTCGACTGGACGATTGGCTTGCGTGTCTCCCCCGAGCACGAAGTGCAGGGGCTCGACCTTTCTCAGCACGGCGAGGAAGGATATAACTGGGAAGTTCCGGCATAGAAAATTGTGCGTTTGGCATGCGACATCATTTGCGGAAGGAATTGATCCCTTATGACCAGAGTAGAAGCAGTCATCCAATCATCGAAACTGGAACCGGTGAAAGCGGCTCTGCATGAGATCGGCGTCGAGGGCATGACGGTGTTCGAAGTGCGCGGCCATGGGCGACAAAAGGGCCACACCGAGTTTTACCGGGGACGTGAATATAGGGTGGACCTGATTCCGAAGATCAAAATCGAAATGGTACTTTCGGATGGATTGGTGGAGAAGGCAGTGCAGGCCATCACCAGCGCAGCCCGGACGGGCAACATCGGCGACGGCAAGATTTTCCTGTCGCGTGTCGATGAGGCCATCCGCATCCGCAATGACGAGCGGGGCGAAGGCGCGCTATAGCATTGAATCCAGGGTTCCTGGGCGCTTGCGGCATAAGCTATCGTGATGGGGCGGATAAATAGTTTCGATTTCCGTGACTCTTAGGAGGCGCGTACAGTTTAGAGGTTTGCTGTGCCCGCGTTCGGGGGCGGAATTGGTTTTTAGAACGGGGCACGAGCAGCCTCCCCCCCCGCAAGCACCGGACACCCAGAGCATGACGACCGTATCCTCACTTGGTAGTGCACTACGGGACCTTTACACGGAAGAGTCAGCCCGCATCCAACAGGCTTTTGCCGCAACCGGCAACGGACGCGCGGCGCTTGAACAGCGAACAGTCCTGGTGGAAAACATCGCCATTCGCTTGTGGCAGGAATTGATTTCCTCGGAAGTGGGCGGGCCACGGGACGTTGCATTGGTGACGCTGGGAGGTTTCGGCCGGGGCTGGCTGTTTCCCCATTCCGACATCGACCTGTTGTTCCTTCACGCCGACCGGGAAAGCGAAACCCGCCACAAGGATCGAATCCGGCGCTTCTCGCAGGAGATCTGGGACCTGCGCATGAAGCTCAGTCCCGCCACGCGGACTTTGGCGGAGTGCGACCAGTTTGATTCCAGCAATGTCGAGTTCACGATCTCGCTCCTCGATTGCCGTTATCTGGCAGGTGACCTTGAGCTGTTCCAACGTGTGCACGACAAACTGATCCCTAAATTGGTGATGCGGGAATCGCAGGCCCTGGTGCAGAGCCTTGCGGAAGTGACCCGCAGCCGGCACGGCAAGTACGGGAACACCGTCTTCCACCTGGAGCCGAACATCAAGGAAACGCCGGGTGGGCTGCGCGATCACAATGTGGCGTACTGGCTGTCGCTGATTTCCGCCATGGACAAGCTGCATTCCTGGTCTGACCCGAAGACGCTGCTGCCGGCTTCAGTACAAAGACAGTTTGAGCCAGCACTTGAGTTCCTGATGTCCGTGCGCTGCTTCCTGCACTACCGGCACGGCCGCGACGACAACACTTTGACGTGGGAAGCCCAGGACGCGGCAGCGGCAGAGAAGATCGGGACGTCGGAGGCCATGGCTCCCAGCGCTGCCGACTGGATGCGGATTTATTTCGGTCATGCCAGAACCATTTATCGCACCTCGGCTCAACTGCTGGAGGAAATTCCGGCGGCTCGCTCCTCGCTTTACAGGCAGTTTCAGAACTGGCGTTCGCGATTGTCGAACGCGGACTTCTCCGTCGTGGACGGTTTCGTTTTCCTGCAGCAGCCCACTGCGGTCCACGATCCGCAGGTGCTGCTTCGTTTGTTCGATTTCATGGCCCATCACGGCTTGAAACTGAGCCGGACGACCGAGTATCGCATCGAGCAGGCACTGCCCGCCCTGGCGGCCACCCCGCCAAAGGGTGCGGAGCTATGGCTGGCGCTGCAGGTGATCCTCCTGGAACCTCACGCCGCTGATGCGTTGCGTGAGATGCATTCCTTGCGTCTGCTGACCATGCTTCTGCCGGAACTGGGAATCATCGACGCTCTCGTGGTCCGCGATTTTTATCATCGGTTCACGGTCGACGAGCACTCTTTCCTGGCGATTGAGTGCCTGAAACGGGCGCGGCAGTCACAGTCGGAATGGGACCAACGCTACGCCGGGCTTCTGGAAGAACTGGAACAGCCGGAACTGCTGTTTCTCGCCTTGCTGCTGCACGACGTGGGCAAGGGCACGAATGATGAAAACCACGTGCATGCCAGTCTGGAGATTGCCGGCCCGTGCCTGCAGCGTCTCGACCTCGACCCCCAAGATCAGGAGACGGTTCTGTTCCTCATCAGCAGCCACTTGGAAATGTCAGCGGCCATGCGGCGTGACATCTTTGATCCCGCAACCGTCCGCGCTTTCGCGGAAAAGATGGGCACCCCGGAGCGCCTGAAGATGCTTTGTCTTCTGACCTACGCTGACATCAAGGCCGTTAATCCGGAAGCTCTCACGCCCTGGAAAGCAGAGAATGTCTGGCAACTCTACATCTCGACGGCAAACCATCTGACCCACAGTGTGGATCAGCGCCTGCACGCCGACGAGGATGACGAACATCTCGCGCGTTTGCAGAAGCTGGCGCCGGTGGCGGGAAAGAAGCTGAAGAGCTTTCTGGATGGGCTGCCGAAACGCTACCTGAGGGTATATCCCGCGGAGGTTGTACTGCGTCACCTGGAGATGGCCGATCAAGTGGCTCAGGACCGCGTCCAACTCGACTTGAAGCGCGGGCGGCACTGGTACGAACTGACGCTGGCTACCCATGACCGGCCGTTCTTGTTCGCCACTATCGCCGGTGTGCTCGCCGCGTGGGGCATGAACATCGTCAAGGCTAACGCTTTCTCCAATCAGGCAGGAACGGTGTTGGATACGTTCTACTTTACCGACCGTTTTCGCACTCTTGAGCTGAACCTCCCAGAGTGGAAACGCTTCCAGCGAAGCATCACCGAAGTCCTGCTGGGCGAAGCCGATCTCGACCGCATGCTGCGTGACCGCCTGCGATCCGACAGATCGGGCGGCACCAAGGTCAAGGTTCAAACCAAGATCGAGTTCGACGATCAGTGCTCTTCCAGCAGCACGTTGATACAGGTGATTGCCCAGGACCGGCCGGGACTGCTGCATCGGATCAGCTCTCGTCTGGCGCATCAGAACTGCAATATTGAGATTGCTCTGATCGATACCGAAGGGCAGATGGCCATCGACGTTTTTTACCTCACATCCGCGGGAGCCAAATTGACACCCACTCACCAGAGCGATCTGCAGGTGGCTCTGATCGAAGAGTTGGACACTGAGTAGGCGGATTGCCCGACCGCAGACACTGCAAACTCTCTAAAATATCCTGTAAGCTGTTGTGCTTCCCTGGAGGACAACCTTGCGCTTCCTGGATCGTCTTCAACCTTTGGCACTGCTGGCTGTACGCGTGGTCCTGGGTGCAATCATGATCGGCCACGGGTACAACAAGATTTTCGGTGGAATTTCTCATCACGTTGAGGCGGTGACCCGCATCGGCCTGCCTGGATGGCTCGCTTACGTCTCGGCGGGAACTGAATTTTTCGGCGGCATCCTTGTTGTTGCGGGCCTGTTCACGCGTTGCGCGGCGTTTGCCATCCTGATCGACATGCTGGTTGCCGTATGGAAAGTGCACTGGAAAAATGGACTGATGGGACCTGGCGGCTACGAATTCCCGCTGAGTGTTGCGACGATCGCCTGCGCGCTTGTCTTTTTCGGCGCCGGGCCAATGGCACTAGATGCGATCCGCAAGGGCGGCGGCAAAGCCAGCAAGGCAGACTAACGTCGATTCGGCATGGCACAGGAAGCTCCTCTACTGCATCTGCAAAATGTCCGCGTGATGCGGGGGGACAAGATCGTCCTGGACGATTTCACTGTGCGCATTGATGCGCACGAGCATGTCGTCATCCTGGGCCCGAACGGCTGCGGTAAATCCACCCTGATCAAAACCATCACGCGCGAGTGCTATCCCGTGGTGCGCGAAGGCTCCAGCATGACGATCCTCGGCCAGGATCGCTGGGACGTGTTTGAGCTCAGGTCGCTGCTCGGAATCGTCTCCAACGATTTGATGCTCTCGTGCACCGGGGAGGCCAGTGGCTTGGATGTTGTCTTGTCCGGCTTCTTCAGTAGCACTCGCATCTTTCCCAACCATGCGGTTGATCCCCACCAGCGCGAATTGGCCGATGCCGCACTGGCACAATTGGGAGTGCCTCATCTGGCGGGGCGCCCGGTCTGCGAAATGTCCTCTGGCGAAGCCAAGCGGGTTCTGATCGCGCGGGCGCTGGTGCACAAACCACGGGCGCTGCTCTTCGATGAGCCCTGCAATTCCCTGGATTTTTCGGCGCAACAAGGCCTGCGAAACACCATGCGAGAGCTGGCCAATTCGGGGATCGGGATCATCCTGGTGACCCACGAACTGCCCGATATCGTTCCAGAGGTCGAGCGCGTGGTTTTAATGGCGAAGGGACGCGTGATCGCCGATGGACACAAAGAGGAGATTCTTCAGGCGGGCCGTCTTAGCGAGTTGTTCGGCTTGAAAGTCGAACTCGGCCGCCGCGACGGGCACTATCACATCTGGTGAAGTCAGAGAGACCTAGATGGCTTGATGCTGTTTCAAGCGGTTCGGATCTACCTTCCCCTCGTCCTCTGCATTTCGCGTGGTTCTCACTTTCCGAAAGTCGCGGAGTGAGAGTTCCAATCCCCCGAAGTCAGGGTGATCGTTATGGTCGAGGGTGAAAGCGATGTCGAGTGTGTCGCCGGGAAGCAGTTGTTCTTGTTGCAGGCGTTCCGCCATGCGCCAACCCATGGCGGTGTGCGTGATGGACTTGCGCCAATCGCGCTGCCTTTCATCTTCAGGAGTATCTCCGCCGGATAGAAATCTCAGCTTCAAATGCTTTTCCTTCATGACTTGCGGAGGAGCGACCAAGCGGACCGAGTGAGCCATGAAAACCGGCTCCGGATTGCCT
>Ga0335070_10004384_pt1 | contig 16493 bp, 15 predicted proteins | sample Lox_Sample_13_FD_206722 | JGI IMG/M metagenome (GOLD analysis project Ga0335070, IMG submission 206722) | Soil microbial communities from Loxahatchee National Wildlife Refuge, Florida, United States - Lox_Sample_1.3 | ecosystem: Environmental > Terrestrial > Soil > Wetlands | place: USA... | reverse complement strand
GGGTGGGGGGTGCAAGCACTCCCGCCACTTCAAGCCACTCCGGTCATCGTGCTGCGTTTAATGGACAGGTGAAATCAAAGCAAGGGATAGCGGAAACGCACTATCAGCCGGATGCCCCACATCGAGGTGTCTGCACCCCACCATGGCACCCCGTTTTGCCCCGGGTCAGGAGTGGGGCCCCTTCGCTTCTCCCGTGACCAGCCGTGCAGGCCTTACGTCTTACTTCTTCTCCTTCTGTTCGCTTTGCTGGCGTGTGCTCACGGTCTTTCCGCCGATTCCCCGATTGCCGGTTTCGCCTTCGTCAATGACCGCAACCGTCATCTGAGGGTTCTTGGCCAAGATATCGACCAGTAACCTGGTCATTTCCCGAATATGACGCGCCTTCCGCTCCGCTGTGGCGCCTTCCCTTGTGATCTCTATGCTCACGTAGGACCTTCGGCGCTCAGGCTTGAAGCGAATTAAGGGTTTTGGCGGCGCAAAGCCGACGTCCCACCAGCGGCGGGATTCAATTGAACCGCTGAGTGGTCGGGAGACTGTTTCGACACCTAGCGCCGGACTCAGTGCCTATGATGCCACTATACGGATTTTTTCTCACCACCTCAAGAGCGAGCACATTGCGATTTCGCGCCGGAACGCTGCCCGACAGGATGAGGAGGGTAAGGGATCGTGTCAATGATGTTCACGATGAAGAAAGTTAACTCCGGTCCAACTACTACGAAACTTCAACTTTCATCAGACCGACGACCCCCGATAAGGCCACCCTGGCACAAGAGGTGATGGCTTATCAAAGATTCTGACGTTTGTCCAGGGGACGGCGGCAGGTTGAAGAGGAAAGCGGACCATTCGTTTTCAGCGCTGCCGATACAGCCCTTCATGCCGCGCGCCTTCGACTCTCCCGTCGACGTTTCAGATCATGATTTTCTGACCCTCGCCACTACTCCAGGGACCGACTCGTGCCGGCTGAGCTATTGAATCCCTTGAGGGATGTCCCCCTTCACCCGCCAGGCCGACGGTCCGCTAGGCCGTCTAAGAAATGCCACAGAGTCAGTCCGGCCAGTCGCACCGTTTGCTCATCTAGATCGTGGGTCGGGTTGACTTCCACAATCTCCACAGAGGTGACGTAGGGGCATCTGCCGGCCAGGCGAGCTGCGTGCAACCAGAGCTCCGGTAACATCCCGCCCGTCGCCGGAGAGCTCACCCCGGGTGCGAAGGCCTGGTCCACGGCGTCCATATCGAAGCTGACGAGGCACCGCGAAGTGAGGCGAGCGAAGATCTGCTCGATGAGCCCCAAGGACAGGTCCCGCCCCCAATAGACGTTGGCTTTCATATCGTGTAAGAACCGCAGGTGCTTTCCTCCGGTCATATGGCGCAGAAGGCCCGCAACGGTATAACCGCGACACAGCCCGGATGGATGAGTGAGCGCCAGCCTGAAGGAGGAGCCCGAGTGAGCCCGGCCGGCATGTAACTCCCGAACGTCCGGATGGGCGTCCCAGTTCAGAATCTCCACTGCGAGCCCATTCTGAACATAGCCGAGAAAATGACCGAAGGCCGTTTCGTGACCGCCACCCAAAATAATCGCTGGGATTCCCTTGCTCAGCCACGGGGCCAAGGTCTCCGCAAGGTGCGCCTGGCTCTCCTCCACTGTCCGCCTCGGCATCACATTACCCAGGTCATAGATGCTCTCGATCAGATCTACAAAGTTCTCGCCGCCGTCAGGGCGGGGAGTGAACCTGTAGAGGGCCCGACGAATGAGATCCGGAGCTTTTGCCGCTCCGACTCGCCCGGCGTTCAGGGCAACCCCTTGGTCGCAGGGAAACCCTGCGATAACTGCGGCAGGAGTGCCATCCTCACCAACACGACTTCCGATGATGTCTCCGATTCTCACGTCACCGATTCTGCCCGGAGGAAGGTCTATTGTTGGTCTTTCCAACGTAACCACGGTACACACCTAACCGGCTGCTAGCCCGCATTATACACGAACCACCTGCTGCGACCGCGAATATGGCCGTCCTTCCAGGCGTCCTCGGGTCTCGGACCTTGCGACGTACTAATAAAGTACGCCTCAGGTCCGAGCCCCTGTGGTTGCCCGGGGGCACGACCATCTCCACGATCTCGCGACGGCGTCTCGTGGATAATGCGGGCTAGAGGTTGACTTCGTCCATCCTAGGCCGCCGGGAAAGAAAGACAGACCATCCGTTGCCGGCGACCCGGATCCAGCCATTCATGCCGTCCGCCTCAGCACCAAAATAGCACACTCGTGCACTTATGGACGCGCCCAATTTTGGCGTAGATGTCGAGGACGCCTCTCGGCCCCCTATCTCAATACGCACTCGCCTGATTCAGTAGTTCGATTGAAGCATGATCTAATTCGAGTCTCGTCGCTTCAATCAAATCATCTAGTTGCTCCAGACTCGTGGCGCTCGCGATGGGGGCGGTGACGCTGGGCCGCGCCATCAGCCACGCAAGAGAAACTCTCGCGGGCTTTGAGTTGAGTCGTCTTGATATCTCATCCAAGGCCTTGAGAATCCTGAATCCACGGTCATCGAGATATTTCGCTACCATCTTGCCCCGGGCACTCTTTGTCAAATCGCTTTCTGCTCGGTACTTGCCGGCAAGAAACCCGCTGGCTAAAGAGGCGTAGCTGATCACGCCCAATCCCTTCTCCAGGCAAAAGGGCTCAAGCTTCGTTTCGTACTCGGCACGGTCATAAAGATTGTATAATGGCTGCAGGCTTTGGTAGCTCGGATACCCGGGGTGCTTGCTGACCTGCAGTGCCTGAGAAAGTCTTTCCGCGCCGTAGTTCGAGGCACCTATGGCCCTTACTTTCCCCTCCTTGATCAGTTGGGCATAGGCCCCCAAGGTCTCTTCCAGCGGCGTGTCAGGATCGTCCCTATGTGATTGATACAGATCAATGTAGTCCGTCTGCAGACGTTGCAGGGAGCCCTCAACTGCACGCAGAATGTAAGTCTTTGAGAGGCCTTTCTTAGCCGGACCCATTTCGCTTCCGACCTTGGTGGCGATGATGACCTTTTTTCGGTGCCCGCTTTGTTTTAGCCATTTACCGATAATTGTCTCTGATTCTCCACCCTTGTTCCCCGGAACCCACCTCGAGTAAACATCCGCCGTGTCGACAAAATTGAATCCCGCCGCCACGAAAGCGTCCAATAAGCTAAATGACGTTTGCTCATCGACCGTCCATCCGAAAACATTGCCTCCGAATGCGAGGGGAACAACTTCGAGTCCCGAATCTCCAAGTTTGCACTTCCTCATTTTATTCGTCCTCCATGCCCATATATTCCATTTTTATTATTATAACGACAACGGGGTAAGTAATGTTAGGGGAGTAAGGGGACGCCGTTGACTCGATAAACGTTTGATGGCGGACTTGCGCCAATCGGCGAAAGACCCGCGCGCTGAGACTATCGCGAACCGGATGGTGAAGGACCGGCATGGCGGAGGCAGACGTGCCCAGGTGCGCCTGGGTACCTGCATCATCTGCTGGCACGGCCGACCGTAAGGCGCAGTTAGCTTAAGGGGGACGGAGAGCGATTGCTGGCAAGTTTCTCTTCCCTTGAAACTGTGCCGCCAGTTGATTAAACTATACTAGTACTAAGTTGCGCCATTTCGTGATGGAACTAGAGTTAGCAATATCAGCATCTTAACTCAGATTATTCGAACGCTGAACTGCGCAACGAAGTACTAGCCCGCATTATGCATGAGACGCCGTAGCGAGATCGTGGAAATGGTCGTGCCACCGGGCAACCACAGGGGTTCGGACCTGAGGCGTACTCTCGTCAGTACGTCGCAAGGTCCGAGACCCGAGGACGCCCGGAAGGACGGCCATATCCGCGGTCGCAGCAGGTGGTTCGTGCATAATGCGGGCTAGCAAATTAGGTTGAAAAAATCGCGTTCCAGGTTCCGTTGCCCGGATGGCAATGGGGTATATGTGGAAAATCTCTTTGTGCTCTTTCTAGTCATGCTGAATAACGAATTCTTCTTGCTCAAGTGTTGATCTTTCGGTCACAAAGATCGTGATACGGGAGAACGAAGTATGACGCAGGATCCTCATGGCTATCCGAACCTTATTAATATTGTAGGGGCAGGAAATACCGGTGTGTGGACGGCCTACAGGCTGACCAAGCTTTATAAGGCTGCCGGTTTGGCGCCCCCGGAAATTCACATCTTTGACAAGAATCCCCGCGCCGCACAGCAGATCAGTGCACAAATTGGCGCCCACTTGCAACCCGATGAAACCCTGCATGATTTCGAGCACGAACTTCACCGTCTTAATCTACTCTTGAGTTATATGGACGGCGGTCGCATGCTGGGATCCCCCGATACTGAATTGGAAAAGCGTCTGGAAGAATTTGGGGACCGCGGACTGGAATGGTTGCTGCAATATGTTGCCGCCGATCAGGGGGTAGAAAGAAAAGAATTTGAAACGCGTTTAGGGAAACAGATCCGAATTGGCACCCGCAGCATGCAACTTTGGCAGGAAGCCATGACGGAGTTGGATGGGCCGATACCAGATTTCCAACTACGGTCAAATTTTACTTACGGTTACGAAAGAAATGGCGGTGGTATCCTCAAGTTTATGGACGGCAAACTGCCGGCGAGCTATGTAACGAACGGACTCGAGATATGCAATGACAATGGCCTGAAGTCGCGTGCGGTGCCGTATGAAGATATAACCACGTTAGGTGGTTGCGCTTATGGGTTGAATCAAGTGAAGGGGGAATTAGCGGGAGGCACCTGTTTGCTTCAAGATGGTGGCGCGTTTCAGTCTGAGATTGCGACCCGTCTTGCTCTTGACCATATGCTGAACAGCACGGACTTTGATGTGACGTTCCACCCAGAAACAAAAATTTCTAGTATACGTTTTGCCAAAGATAATACCATTGAAGCACTGGAGACGGCGGATGGCGTTACGGTCGCTGAGGGCGGCGCATTTGTGTTTGCTGCGGGCAACATGGTAGAACTGCTTGAAACATCTCAAATGCGCGATTCTATCCCCATGATGGGAATTTGTGGCGTGACGCAAAATATTGATCCCGGCCTGGAGTTTTGGAAAGACAAAAAAATGCCTCAACGACCAATCAAATCAGTAACGGCAGGGCACGTCGGCGGTATAACAAAATGTGTAATTACACCAGATTTCTTGTATGAACAACATTATGATGGTTCAATTAAACGGGGTGATGACGCAGGGCCGATTCTAAAATCTATGTATATCCGGGTTGGCGGGCAATTCGGGTTCCGAGATCACGGATTAGAAAAATTGGGGTTTCTTGTTGAGATAGATGACCTTGACCCGGATATGGCAGCGTTTGCTCAGGAAGCACTACAAAGAGAGCAGGAAGTTATGGAAGAGCTGTGGCCTGGCATTGTCCAGGCCGCCAGGGCAAATTACCGGAAAGCGCGTCATATCCCTGACGGTCAGGAGCTCAGTGACGGGGAGATATTCCAGCAGTGGTTACAGGCACGCCCGGGCAGCCCAGACCACTGTGGTATGGTGGGTCAGTTGGATAGAAATGTGGATGGCCAGCAGTTGGCCGTACCAAATGCGTGGGCTATTATGGGCCGCGGTTCAGGCGGTACGAGCTTTATTCACGCAGACGCGGAGATGCTCTTCCAGCAAATGGTGTTGGGCAGGAAGCCCGAGGAGGTAGTCCTTGTTGATGCAGCTGGAGAAATAATTCAAGGCGCTGGCGAATCTGCCGACCCCCGACGTTTTACGAATCGTAATGGGCTATTTGCTTATGACGATAGAAATGGTATTCAGGTTGCCATCGCGGGAAGCATCCGCACACCAGAAGATAGGGCGCATGCCATTGGCCTTATCACAGCAGCGGCCAGAACGGTTACGCCAGAAAGTCTTGGTCGAGGCCAGGCCATGTATGCTCACGCTGATGGATAAAGATGTTTGTGGGCCGAAAGAAGCAATCGCTCCGTAGTGTCCCAAGAAATGCAAGAATCTGTGATGGAGACACCGTATTTCAGGGTAGAAAAGTCGCCAGTGTTTTTCTGATTGCCCTCATTTAAATTGCTTTCAAGCATCAGTCCGATCACAGCTTTATTTCCATCAATGCGCTGGCTTATCACATCGCGCCACACAATCTTCTGATTTTGATGCTTCTTTTTGGAATTGTCATGAGAACAGTCCACCATAATGGCTTCGGTCAACTTCTTTTCCCGTAGAAGCGTCAGCGCTTCTCTAATACTGACCGAATCATAATTAGGCCGGCTACCGCCCCGCATCACCAAATGGGTCCAGGGATTACCGCGTGTCTTAACGATACTTGTCTGGCCGTTGTGATCCATACCCAAAAAACTTTGCGGCGATCCGGCGGCCATCATGGCGTTTAACGCCATAGTTAAATCGCCGTCGGTGCCATTCTTGAAGCCAACCGGCATGGAAAGTCCGCTGGCCATCTCGCGGTGAGTCTGCGATTCGGTTGTGCGGGCTCCGATCGCGGCCCAGCAAATCAGGTCCGCAATGTACTGGGGTGTGATCGGATCAAGCATTTCGGTGGCCGTCGGCAAACCCATTTCGGTGATTTCCAGAAGCAGTTTGCGAGCCATATGAAGGCCGGTTTCCATGTCGCAGGAACCGTCCAGTCGCGGATCGTTGATCAGCCCTTTCCAGCCCACGGTAGTGCGGGGTTTTTCAAAGTACACCCGCATTACCAAGTAAAGCGTCTCGGCGACCTTCTGCCGCAGTTCATTTAACCTCTTCGCATATTCAAGGGCTGCGTTCACGTCATGAATCGAGCAAGGGCCGACAATCACCAAAATGCGTTGGTCCTTTTTACTCAAGATGTTCTCGATGGTCTCTCGACCCGTAAGCACGGTTTTAGCGGCCTCAGGAGTTATCGGCAACCCTCTTGTGAGACCTGCGGGTGAGAGTAGCGGTATGAATTCTTCAACGCGGACATCGTAGGTTTGTTTGAGCGTCATTCTTGTCTTCTCCCATAAGGACACCTCCTTGCATGGGGCCTATCTCATGCACCCGGGTGTCCAACGTAACTGGAGACCAGAGGTGGACGCATGTACAGTGAGTAGGAGCGTTCCCGGAAACCCAGGGCGAGACAAGAAGCCCCGTGCAGTGGTGAAGGAGGCTACTTGGGGGTTCAGTTCCGGATTCGGTCCCCACCGTGGCACTATAGGTGTTCTTGCCAAAGACATCAAGCGAACGGAATAGGTGGACTTTCCGCAGAGGACAAGGAGCAGCCGAGGCGACACAGCGTGGTGGGAACAGGTTTGCACCCCCCGCTTGAAGCGGTTTGTAGGCCAGGGCAGCCCCTCATGACGGGGCAAGCTGCCCTGCCAAGGAAGGTGGAGCCGCGTTGACACTTATGTCTTACCACTCTCCCGCCAAAGTGCCACCGCGAGTCCGGCGGGTACAACGCACGCAATTACGCTGACCCACAGCGGCATGACAGTGCCACCTATTATGACCTCGACGCGCAGCACAAGCCGCAGCAGGTGGGCAACTGCTACCATTGCCAGGAAGAGCAAGGTAACCATCGTCGCAGGTTTCATCGCTCGCCTCCTGCTTCTCTGGTCATACGTTGTTCCACCCGAATCGGGAAAGGACAAGATGGTTTCCCGGTAGGGATGAGGGCCAACACGGGCGACAGAGGTGTATTCCGTGGCTTCTGCTGCTACACCGGACCAGGGCCTTTCTGATCTTTCTCTTCCTCACGGGTCTCCGGCTGCTGCCTCTCTCTCGCCTTGAACCTCTCGCACCAGTGGCTGGCGCGGACCACCTCATAGCCGTCAATAATTTGATACCCAAACGCACAGTCCGCGGTCTGGAACAGCGTCGCTCGCCCCAGGCACGCGCCTCTGCGCGCCTTTTCGTAGTCGGGGCTCCACTCCTGGCAGACGCCGCACCGTTCGCCCTTCCGCCGTTTCCGTCCAGCCATCGGCCTCTCTGTTTCCCAGTCGTTTTTGCCTGTGCCGCTTTACCTCGGTGATCGGATTCCTTGTTTCGGCGTCACCCATCACGCCCTTGTCTCTATCAAGACGCGACTCCACTTCCCACGACCCCATCTCCCGCTCGAATCACTCTCCGGCTGCCGGTCGATCCGGGCCTTGGTCCTTCTTCTCGAACCACTCTAGTAGGTAATAGTTGGCAATGCCTATCACAGCCATCGCCAATATGAAAGCCGGATATGAGATCTTCCAGTTGGCCGCCCCGGTCATCATGGACCACTCGGACATACCGCCGATTCCGGCCAACAGCGTGAGTGGCATGAAGATGGTGGTGATGAAAGTCAGGCGCCTGACCGTCGCGTTCGTTGCGTTGGCGGTCTTGGCCATCTGGTTGTTCAGCATGGACAGGTACATCTCCATAAGGCTGGTGACGATGTCGCGGGAAGTCTCGGTCAGCTCGAAGAATTTGGCGAGGTGATCGTAGATGTCCCGATAGTGGAAAATCGCCTGTTCCGAGATGAAGGGAGAGTCCTTGCGGCAGATCTTCACGAGGATCTCCCGCTCGTGGAAGAGGCTCTTGCGGAGCGCCAACAGATCCCGGCGCAGGCGGAGCAACTCCGCCGGACTGAACCGCGAAAGGTCGGCCAGCATCGCGTCCTCGGCATTGTCTAGTTCCTCCTGAAGCGCTTCGATCGCCACGAACTTCTGATCCACCACATGGTCCAGGACAACGTGCATGAGGAAGGCCGGCCCCTGTCGGGCGCTCGCAATGTCGAGGTCCACGATGCTTTCGATGCCACTCAGAAGCGGGAGGTCGCTAGAGTCGCGTCCGCTCACGGTGACTAGGAAGTTGTCCCCGATGAACAGATCCACCTCATCGATTGAGAGCGTTCTATTGGAGTAACGGAAGGAGTTGAAAATGATAAAGGTGTTCCCAGGGAAATCCTCGATCTTGGGGACCTGATTCTCATCAGTACAGTCCTCGACAGAGAGCGGATGGAGGCCCAAGGGACCGATGAGGACCGAGAGTTCCTCCTCCGTCGGCTGGCAGTAATCCAGCCACAGAAAACCCTCCACCTTGGCCGCAGCCAGGGCCTCGGCCAAGGTGGCGACGCGAGCGAGCTTGCCCGCCCGGGAGATGTGATAAAAACGCGACTCGGACATCGTCTCCCCCCTGCGCCTCCAATGAGGTCCTTGGTCTAGTCTCCTCGGTCTTATGGTGCGATCACGCCTCAGCGTGGCTTTGCGGAGTAGATCACCCGGACTACGTATATCACGGGACCACCCCGAGCAAAACGGGGCCGTCTCACGGGTTTTCGGCAACCGGTTGACGCATTGAGAGTTTCTTGGGCGCGAAGCCGACATCCGGCGAACCAAATCGCTGAGCTGTACCGAGCGCATATACTAACGCTCTGCAAATTCAGCGCCCTGTCTCGGTGCCTGTGGTACCACTATAGGAATTTCTTGTCGAGACATCAAGTAAAACGATATGGGGGGTTTTCGGAGGGGATTAGGGGCAACACGCGCAGAGGCTTGTGGGGCGCCCTCACGGAGGCGATGAACTACGTGAACGTAATAACTCTACGGCGGTGCCTGGTCTCCCTGTCTGCCGTTTCCGCGGCCGCAAACTGATCCCGATCACGAATGCGATCACGCCGGCGACTAACCCAGGCCACTGCGGACCCAGGAAAGCGCAACGGATAGCCATGGCGCCGCCGACGAGAGTCAACAAAGCACCGACAAGACGTGACGTCATAATTGCCACACCGTTTATCCTGTCGTGCGAATGCATGGCAATGCGGTCACGCCCCCACTATCCACTGAAAGGGGTGACCGAGCCGGAGTGCTGTAAATAGGGTCCACACACCCGGCTGCCAGAAGTTGACTTCGTACATTCCCGGCTGTCCGGAAAAGAAGCAAGCCATTCGTTAACGGTGCCGCCGACCCACCCCGTTCATCCCGTGCGCCCTCGTCCCCGCCCGATTTTTACCAAAGTACTAGGCGCATGTTGTAGTCTTATGGACGTCCGGCTTCTCCGCGTTCTACAAACCTTACCGCAACGCGACCAAGAGATGGAGCGCTTTTTCTGCTACGCAGCGTAGGTGCTGGCTCCCGCCCAGTCAATCAAGACTACAGGCTGGTTCCCGACGACCCACGCGTCGTGTCCCGAGGGCAAGGCCGTGACAGCACCGGGCGTCGCCTCGAATTCTGTGCCGTCAGACATGACAATGTGTATCCGGCCAGAGAGATGATACTGGAAATGGGGGGCCTCACACCAATCGGTCTTCGCCATCGGCTTTACATGCTTGGACCAACGCCAACCAGGCTCAAGAGTGAGCCGTCCGACAACTCCTCCCCCTATTTTCAGCAATTCCAGCTTGCCTTTCTCAAAGGTCCGGACCTCGTCGGGTGATCCGAAGTCCTTGTATTCTGATCTTGCCATGGTCTCCTCCTTATTTCATTAGCGCTTATTATGCGATTGCTGACAGGGTAGTTGAAACCCTCCTCGACCTTATACTCTCCGCCCCTCTCGACCTGATAGCCTTTTCTCAGGCATCCCTACTTCCAGTTCCGGCACGTTATCCTAAGCGTGACCTTTCGGGGAAAGGTCTTATGCCTAATTATTCACCATTATACCTCAGAATAACGATGGTCAATGAGCGAGCCATGCTATTTTCATAGGGATTATTTTCACTAACCGCTCGCAGGACTTCCGTACAGATATTGATGGCCAGGCAAGAAATACCGTGATTGGTCGCAGGTGGAAGGTTTCCGTCAGGACAACTCAGATCCCACGACAGGCTCTCAGTTAGGCGCAGTGATGAGTACGTTTAAATCCGACCAAGCCAGCAGGAAAGTACACCCTTCATCAGACCGGCAAAGCCCGACCAGGTTATTCGGGCACAAGATGTGGTAGACGGTCAAACTCGTTCAGGCGTGGGCACGAGACCCCAACACGCGGGGAAAAAAGGTAAACCAACGTGGTCCGTGATGTCCATCCAGCCGTTCATGGCATGTGCCCTCTTCCCTCGCCCCTGCTTTCCTCAAACTCCTTCACCACGCTAGGCGAATCCTATAATACGATGGATGTACCCCTTTTTTCCCCCATGGAGGCGCTGTCGGCGTTTTCCCCGTCCGCTCCCTTCTCCCTCTTGGCCAGTACTTCGTTGGTGGCTTGCACCAGAATCGAGTGGTATGTCCTGATGCAGTCAACAAACCGTACCGGCTCGGCTCCGCGGGCGAACCCGTGGGGAAGAGTCTTATAGAACTTCTGCTTCCCAAGAAGCGGCAGAGTAGAACGGACGGCGGGCCAGGCGTTGGGATTTTTTCCCAAGCGTTGGGCCAGCAGCCTGGCATCTTCCAGATGACCCCAACCCACGTTGTATGCCGCCAGGGCCATGTACGTCCGATCAGGCTCAGGCGCCACGGCGCCGATGCGCTTGTGTAGATGGGCAAAATAACGCGCCCCGGCGGAGATAGACTCGTCCGGATCCAGCCTCCTCGTTACCCCCAGGTCAGCGGCGGTCCTCCGGGTCAGCATCATCAGCCCCTTCACCCCGGTGAAACTCTCGGCCTCGGGGTGCCAATGTGATTCCTGGTAGGCAAGAGCCGCTACTAGACGCCAGTCCACCCCATATCGCCTCCCGGCGGCCTCGAAATACTTGCGGTACTCCGGCAGGCGCTCCCGTAGCCGTCGGTGATAGGTGACTACGTCCGTAAAGTCGAACCGTTCGAGGTGCCCGTAATAGTGCTGCTTCAGTTGCTCGATGAGTGCCGTGGTCTCTGGTCTCTGGAACCAGCTGTTCACAGCGGCCCGGAGCTGCCACGAGCGAGGATTCATCGCCCACGCGAGTGGCTCGCGTTCGGAGATGGAAAAGTGAGTGACAAGGTGGGGATAATAACGCTGATGAATCGCCACCATATTGGAGGTGGCGATGGTCAGCGGTATGGTGCCCTTTCAGACCATCCCCAAAAGCTCCTCAGTCTCATAGTCGGAAACCGGCCGCCAAGAGAGCTGGGGATAATGGGCCTTTTGCTCCTCGAGGAACTCTTCTTCGACGGTTCCGGCATGGACCCACAGCGGCTGGCCGATAAGATCGGCCATGGCCCGGGGCGAGTGCCCGCCTCGTCGTCCCACTACCTCCATGGTCACCTCCATGTAGGGCGGACCGAAGGCCAAGTGTGACCTCAAGGTCTTGGTTATGCCCAGGCCGGCGGCGATAATGTCAGCCTCACCTCGAAGCAACGCGGGCACCATATCTCGAACATTGTCGGTGAAGACCGGCTTCAGCTTCACCCCTAGGTGGTCGGCGAAGGCCTTGGCCAGTTCATACTCGAAGCCGGCGCGCTTGTACGGCTCCTCGTAGTAGGACGTTGCATCGTTGCGGGTAAGCACCCGCAGCTCTCCCCTAGCCTTGATGACATCCAGGGCATTCCTTATGGAGAGTTGCTCGCAGCCCATCCCACCCAGGAGCATAAGCAAGAGAATCGCTCCCGTGCATATCTTGGCTTTCTCGACACACCTAGCTCGAATTATTTTCAGACGCATGGACTTCCCTACCTGTGTGCACGTCCGGGGCGCTGGCCCAGCTCAGATCAAGGTTCCAAAAGAACCATCCCGAATACGGTCGCAACGATGGGCCATGCAGGCATGTTCATCAGAACTCCTATCAGAGGGTCGCCCTTCCTTGCAGCCGCTCTCTTGGCTGCCCTCAGCCTGAGGACTAGTCGGGTAACTCAGGCGAAGAAACGGGTCTTCATATCACCCCAAACAGTCTTCACTTCATTTGCTCGGCCCGTGTTCCATGGTCGCGCAAGCCTCACATGGTCGCCCACCTTCAACGCTCGCTCCGGTAACATGCACTCAATACTTCAGAACGCATGCCAGACTCCCGTCCTCGAAATAATGGTATATATAACAACGGGTTATCCGGTCTGATGGGTTTCAGCGACAGTTGGCAAGCGGCCAAATCTGGCTAAAGCGCCAAAGTGAAATCGCCAATGGCGAAGTGGGCAGGATGAAAAGTTGCTGTGACGCAGCAGGTTTGGTTATTTGCGGCAGGGAAGGGCGTCGTCGAGACAGAGCTGGGGTACCTATTGATGAGTCATATTGACCGCCACCAATTCAGTGGGAAAATCAATATAAGATCTCTACCACCACGATCGGCTGTTCAGGTTTACCACAAAATGTTGGAAGTGGCACATTCGCTAAGGTGCTGCAGCCAAGAAGCGAACAGCGCCTCAGCTAATGCCCTCAACTGCACTAGCTCTAAGTGTCAGGTATTTTGGCTAATGAAAAACTATCTCCCCTAAATTGCTGACTCCGTCCGATTATACATCATCTCGAGTAACTTATGATTTACTGGCCGTCCGGTTCTCAATCATAACATAATGAATGTCCCTGATTGCGCGCCCTTCTTACCCCTTTGTTATGGTTACCTCAACAACCCAACCGAGAAGGCTAGGAGGAATTGGCCCACGTAATAAATGGGTAACCCAACGAGTCGATTGAGAAACTCTCTTTTGAAGAACCGATCTCGGGCAACAAACACATCAGAACAGTAAAAGCTGAGGGCGCCAGCAAAGACCATGATTCGCCCGGACCCGGTCAGACGGGAATCACCGAGAACGGCCCACGCCCCGACAACCATGGTGGTGATGGCCATTACGTAGAGGAGCACCGGTATCTTCATTGAGCCCAGATGGGGTTTGAGCCAGAAGTACACAAGGCCGCTGACCGGCAGGAAGACTAGAGATCCCATCCAAGTCCACCAGTTTGTCTGTGTTAGGTAGAAAAAGGCGAAGACATAGAAAACGTGTCCGAATAAGAAAAGAACGAGACTGATAAGGAACGTCTTTTCTCGGGGTACGGCCAGACAGACGTCTCCACCTAGGCAGAGTAACAAGCCCAGCAAGAGACGATGGTAGTATCCGGCAATCGGGTGAGGCTGGGCTATGGCGACGAGAACGAACAGTAAGGAAAGGGCGGTCTTGGTTGCCAGCACACGGCTTCGATCTTCCTTGTTTTGGTAGTGGAGGAGCACGGCCAGCAGGATTGCCGCCAGACCGATGAGCAGAATATTGTGCATAATCTCTACCCACCCTGACATTGTAGTCGGGTTATCCAACGTCAAGAGCAGTCTTTTCGATCGGAAGTAGCGGGCGCCCAGTCGAAACACTGAGGAGTCGTCGCCAGTCCGACCAGTCCCCTAAGAAAGTCAACGTAACGCCCAGAGGTCCGGACTCCGGGAGACGAACCTACCATAAGATGTCGGACCCGGTCAAAGGCCCCAGAGTGACCCGATCATGTCTGGGGTAGACCAAGCGCCACAAACGGTTGCAGGAACTGGGGTCGTGGGTTGAAATAGGACCAATTCTATCAAGATGCGATTGGTTTTGATGTGCCAACCAATGCAAGAAACGCCATGACGAGGAGCTGGCCCGCTTGTTTCCTCAGGTCCGTTTGCCTGAGCAGAGAATGTCACTATGTCAGGGCCGTCACCATTTCCTCGGTGGTGCCTCGTCCCGAGAGAATTTTATAGTGCGATGGATGTCCCCCTCCACTACACAGACTTCTTTTGACCCCCGCCCTCATCTTGTGCTAGCATAAGAAAACAGTTACTGGGGCCCTTGAGGAAACGTGACCTTTCCGAGCGAAACACGGGGCCTTCACAGGCCTCATCATCAGTCGGCCCCTTTGTCGCCATACCGCTTATGTCAAAGGGCCCTCGCCACTCGTTACGATATGCAGCTATCGGACCGCCATACCGATGCGATGCTCGTGCTCCCGCCCGTCATCTTGCTGCTTCTGCCGGCTCAGGAGCCTATAACCAGTCATTTGTCCCAGGCGCGGCCACGCCTGTTAACATATCATGCACCCCGATGAAATTATAGACCGGAGGACGAAGACTGTGTCATGGGTTCCGAGGATCTTGATCGTCGACGACGACGAGACAGTGTGTAACAGCTTGAAGGAATTTCTGAGTGATAACTACTCAAACATCACTTTGGCTTTTGGGGGCACGGACGCTGTAGAACTCTTAGCAGAAGAAAAATTCGATCTCATTCTCCTTGATTTGCTCATGCCTGATATGAGCGGCGGCGAGGTAATGGATTTTATAAACAGGGAAAAACTGGACGTTTTCGTAATAGTGATAACCGGTCATGCCTCAACCGAATCGGCCGTGGCCGCCATGAGAAAAGGGGCTCATGACTATCTGCAAAAACCGTTCAATCTAGAAGATCTCCTCAGCACGGTCCGAAATGCTTTGCGCACAAAAAGGCTGGAAGACGAACGAAGGCTTATTGAGAAGGAACTGCAGCTGGCCCGCGCCGAACTCGAGAAGCGTGTTCAAGAACGGACCGCCGAACTGGCGAGTGTAAACGAGCGCTTGCGGCTCGAGGTAGCGATGCGCACGCAGGCGGAGATGGCTCTGCGGAAGGCTCATGAAGAGTTGGAGGTTCGCGTCGAGGAAAGAACCGTAGAGCTTGCAGCGACCAATAAGGAACTGCAGAATGAGATCGCCGAGCGCAAGAGGATGGAAGAGGCTCTTCGGACCAGCTCCGATAAGCTAAAGCTCTTCGCTTATTCGGTGATCCATGACCTCAAGAGCCCCGCGGTCGGGATCTATGGATTGACCAATCTCATCTATAAGCGCTACAGGGATGGGTTGGACGACAACGGCCGAAGGATATGTGAGCAAATCCTGAAGGCAGCGGAGCACATCGCCGCGCTCGTCGACCAGATCAACGTGTACATCGCCACCAAGGAGGGACATCTCACCATAGAACGCATCAACCCAAAGGAGATCCTCGAGCTGGTCAAGGACGAGTTTTCGAGCAGGCTCCGCCTCCAGGGCGTAAAATGGACGGAGTTGGCGACGATGCCGGAGATACGCGCGGACCGACTGTCCATGGTAAGGGCGTACAGAAATCTGGTAGAGAACGCTCTCAAGCATGGCGGTGATCATCTGAGCGAAATCGCGATGGGCTATGAGGACTCTCAGGAGTTCCACGTCTTATCGGTAAGCGACAACGGCGTCGGGATGAGGGAGGGCGACCTGGAGCGGCTCTTCTCGCCGTTCTCCCGGGATGAAGCATCTCACCTCGTCGAAGGAGCCGGCCTTGGATTGGCGATAATCAGGGAGATCGCGGAGCGCCATGGCGGGAAGGTCTGGGCGGAGCCTTTGCCAAACAGAGGAATAACCTTCCGTCTGTCCCTGGCAAAAAGTCTCTGAACACTCAGAGAGGCGATGGAACTCCACGGGACGTTTTCTCCCTCTGCAACCTCGCCTACCGTCATCTGCAGCGGCGATCCTTGCCGTGCCGGGTCATATCTCCCGTGCATAGCTGTACATGGCGACCCCCGGTCGAAGGGTTGTTCAGCGAGATTCGGAGAAGGGGCAAAAAAAGAGCGAAGATTTGAGCCTTCGCCCCCGAGAGAAGAATTCCGTGGTGGGCGGGGAGAGATTCGAACTCTCGACTTCCGCCGTGTGAGGACGGCACTCTCACCGCTGAGTTACCCGCCCACGCCGATGCAGGCTGCTTTTTATACA
>Ga0335070_10004383_pt1 | contig 16496 bp, 14 predicted proteins | sample Lox_Sample_13_FD_206722 | JGI IMG/M metagenome (GOLD analysis project Ga0335070, IMG submission 206722) | Soil microbial communities from Loxahatchee National Wildlife Refuge, Florida, United States - Lox_Sample_1.3 | ecosystem: Environmental > Terrestrial > Soil > Wetlands | place: USA... | reverse complement strand
GGCGGCACGCTCGGCATCCTGATCCCGCCGTCGCTGGTCATGATCATCTACGCGCTCTTGACCGAGACCTCGGTCGGCAAGCTGTTCGCCGCCGGCATCATCCCCGGCATCGTCGCGACGCTGCTCTACGTGATCGCCGTCTTCGTGCTGATGCGCTTCCGACCCGACATGGGCCCGGCGGCGCGCCGCACCCCCTGGCGCGACCGCTTCGCCTCGCTCAAGGACATTTGGGGCGTGGTCCTGCTGTTCGGCGTGGTGATGGGCGGCATCTTCGTCGGCGCCTTCTCGCCGACCGAGGGCGCGGCGGTCGGCGCCTTCGGCGCGCTGGTTCTCGGCGTCTTCAACCGGCGCATCGACTGGCCCGGCTTCGTCGGCTGCATCCGGGAGACCATGCAGCTCTCGGCGATGATCTTCTTCATCGTCATCGGCATCTCGATCTTCGACTACTTCATGCAGGCCTCGCGCGTGCCCGACGAGCTCGGCAAGTATGTCGCCGGCCTGCATCTCGCGCCGTCGACGATCATGGCCGGGATCATCCTGTTCCTGGTCTTCCTCGGCTGCATCATGGACTCGATCGCGATCGTGTTCCTGACCACGCCGTTCCTCTATCCGATCATCGTCAATCTCGGCTACGACCCGGTGTGGTTCGGCATCATCATGGTGGTGATCGTCGAATTCGGGCTGATCACGCCGCCCTTCGGCATGAACGTCTTCGTCATCTCGAAGATGACGCCCGAGGTCAGCACCTGGGGCGTCTTCGAGGGCGTGACGCCGTTCATCGCCTCGGACATCGTGCGCGTCACGCTGTTCCTGGTCTTTCCGGGCATCGTGCTGTGGCTGCCCAACCTTCTTTACCGATAGGCGCGACGATGGATCATCCGCCGCAAGTCAGCATTGGATCGGTCTGGGGGCGGGCGCTCGGCGCGCTGGCTGCGATCGGCGGCATCGCCGTGGTCGCGCTGATGATGATCACGGTGGTCGACATCGTCGGACGCAATCTCGGCATCCTCTATCTTCAGGGCGTCATCGAGATCTCGAACCTGACCATCGTGTTCCTGGGCTTTCTCGGGCTCGCCTATTGCTTCAACGTCGGCGGCCATATCGTCGTCGATCTGGCGACCGCGACGGCGTCGCCGCGCATCGTCATGATGCTCGATGGCTTCTGGCTGCTGATCGCGGCGGGCATCTATGCGCTGATGGCCGTGCTGATGTGGGACGAAGGCTTCGGCACGGCCGCCTCTGGCGAGGTCTCGGCCAATCTGCAGTGGTCGCCGCTGACCTTCTTCCTGCCCTGCGTGCTGGGCGCGGCGGTGACGGCGGTCACCTGCCTGGCGCTCGGCATCAAGACCTTCCGCAGCCTGCCGCCGCGCCGGGGCGCCGCGCGGCTCACATGAGACGCGGCAGGATCAGCGCGATCGCCGGAAAGACGATGATCAGGCCGAGGCCGACGAACTGAGCGACCAGGAACGGCGTCACGCCGGCGAAGATGGTCCAGATCGACATCTCCTTGAACATGCCCTTGATGATGAACACGTTCATGCCGACCGGCGGCGTGATCAGGCCGATCTCGACCACGATGATGACGATGATGCCGAACCAGATCGGATCGATGCCGAGCGACTGGGTGATCGGGAAGAACACCGGCACCGTCAGGATCAGCATCGCCAGGCTGTCGAACAGGCAGCCGAGGATGATGTAGATCCCGCACATGGCGAGGATGACCGGCAGGGGTCCGAGGTGGAGCGACTTGATCCACTCGGCGAGCGCGGTCGGCAATCCGGAGAGATCGAGGAAATTCGAGAAGATCAGCGCGCCCAGCGTGACCGTGAGAATGATGCACGTGGTCTCGCCGGCCTCGACCAGCGCCGCGACGAAGGTCGACCAGTTCAGGCGCCGGCGGAAGAGGGCGAACAGGAAGGCGCCCGCGGCGCCGATGCCCGCCGCCTCGGTGGGCGTGAAGACGCCGGTGTACATGCCGCCGATGACGATCGCGAAGAGCAGCAGCACGCCCCAGACATTGCCCAGGGCGCGCAGGCGCACCTCCCAGCTCTGCTTCACGCCGGGCGGGCCGAGATCGGGCCGGATGCGCGTCAGGATGCCGACCACCATCATCAGAAGCGCGACCATCATGATGCCCGGCAGGACGCCGGCGATGAACAGCTTGCCGATGTCGCCCTGAGTCAGGATGCCGTAGATGACCATGGGCACGCTGGGCGGGATCAGGATGCCGAGCGTGCCGCCGACCGCGACCGCGCCGCCCGCCAGGCTGTCGGCGTAGTCATAGCGGCGCATCGAGGGGATCGCGATCTTGCCCATGGTCGCCGCGGTGGCGAGCGACGAGCCTGAAACCGCGGCGAGGCCGCCGCAGGCCGTGATCGTCGCCATCGCGAGTCCGCCGCGCAGATGGCCGAGCCAGGCGTTGGAGGCGTCGTAGAGGTCCTCCGACAGCGCCGCCCGGTGGATGAAGGTGCCCATGAGCAGGAAGAGCGGCAGGACCGAGAAGCCATAGTTGGTCGCGACGTCCTGGACCTGCTGGCCGACCGTGGCGAAGGCCGCCGGGAAGGAGCGCTCGAGGGCGAAGCCGAAGAAGCCGACGGCGACCAGGGCGAAGCCCATCGGCACGCCGACGAAGCAGAAGCCGAGAAGGACGGCGAAGCCGATCAGCGAGTCTTGCATGATGCCGATACCGCTTGTGTCGGGTCTTCAGGTCAGGAGGAGTGGGGCGGCGCGCGCCGCAGATGCCGCCAGATCATGCCGACGACGACCACGAGCGTTATCCAGCTCAGCACGCTCATGGCGTAGGCGATCGGCGCGATCGGCACCTCGAGGAAGCCGGTGATGTGCTGGCCCTCGCGCAGCTGATCGCCCTGCCGCCACATCTGAAAGGCGATGAGGGCGATGACGGCCGCGCTGAACAGCAGGACGCCGAGCCGGCGCACCCAGCCGATCCGCCCGACCATGAACGACTCGAACAGGCCGACCGTGATGTGCGCGTCCTTGCGCGTCACCACCGGCAGCGCACAGAAGATGACGAGCGCCATCATGAACTGGATGATCTCGAACGCGCCGGGCACGGGCGAGGCGAAGAGATAGCGCGCGAACACGTCGACGAAGGTCAGCGCCATCATCGCGAACATCACCGCGGCGACAACGACGAGCAGGCCGGTGTCGAGCCAGGAAAGGCGCCCGGTCGCGACTTCCGTACCGGGCGTCTCTTCGCTTGCCATGACGGCCCGCCCCTACTTCGCCGCGACGGCCTTGGCCTCGGCGCGGAAGAAGGCGAGAGCCGCCTTGCCGTCGACGCCCGCCGCGGCCGCGTCCTTGAGCCAATTGTCTTCGAGGAACTGCAGCTTCTTCTGCAGCTCGGCGACGAAATCGGCCGGCGCCTGCACCTGCTTGGCGCCGGCGTCGAGCAGCTCCTTCATGCCGACCTTGTCGTCGTCGTCCCAGGATTTGGCGAGGCGGGCGATCGCCTCGCCCGAGACTTTGTCGATCGCGTCCTGGTCCTTCTTGGAGATGCCGGCCCAGGTCTTGGCGTTCATGAACATCGAGAAGCTGGCGCCGGCGAACTTGCCGGGGATCACGGTCACGGCCTTGGTGTAGGGCACGAGCTTGAAGTTCTTCACGTCGGCGTAGGGAATGCCGACATAGGCGTCGACGGTGCCCTTGGAGACGATCTCGTACATGCGCACGGCCGGGCCCGAGACGACGGCGGCGCCGAGCTTGCCCATGGCCTCGGCGGGCGGCCCGGGTGCGGCCCAGACCTTGAGGCCTTCGAGCTGCGAGGCCTTGATGATCGGCTGGCCGAGGCTGAACAGCTCGTCGCCCGGATGCATGAAGAGGCCGAGCAGGTGGACGCCCTTGTACTCGTCCGCCTTCTTGAAGAACTTCTCGTAGGTGCGCCAGAGCGCGACCGACGTCGCCTCGCCCGTCGTCGTGGTGAACGGCAGGTGCGCGATCGCGATCAGCGGCAGGCGCTTCTGGGCGAAGCCGTTGAAGATGAAGGCCGCGTCGGCGATGCCGTTGGTCACCATCTCCCACTGCTGGGGCGGCGGCGCGAGCGAGTTGGCCGGGTAGGTGATCTTGACGCGGCCCTCGGTCACGCGCTCGACGTCCTTGGCCCAGGGCTGGACGATGCCGGTGAAGATGATGTGCCCCGGCGGCGTGAACGGACTGAACAGGATCTTGGTTTCGGCACGGGCCGCCGTGGTGCCGGCGGCGGCGATGGCGGCGGCAAGCGCGATCGTGGATAACAGTCGCTTCATTGGGCCTCTCCCTCCTTGGTTTCTTGGCCGCTTCTTCTGTCGAGAAGCTTGCCCTCCGTCGTGTCTCAAGTCGCGCGCGCCAGCTCCGCGTGCAGCGCGACCAGCGCGCGCACCGTTTCCGGCGGCCGGCGGCCGAAGCCGCACTCCGTCGCGATGCCGAAATCCTTCGCGTGGCGCTCGGCCGCGGCGATGCGGCGCAGCGTGCCGGCGACGCCGTCCTTATCGTGGATCAATCCGAGATAGAGTTGCGCGCCGGGCTTGAGGCGCAGCGCCGAGAGCGGCGCAAAATAGGCATCGTCGGAGCGTTCGATCGGCACCGGCATGTGGATCCAGCCTATCGGTCGCGTGACGCCCGCGGAGAGCGCATTGGCCAACCGTACCATGGCGCCCATGTCCTTGGGCTCGACAAAATGCCGGCCGCCGAAGCTGCCGTAGCAGAAGTGGTAGCCGAGCTCGACAGCCGCCGGTACGCGCTCGCCGATGCGGATCAACCGCTGCTCGATGCCGCGCTCGGTGTCGGGGAACCAGGGCTTCCGCGCCTCGCCGTCATAGGCCTGCATGTCGTGCGCGCAGTCCCATTGCAGCGCCAGCTCGCCGGCCGGGACGGCGGCCGCGATCGTCTCGACCTCGCGCAGCAGCGCCGCCTCGTAGGCGGGCTCGAGCGTGGCGCGCTGGTCGGGCGCGAAATAGTGGTTGACCAGATTGAACGGCGAGGGGATGGCGACCAGGAAGCGCGTGCCGGCGGCGATCTCGCCCTTGCGCTTCAGCGCGGCGAACTCGGCATAGGACGCCTTGGCGCTCGCGGCATAGCCGATGTCCCCCAGGTCGAGGTCGCGCGGCGCGGCGCCGGCGCGCAGGCGGAACCAGGTGCGGTGCTTCCACTTGTCGGGCGCCGTGGCGTTGCGCCAGTCGCCTTCGGACTGCACCGCCTCGAGCAGGGGGTTGCGCGCCAGATAGGGCTGCTGCCATTCGAGCCAGCCGAGCCGGTTGCCGGTCTCGCCGTCGGGAATGCGCTTGACCGCGCCGCCGAAGGTCGTGCCGATGGAATGGAACACCTCGCGAGCGCTTTCCATCGGGATGCTGCCGACGAAAAAGATCTCACGCCCCATGCCGCCCTCCCGTCACAGCCGTTGCAGCCGCCCGCCGATCTCGGGCGAGTCGGCGGCGTAGCGATAGGCGCGGAACAGCGCGTTGCACGGCCCGTCGCCGGGAAAGACAGGTGCGAAGAACGGGCAGACATATTCCCACGCCAGCTCGCCCTGCGGCGTCACCTCCAGGACGCGCCCGCCCATGCCGTCGCAGATCAGCGTGTTGCCGCCCGAAAGGCGCTGCACGCCGCTGATGATTGGGCTGAAAAAGGTCCAGCTCTGCGGCGCCTTGTACTCCCAGACGACGGCGCCGGTGCGCGGGTCGATCTCCACAGCGCGCGAGCAGAACGGCTGGATCAGGTTGTAGACGCCGTTGGCGAAGAAGGTGATGTTGCCGTTGGGCAGCATCTCGGCATTGTGCTGATGGCCCCAGCTCGGGTCGCGCCTTTCCCAGACGAAGCGTTTGGTCCGGCGATCGATGATCGCCATCATGTCGAGATGGCGGAAGTTGATCAGCACGTCGCCGTCGTTGGTCGGCGCGCAGGAATTGGCGTGGGCGAACTCCCAGCGCCAGCAGTCGTCGGCAAGCGGGTATTTCTCGAACTCGAGCTCGCGCGCATGCCATTCCCAGACGACCTTGCCGTCGGGCGTCACCTCCTTGAGGAAATCGGCGTAGATCTCGTCCTTGCGCGCCGTCCCGGGCACGCCGCCCGTGACCCGCGCCTTCTCGGCGTCGCTCAGCTTCTCCCAGCCGAGATAGAGCGTGTTGCCGTTGGCCAGCCGCCGGAAATCGTGGTGCTGGGCGTGATCGACATGTTCCCAGACCAGCCTGCCCTCCCAATCGAACTCGCGCAGATGGCCGCCCTTGCCCTCGATGATCGGCGGGCCCTCGGTGGTCATACCGGACGTGAGCAGGTTGCCGCCGGGCAGCAGATAGGCGAGGGTGCCGAGCCGGTCGGGCAGCTGCCATCGATGGACGATCTCGCCGCGCATGCCGACGAGATAGACGGTGCAGCCGCGCAGCGGCGCGATGACGGTGTAGCCGGGCTCGGCCAGCGCCTCGTCGTGGTGCACCAGCCCGATGTCGCGGATTCTCATGCTCGCATCCCCGTCACCATTGGCCGATCAGGATGCCGCCCTTGTTGGCCTTCTCGACCCAGCCTTCGGCGGCGGCGTGGGGCGTCGTCTCGCGTGTCTGCAGGCGCGCCAACCATGTAAAGATGCGGCCGGCGAGGTCGTCGCGCACCTTGGCATGGGCCGGGTCGGCGCCGAGATCGACAAGCTCGGCCGGATCGTCCTCGAGATCGAACAGCATCGGCCGGAAGCCGTCGAAATGGAGGTACTTCCAGCGTGCGTCGCGCACCATGATGGCGCGGCACGCATCGACCGGCAGGTCGAGAAAGAGGCGCGGCTCGCGGAAGGAATAGTCGAGCTCGCTGAACACCGCCTCGCGCCAGGACGCGGGCCGCGCGCCGCGCAGCAGCGGCAGGAGCGAGCGCCCCTCCAGGATGTGGCGCGGCGGGGTGCCGCCGACCGCCTCGATGAAGGTCGGCACGAGGTCGATCGCCTCGACCAGGCTGCGGTCGACCGTGCCGCGCGTGGCGTCGGCCGCGGGATCGGGGTCGTAGACGATCATCGGCACCTTGGAAGAGACGTCGTGGAACATCTCCTTCTCGCCGAGCCAATGGTCGCCGAGATAGTCGCCATGGTCGCTGGTGAAGACGATCAGCGTGTCGTCGAACCGGCCCTGCTTCTCGAGGAACGCGAAGAGCTGGCCGAGCTGATCGTCGACCTGCTTGACCAGGCCCATATAGGTCGGGATGACGGTGCGCCGCACCTCGTCGCGCGAGAAGGATTGGGACTCGCGCACCTTGCCGTAGGCGGCATAGACGGGGTGCATGTCGTCGCGCTCGCGCGCGACGCGGTTGGCCGGCAGGATGTCGCCCTCGTCATACATGTCGTTGTAGGGCGCGGGCGCGACATAGGGCCAGTGCGGCTTGATGTAGGAGAGATGCAGGCACCAGGGCTTGTCGCCCTGGGCGGCGATGAGCTCCATGGCGCGCCGCGTCATGTAGGGCGTCTCGGAGTCCTCCTGGCGCACGCGCGCCGGCAGCCGCGCATAGCGCATCGACCAGCCCGACAGGATCTCGCCCTTGGGCCCGGCGGCGGAGTTGGCGAAGTCGTGCCAGGGGTTGTCGGCCTCGTAGCCGCGTTTGCGCAGATATTCGCAATACTTCGTGCCGATGCGTTTGCCGAACAGGCTCGGGTAGATGCCGTCGTCGCGGTCGAACGGCTCGAAGCCGCATTCGGCGACGAGCATCCCGCGCTCCGATTGCGGCGAGAGTCCGAGCCGCTCCATGCCCGGGCGGTCGGGCTCCATGTGCGTCTTGCCGGCGAGTGCCACGCGCAGGCCGAGCGGGCGCAGATAGTCGCCGAGCGTCTGCTCGCCGACGCGCAGCGGCACGAAGTTCCAGATCGCGTGATGCGAGCCGACATAGCGTCCGGTGTAATAGGACATGCGCGACGGCCCGCAGACGGGGCCCTGGACGTAGGCGCGATCGAAGCGCACGCCGCGCGCGGCGAGCCGGTCGATGTTGGGGGTCTCAAGCGTCGGATGGCCGGCGCAGGACAGGTAGTCCCAACGCAGCTGGTCGCACATGATGAAGAGGATGTTGCGAACCCGGCGCGTCATGACTCCCCAGCCCGGCCGATTGTGCGCCGCGCGATGAAGTCCGCCTCGGCGCCCCGCCCTTGTGTTGCAAGTACAACATAATCGCAACGGGCAGGCAATGGCCGAACCGGGCTGCGCCCGGAGCATTGACGCGAATTAATCCAGCAGCTCCGCGATGATCCGGCGATAGTCGTCGAGCGTGGGCGCGCGCGGGCTGCCGCGATTGAAGTAGTTGCCGACGGCGAAGGCGGCGAGCGCCTCGTGATCGTTGCCGCGATAGCCGAGCGCGCGGATCGTGGCCGGCAGGCCGACGCGGGCATTGAGCGCGGCGAGCGCGTCGGCCGCGCTCCCGCCAGGCGCGGCGCCGAGGGCATCCGCTACCTGCGCGAGCTTCTCCGGCACCGCCGGCTCGAGGAAGCGCATCACCACCGGCAGCGAAATGGTGACCAGCGCGCCATGGTGCAGATCGGTGTGGCTGAACGTCATCGAAAGGGCGTGGGCGCAGCCGAGGCCCTTGGAGATGGCCATGCCGCCCTCGACCGCCGCCATCATCATGTGCCAGCGGGCCTCGCGGTCCTGGCCGTCGGCGACGGCGCGCTCGAGATAGCGCGCGGCGCGGCGTATGCCGTCGAGGGCGATGGCGTCGACCACTGGATTGACCGCGGGCGACAGAAAGCCCTCGATGCAATGGCCGATGGCGTCGAGGCCGGTGCCGGCGGTCATGCGCGGCGGCAGGGACAGAGTCAGCTCCGGATCGCAGATCGCGACGCGGGGCAACAGCCCGTCGCCGCGCACGCCGAACTCGCGCTCGCCGGGCGCCGGATGGATGCCGGCGCCACGCGACACCTCGCTGCCGGTGCCGGCGGTGGTCGGCACGGCGACGATCGGTGCGACGGGGCCGGTGATGCGCTCCGGGTGGCCGGCATAGTGGCGGAGCGGCTCCTTGTTGCCGGTCAGGAGCGCGGCCGCCTTGCACATGTCGATGACCACGCCCCCGCCCACCGCGACGATACCGTCGCAACGCTCCGCGCCATAGGCGGCGGCCAGCGCCTCGGCGCCTGCGGCCGTCGGCTGGACGGGCAGGGCGTCGAACAGGACGGCGCCGCGCGGAGCCTGCTCCCTGACGCGGTCGAGGATGCCGAGCTCCGCCAGGCGGCGCTCGGTCGCAAGCATGGGGCGGGCGATGCCGAGCGCCGCGAGCTCATCGCCGAGACAAGCGAGGACGCCGAAGCCGAAGCGGACCCGGCCGAAGCTCGGCAGGACGGTCGGTTGATCGGGAAGGGCGCCCGACATTCCTGGCCGCATCCTTGGGCGTCAGGCGGTCGCCGGATGGGCGCGCCGCTCGGCGTCGATCAGCTGCTTCATCACCCGGTCGGCGAGCACGCAGCCGCGGTCGGCCGGCACGCTGACCGGCGCCCAGCCCGCGGGCCGACTGTCGAGCATGACCTGCTGGGCCTCGAGCACGGCGACGTCCTCGAAGAACGTGTCGCGGTTGAGCGTGTGCGCGAGATCGGTCGCTTGCCGGTCGTCGGTCGCGAAATTGCGCGCCATTCCCCAGAAATAATGCGTCGCGCCCGGCCGCTCCGGCGTCAGCGCATTGAGCACGCGCATCTCGGCGACCTTGCCCTCGCCCGAGGCGGCGACCGACGCGACCCGCACCTTGATGACGATGTGGCAGGGCGGGGTGAATTCGATGATCTGGCTATGGTCGACCCGGCCGGCGAAGCCGCGCAGGCGCTTGAAGAACGGCGAGGGCTCGATGTCGAGCATGTCGCGCGTCACGCGCACCATCCCCTCGTCGATGGCGGCGCGGACCGGCGTCTCGGTCACCGCGTCCGTCGCGAGCGTGTTCCTGTGCACGAACTTGGCGTGAGAGAGGTCGAGGAGATTGTCGCGGACGAGCGTGTAGTCGGCCTTGACCTCGAGCAGCTCGTCGCGGCCCGCCCAACCCGGCTCGGTGAGCCAGCGATAGTCGGGCAGGGGCGTGCGCTCGGCGGCCGCGGCGTCGCCCATCCAGACGAACAGCCAGTTCCACGCCTCGACCGCCTTATAGCGCCGGACACTGGCCTGCTCGGGCACGCGCTCCATGCCGGGAACGCGGACGCAGCGGCCCGTCGGATCGAAAGTGAAGCCGTGATAGCCGCACACCAGATGATCGCCGTCCAGGCAGCCCTTGGAGAGCTGCGCGCCGCGATGGGGGCAGCGGTCGGACAGCACGACGGCCTCGCCAGCCGCCGTCCGGTACATCACCAGGGGCTCGCCGAGGATCCAGCGGGCGAGCGGCTGCCGGCCGAGCTCGCGGCTGAGCGCCGCGACATACCATCCGTTGTTCAGGAACATGGGCAGCCTCCCCAGGCTCTTTTTGTGTTGCAAGTACAACACGAATGCAACCAGCTGGCAATCGGTTCGATTTCCCAGGGGCGACGGCGATTGGGCCTTCTCGGAGACCGCCGCGGCGTTGTAGATAAGGGAACCTCTGCCAACCGACGATATCCGCCGTGCCGAGCCCCAGACGGTCGCCGAAGACGACGAAGCCCCGCGCCGCCCTGCCGCCGTCGCAGGTGATCCTCGACCGCTATCTGCCCTATCAGCTCAGGCTGCTGTCGGAGGCCTACAGCCTCGGCCTCGCCCGGATGCTGCAGAGGCGCTTCGATCTGGCGCTCAGGGAATGGCGCATCCTGTTCCACATCGGCGCCGAAGAGCCGATGTCGGTGACGCAGATCTCGATCCGCTCGGTCATGGACAAGGGCAGCGTCAGCCGGGGAGTCGCGATCCTGATGGACCGGGGCTATGTCACGCGCCGCAATCGCCAAAAGAAGGCGCGACGCGCCGATCTCTATCTCAGCGCCAAGGGCCGGCGCGCCTACGAGGAGATCATGCCGTTGCTCCTGGCGCGCGAGGCGCGACTCCTGTCGCCGCTCGACGAGGCCGAGCGCAAGCAGCTCCTGCGCGCGATCAAGATGCTGCTCGGCCAGGTCTGGGCCGCCAATGCCGGCGGCATCGACCTCGACTTAGGAGAGGACGGCGCATAACCCGTTGGGCATGCGTTCGGACGCAGCGGACATGGGCCACTTAGCCCTTGCCCGATGGCGTTTTGGACGCCACCTTGCCCTATCTCCAAAAAGAAGGAGCGGGCGATGAGCATGCTGGTCGACGGTAAATGGCAGGATGGCGACGCAACCACGCGCGACGTCGCCAAGGACGGCCGGTTCAAGCGGGTCGAGAGCAAGTTCCGCAACTGGGTCACCGCCGACGGCTCGTCCGGCTTCGCCGCCGAGCCCGGCCGCTACCACCTCTATGCCGCCTATAGCTGCCCCTGGGCGCACCGGGCGCTGATGTTCCGCAAGCTCAAGAAGCTCGACAATGTCATTTCGGTGTCGATCGCCGCGCCGGGCATGCGCGACCAGGGCTGGACCTTCGTCGACCATCCGGATTTTCCGGAGTGCGGCCCCGACACGGTCAACGGTTATCGCTACCTGCACCAAGCCTATAGCGCCGCCGACCCGCGCTATACCGGGCGGGTCACCGTGCCGACGCTGTGGGACAAAAAAAAGAGGACCGTGGTCAACAACGAGTCCTCCGAGATCATCCGGATGTTCAACAGCGCCTTCGACGCCTACACCAACGAGGACACCGATTTCTATCCGGAGGCCCTGCGCCTCGAGATCGACGCGGTCAACAAGCTGACCTACGACAACGTCAACAACGGCGTCTATCGCTGCGGCTTCGCCACGTCGCAGGCCGCCTATGAAGAGGCCTATGACCAGCTCTTCGGCGCGCTCGACGAGCTCGAGGCGCGGCTCGGCCGCCAGCGTTACCTGGTCGGCAAGCGCATCACCGAGGCCGATTGGCGGCTCTTCCCGACGCTCGTCCGGTTCGACGTCGCCTATTTCTCGCTGTTCAAGTGCAACAAGCGGCGCATCGTCGACTATCCCAACCTGATCAACTACACGCGCGAGCTCCATCAGGTGCCGGGCATCGCCGAGACGGTGAAGGTCGCGCATTTCAAGCGCGGCTATTGGTCGATGGCGCGGCTCAATCCGAGCGGCGTCATTCCCAAGGGGCCCGAGCTGACCTACGACGCGCCGCACGACCGTGCGCGATTCCCCGCCGTCTGAGGCATGCTTCCGGTCGACTGCCTCTATCGCGGCCTCTCGATCGCGCCCGACGGCATCGCCGTCGAGGACGAGACGCGGCGCCTGACCTATCGCGAGCTGGTGGCAAAGGTCGAGGCGCTGGCGGGCGCCTATCAGGCGATGCTGCCGGGCAGCCAGAACGTCATCGCGACCGGCGGCAAGAACACCATCGAGCACCTGATCGCGATCCTGGCGATCTACGTCTCCGGCAATATCTGGACCGCGCTCAACCCGCGCGGCGGGCCGGTCGACAACGACGCGCTGATCGCCACGGTCGAGCCGACGCTCATCGTCGCCGACGAGGACATGCTCGACCGCTTCACCCCGACCGCGGCGCCCCTGGTCATCGCCGACCCCGCGGGCGGCAAGGCGCCCAAGGAGTCGGTCGCGGCCTTGGTCGAGCGGTATGCCGAGCGGCGCGCGGCGCGGCCCGTGCTGGAGCCGACCGATCTGCAGAGCATCAAGTTCACCGGCGGCTCGACCGGCCGCCCCAAGGCGGTGATGCTGCCTTACCGGACGCAGAACGCGGTCATCGCCAACATGCTGGCGCATTTTCCGTTCACGGCCGACGAGGTGCATCTCTGCGTGGCGCCGATCACGCACGCCGTCGGGACCTATATCCTGCCGGTCTTCGCCAAGGGCGGGCGCCACGTCATGATGCGCAAGCCGGTGCCGGCGCTCGTGCTCGAGGCGCTCGAGCGACGCGGCGTGACGCTCCTGTTCCTGGCGCCCACCATGATCTACACGCTGCTCGCCGAGCCGGGCGTCGCCGAGCGGCGCTATCCGGCGCTGCGTCACATGATCTACGGCGCGGCGTCGATGCCGGCCGAGAAGGTCCGGGCCGCGCGTGCCGTCTTCGGGCCGGTCATAGAGACCTCCTACGGCCAGACCGAGGCGCCCCAGGTGATCTCGGCCGTGACCGCCGCCGAATACGACGACGAGCGCAATCTGGCGTCGGTCGGCCGGCCCTGCATCTTCAACCGCGTCGAGATCATGGGCCCCGACCGCGCGATCCTGCCGCCCGGCGAGACCGGCGAGATCGTCGTCCGCGGCGACCTGGTGATGAAGGGCTATTACCGCAATCCCGAGGCGACGGCCGCGGCCATCATCGACGGCTGGCTTCACACCGGGGATGTCGGCTATAGAGACGAGCGCGGTTACCTGTTCATCAAGGATCGGCTCAAGGACGTGGTCATAACAGGCGGTTTCAACGTGTATCCGGCGGATGTCGAGGGCGTGCTCGTCCGGCATCCGGCGGTCTATGAATCGGTCGTCTTCGGCGTCGCCGACGACAAATGGGGCGAGCGGGTCGAGGCCGCCGTGCAGCTGCGGCCCGGCGCCACGGCCGAGCCGGCCGAGCTCGCGGCCTTCGTCAAGGAGCGGCTGGGCTCGGTGAAGGCGCCCAAGATCGTCCATCTGGTCGAGGATCTGCCGCGCAATCATCTCGGCAAGGTGCTCCGCCGCGAAGTCCGGGCGCGCTTCGACCGGCCCGAGCGACGCCAGGCGGTCTGATGTCCGAAAACAAGTCGACTGCGCCGCTCGCGGTGCCGCAGCCCCGCGAGATACTGGAAGTCGCGGCCCATGACGGCGCGCGCATCATCCTACGCCGCCACGGCAACGCCGCCGGCCCGCGCGTCGTGCTGAGCCACGGCAACGGCTTCGCCATCGACGCCTACTGGCCATTCTGGCGCCTCTTGTGCGAGGGCTTCGACGTCGTGGTCTACGACACGCGCAATCACGGTTGGAACCCGACGCACGACATCGGTGCGCATCACTACGCGAATTTCGCGCGCGACATGGACGCGATCTGGAGCGCCGTGACCGAAAAATGGGGCAAGAAGCCGTCGGCCGGTCTGTTCCACTCGATGTCGGCGCTGACCTCGATCGTGCAGCTCGCCGACATCGGCCGGCGCTGGGACGCGCTCGTCCTGTTCGACCCGCCGCTGTTTCCGCCGCAGGGCCATCCGCTTTACGACGATGCCATGAAGCTCGAGCAACGGCTGGCGCGCTGGGCGCAGGGCCGGCCGGTGCGCTTCAAGGACCCGGCCGAGCTCGCCGCGCAGTTCCGCGCCAACCGCGGCATGCAGCGCTGGGTGCCGGGCGCCCACGAGCTGCTGGCGCGCTCGGTCCTGCGCCAGGAGGCGGCGACAGGCGAGTGGGTGCTGGCCTGCCCGCCGGCCTATGAGGCGCAGGTCTACCTGTCGAACATCACGCTGGGCGCCTGGGCGCGCCTGGCCAAGCTGCCGCGCACGACCAAGCTGATCTGCAGCGATCCGGAGCAGCCCGACGCCGGCCCGCCCGCGCGCACCGGCCGCGACGCGGCGGGTTTCTTCGGCATCGCCTACGAGGCGATTCCCGAGACCTCGCACATGCTGCAGATCGAGCGGCCCGGCCCGTGCCTCGCCGCGGCGCTTTCCTTCCTCGATACGTGCGGCATCCGCTCGGCGTGACCTGGCGCGGGGCCTAGCCCGGCCGGCGGTTCATGGCCAGCAGCGCGGCCTGGGTACGATTGTTGACGTTGAGCACGCGCAGGATGGCGCTGACGTGGACGCGCACGGTGCCTTCGGAGATGCCGAGCGTCTCGGCGATCTGCGAATTCGACTTGCCCTCGGCGAGCAGCACCAGCACTTCCTTCTGGCGCGCCGTGAGGCTCAGCACGCCCTGGTCCTGCAGGAAGGCCTGGCGCGGCGCCGGGTCGGGCGCGGCAGCGGCCTCGGCCCGGGTCGGGTCGAGCAGCGCCGGCGGGATCCAGATCTTGCCCGACATGACCCAGCGCAGTGCGGCCAGGATGTCGTCGCGGCTGGCGGTCTTCGGGATATAGCCGGTGGCGCCGGCCTCGAGCGACTGGAGCAGGTGCTGGCGCGACTCGCTCTTGCAGAACACGACGACCGCGCCGTGCTTCTTGGCCCGGCAGACGTCGCTGAGACCCTTGAACGGCTCGGATCCGCCCATGAACGGGTCGATGATGATCATGTCGAGATCGGTGTGCTCGGCCAGCGCGGCCAGGACCTGGTCGATCGACGCGGCCTCGATAACCGTTGCCGGGCCGTCGAGCTGACCAAGCAGGACGCCAAGTCCCGCGCGCACGACCCAATGGTCATCGGCGACAAGAATCTTCATCAACACGGACCCGTTCCCTGGTTCGGCCGCGGTGCCACCGAAAGTAGGGCCAATCCTATGGCAAGCCTGAGGCGCCGCTTAATCCCGTCGCATAGCGTCGCGATGGTCGAAAATTATGAAATCAAGACTAAGCCTGTCTACGAAAAAGTCGTAGCCCTGTTTGCGGCCGCCGGGGGCACAATTCCGGAATTCCGCCGATTTCCGGCCCGACCTGGGGAAAATCCGTCCGCGAAGGTTCAGCGGCGCGGCGCCAACGGCCGCTCTACCTAGGTCAGACTTGCTATATATGTCTAGTAGAGGTTGACCGAGTTTTACAACCATAGCGCGATACGCCGGGTCGCGCGCGGCGCGAAATTGCCGCGTCAGGCTGCGCCGTCGGCGGGTGTCGAGGGGGGCCCTCGTCCGGCCGGCGGGCGGCTATTCGATCGTCGCCGCCTTGCGCACGCTCGCGATCATCGACGTGTTGAGCAGGTACTCATAGGCCCGGGCCGGGTCCTGGCCGATGCGACGCATCTCGTCGCGGCTGCGCCGGCGCACCTCGGGATCGCGTTCCTGCAGGCGCTCCTTATTGCGGATCGACATCGCCTGGACGATGTCGTTGGCGATGGTGCGGCGCTGGCGGTCGTAGCGGTCGAGCAGGGCGTCGGGCGCCTCGCCGCGCATGACCCTGCCGAGCTTCTCGGTCAGATTGGCGGCGTCCTGCAGCCCGCTGTTGAGGCCGAGCGCGCCGATCGGATTGTTGATGTGCGCGGCGTCGCCGGCGAGCAGCACGCGGCCCTTGCGGAAGGTGTCGGCGACACGCTGATGCACGCGATAGGTCGAGCGATAAACGATCTCGTAGCGCACCGGCCGCTTGACGAAGCGCTGCATGCGCGTCTCGACCGCCTCGTCGGACAGCACCTCCTTGTCGGGCAGGTCCGGGTCGCTGCCATAGGCGAAGCGCCACAGTCCCTCCGGCCGCTGGTGCGGCATCTTGAAGATCGCGCACCAGTCGTCCGGATCGGCGATATAGGCGTTGGGCGTGAAGCCGTGCCGGGCGAAGTCGTAATAGGTGCTGACGACGACGAACAGCTCGGGCCAGGTGAAGCCCTGGAAGCCGAAATTCATTGCCTTGCGCACCGTGCTGCGCCCGCCGTCCGAGCCGATCATCCAGGGCGCCGTGAACCGGCGCTCGCCGGCGCCGGTCTTGGCCGTCACGGTCACGCGGTCGGCGTCC